>JACCDT011881270.1_pt1 | contig 18782 bp, 17 predicted proteins | sample 7446291 | NCBI WGS metagenome assembly JACCDT01 (sample SAMN15323446, study PRJNA562643) | freshwater metagenome | isolation source: river surface water | place: USA:Blue River Watershed | collected 2017-08-17 | reverse complement strand
GTCGACACCGGCATTGCCACCGCCTACATGGACAGCATCCCGATGGTGATCATCGCGGGGCAGGTGCCCACCGCCGCCATCGGCCTGGACGCTTTCCAAGAGTGCGACACCGTGGGCATCACCCGCCCGATCGTCAAGCACAACTTCCTGATCAAGGATGTGCGCGAGCTCGCCACGGTCATGAAAAAGGCCTTCCACATCGCCCGCAGCGGCCGTCCCGGCCCTGTGGTGGTGGACGTGCCCAAGGACGTGTCCTTCAACAAGACCGCCTACACCGGCTATCCCGACAAGATCGAGATGCGCTCGTACAACCCGGTGCGCAAGGGCCACGGCGGCCAGATCCGCAAGGCCTTGCAGCTTTTGATGAGCGCCAAGCGGCCCTACATCTACACCGGCGGCGGCGTGCTCATGAGCAATGCCAGCGCCGAACTGCGCGCCCTGGTCGACATGCTGGGCTACCCGGTCACCAACACCCTGATGGGCTTGGGCGCCTTCCCTGCCACCGACCGGCGCTTCCTGGGCATGCTCGGCATGCACGGCACGCTCGAAGCCAACAACGCCATGCAGAACTGCGATGTGCTGCTGGCCGTGGGCGCGCGCTTTGACGACCGCGTGATCGGCAACCCGCGCCACTTTGCGCAGAACGAGCGCAAGATCATCCACATCGACATCGACCCTTCCAGCATCTCCAAGCGCGTGAAGGTGGACGTGCCCATCGTGGGCGACGTCAAGGAAGTGCTGACCGAGCTGATGGGCATGATCCGCGAGTCCGGTCTCAAGCCCGACACGCAGGCCTTGGCCGAATGGTGGAAGAGCATCGAGGCCTGGCGCAGCCGCGACTGCCTGCGCTTTGACCGCGGCAACACCGAGGTGATCAAGCCGCAGGGCGTGATCGAGACGCTGTGGAACATGACGCGTGGCGACGATGTGTACGTCACCTCCGACGTGGGCCAGCACCAGATGTGGGCCGCGCAGTACTTCAAGTTTGACGAGCCGCGCCGCTGGATCAACTCCGGTGGCCTGGGCACCATGGGCGTGGGCATTCCCTACGCCATGGGCATCAAGCTGGCCAAGCCGCAAAGCGATGTGTATTGCGTGACCGGCGAAGGCTCGGTGCAGATGTGCATCCAGGAGCTCTCGACCTGCCTGCAGTACAACACGCCGATCAAGGTCCTGGCCCTGAACAACCGGTACCTGGGCATGGTGCGCCAGTGGCAGCAGATCGAGTACTCGGGCCGCTACAGCCACAGCTACATGGACGCGCTGCCCAACTTCGTCAAGCTGGCCGAGGCCTATGGCCACGTGGGCCTGCTGGTCGAGCGCCCCGAAGACGTCGAGCCCGCCCTGCGCGAGGCGCGTCGCCTGAAGGACCGCACCGTGTTCGTGGACTTCCGCACCGACCCCACCGAGAACGTGTTCCCGATGGTGCAGGCCGGCAAGGGCATCACCGAGATGCTGCTGGGCGCCGAGGACCTGTAAACCATCCATCCCTTTCCAGACGAATCTATGGTCCACCAAGCCTGCCGGTTACCGCCGGCGGGGGAGGGTGGCCAAAAGAGGAATCGATATGAAACACATCATTGCTGTTCTGATTGAGAACGAAGCCGGGGCGCTGTCCCGCGTGGTGGGCCTGTTCTCGGCCCGTGGCTACAACATCGAGTCGCTGAGCGTCGCGCCCACCGAGGACCCGAGCCTCTCGCGCATGACCATCCAGACCACCGGCTCCGACGACGTGATCGAGCAGATCACCAAGCACCTCAACCGCCTGATCGAGGTGGTCAAGGTGGTCGACCTGACCGAAGGCCCCTACACCGAGCGCGAGATGATGCTGGTGAAGGTGCGTGCCGTCGGCAAGGAGCGCGAGGAGATGAAGCGCATGGCCGACATCTTCCGCGGTCGCGTGATCGACGTCACCGACAAGAGCTACACCATCGAGCTGACTGGCGACCAGGCCAAGAACGATGCCTTTCTGGAGGCCATCGATCGCAGCGCGATTCTTGAAACCGTTCGCACCGGCGCCTGTGGCATCGGGCGCGGCGAGCGCATCCTGCGCGTCTGATCCACCCCCGTTCATTGACAACGATTTTCCCAGGAGAAAACCATGAAAGTGTTCTACGACAAAGACTGTGACCTGTCCCTGATCAAGGGCAAGACCGTGGCCATCATCGGCTACGGCTCGCAAGGTCACGCCCACGCCCAAAACCTCAACGACAGCGGCGTCAAGGTCGTCGTCGGTCTGCGCAAGGGCGGCGCCTCCTGGGACAAGGTGGGCAAGGCCGGCCTGACCGTGATGGAAGTCAACGACGCCGTCAAGGCCGCCGATGTGGTCATGATCCTGTTGCCCGACGAGCAGATCGCCGACGTCTACAAGAACAACGTCGAAGGCAACATCCGCCAGGGCGCTTCGCTCGCGTTTGCCCACGGCTTCAACATCCACTACAACCAGGTCGTGCCGCGTGAGGACCTTGACGTCTGGATGGTCGCCCCCAAGGCCCCCGGCCACACCGTGCGCTCGACCTACGCCCAAGGCGGCGGCGTGCCGCACCTGGTCGCGATCTACCAGGACAAGTCGGGCAAGGCGCGTGACCTGGCACTGTCCTACGCCATGGCCAATGGTGGCGGCAAGGCCGGCATCATCGAGACCTCGTTCAAGGAAGAGACCGAGACCGATCTGTTTGGCGAGCAGGCCGTGCTGTGCGGCGGCGCTGTCGAGCTGATCAAGATGGGCTACGAAACCCTGACCGAAGCCGGCTATGCCCCCGAGATGGCCTACTTCGAGTGCCTGCACGAGCTCAAGCTGATCGTCGACCTGATCTATGAAGGCGGCATCGCCAACATGAACTACTCGATCTCGAACAACGCCGAGTACGGTGAGTACGTGACCGGCCCCGAGGTGATCAACGAGCAGTCGCGCGTGGCCATGCGCAACGCCCTCAAGCGCATCCAGACCGGTGAGTACGCCAAGATGTTCATCCAGGAAGGTCGCCTGAACTACCCGAGCATGACCGCCCGTCGCCGCCTGACGGCCGAGCACTCGATCGAGGTGGTGGGCTCGCAGCTGCGCGCCATGATGCCCTGGATCGCCAAGAACAAGCTGGTCGACAAGACCCGCAACTGATCCCCACCCTGGTGGAGACCCCGCCGGCGCCCGTTTCGTGCGCCGGATCAATGGCCCTTCGGGGCCATTGTTGTTTACACTGTCAGCCTGTAGCAAGACTGCCCCAAGGACACCCCCTATGCCCCGATCGCCCAGCGAGCGTGCCGACGACGTCGATGCCGGCAACGTGAGCCCGCGCAAGCCCCCCAAGGGCATTTATGTGCTGCCCAATATGATCACCCTGGCGGCCTTGTTTGGCGGCTTTTACTCGGTGGTGATGGCCATGAACGGGCGCTTTGATCTGGCCACCATTGGCGTGTTTTGTGCCATGGTGCTCGACAGCCTGGACGGCCGGGTGGCGCGCATGACCAACACCCAGAGTGCCTTTGGCGAACAAATGGACTCGCTCTCGGACATGGTCTCGTTTGGCGCGGCGCCGGCCCTGATCGCCTACGAGTGGAGCCTCAAGGGCCTGGGCCGCTGGGGCTGGATCGCCGCCTTTGTTTACTGCGCCTGCGCCGCGCTGCGCTTGGCGCGCTTTAACGTCAACACCGCGGTGGTGGACAAGCGTTTCTTCCAGGGCATGCCCAGCCCCGCGGCTGCGGCCCTGGTCACGGGCTTTATCTGGATCATGATGGAGTACGGCATCGAGCGCACCAGCGTGGCCTGGTGGATGTTTGCCGTGGCCTTGTTTGCCGGCCTGACCATGGTCACGAACGTGCCCTTCTACAGCTTCAAGGACATGCACATGAAAAAAAGCGTGCCCTTTGCGGTGATCGTGCTGTGCGCCCTGCTGATTGCGGTGGTCAACATCGACCCGCCGTCCATGCTGTTTGGCCTGTTTGTGATCTACAGCCTGAGTGGCTATGTGCTGCTGGTGGTGCGCAAGGCCCGCGGCCAGCCCGTCAGCGTGATCAGCACCAGCACCGACGAGCCCGACGAGCGGGGCCTGCACCAGTGAGCTCGCTCGGGTGCGGCATTCGCGCCACAGTGGGCTGGAGGGCCTCTTTTTTTGTGATACATTGATGTGCATGAACCGCGCCGCGCTTGCCCTACTACTGATGCCCCACGGGCAGACGGTGTAACGCGCGCGTTTCTTCACCACAAGGCCCGTTTGCCATCCGCAGCGGGCCTTTTGCATTGTCGCTTTCACCCTGCGGATGTTCACCAGGAGAGCACCATGTCCGACCAGTTGATCATTTTTGACACCACCTTGCGCGATGGCGAACAGTCGCCCGGCGCGTCCATGACCCGCGACGAGAAGCTGCGCATTGCGCGCCAGCTCGAGCGCCTGAAGGTGGACGTGATCGAGGCCGGTTTTGCCGCCAGCTCCAATGGCGATTTCGAAGCGGTGCAGACCATCGCCAACGCCATCAAGGACTCCACCGTCTGCTCGCTCTCGCGTGCCAACGACCGCGACATCGCGCGCGCCGCCGAGGCCCTCAAGGGCGCCAACCGCGCCCGTATCCACACCTTCATCGCCACCTCGCCCCTGCACATGGAGAAGAAGCTGCGCATGTCGCCCGAGCAGGTGCATGAGCAGGCCCGCCAGGCCGTGCGCTATGCCCGCAACCTCTGCGGTGATGTGGAGTTCAGCGCCGAGGACGGTTACCGCAGCGAGCTCGATTTCCTGGCCCGCGTGGTCGAGACCGTGATCGCCGAGGGTGCGACCACCATCAACATCCCCGACACCGTGGGCTACGCCATCCCCGAGCTGTACGGCGAGTTCATCCGCAAGCTGCGCGAGATGGTGCCCAACAGCGACAAGGCCATCTGGTCGGTGCACTGCCACAACGACCTGGGCATGGCGGTGGCCAACTCGCTGGCCGGCGTGAAGATCGGCGGCGCACGCCAGGTCGAGTGCACCATCAACGGCCTGGGCGAGCGCGCGGGCAACTGCTCGCTCGAAGAAGTGGTCATGGCCATCAAGACGCGGCGCGACTACTTTGGCCTGAACGTCAACATCGACGCCCAGCACATCGTGGCGGCCAGCCGCATGGTCAGCCAGACCACCGGCTTTGTGGTGCAGCCCAACAAGGCGGTGGTGGGGGCCAATGCCTTCGCCCACGCCTCGGGCATTCACCAGGACGGCGTGCTCAAGGCGCGCGACACCTACGAGATCATGCGTGCCGAGGACGTGGGCTGGAGCGCCAACAAGATCGTGCTGGGCAAGCTCAGCGGCCGCAACGCCTTCAAGCAGCGCCTGCAGGAGTTGGGCGTGCAACTCGAGAGCGAGGCCGACATCAACCAGGCCTTCGCCCGTTTCAAGGAATTGGCCGATCGCAAGAGCGAGATCTTTGACGAGGACATCCTGGCCCTGGTGAGCGACCAGAACGCGACCCAAGAGGCCGAGCAGTACGGCTTTGTCTCGCTGTCGCAGCACAGCGAGACCGGCGAGCAACCGACCGCGCGCATTGTGTTCACGGTGGGCGGCAAGGAGGTGGTGGGGCAGTCGGGTGGCAACGGCCCCGTGGATGCCTCGCTCAAGGCCATCGAAAGCCATGTCAACAGCGGCGCCGAGATGGTGCTCTACTCGGTCAATGCCATCAGCGGCTCGACCGAAAGCCAGGGCGAGGTCACCGTCCGCCTGCAAAACAGCGGCCGTGTGGTCAACGGCGTGGGGGCCGATCCGGACATCATCGTCGCCTCTGCCAAGGCCTACCTGAGCGCCCTCAACAAGCTGCACAGCAAGAGCGAGCGGGTGGCGGCACAGGGCTGATCTGGCTCAAACGGCATCACTTCAATGAAATCGCGCAAGATATTGATCTTGCGCGATTTTTTTTATTTGGTTAAACTGCGCGCATTCTGAGTTGTTGACAGGGTATTGGCATGTTGTTTTCGTTTTCCTCCTCCTCTTCGCGTGCGGCTGCTGTCGTGGGTCGTGCGCGTGCCTGGAAAACGAAAACCCTCTGGATCTCGGCGCTGCTTGGCCTGTTGATCGCCACCAGTGCCCCCGCACAAACCCGCCCGGCCAAGCCGGCCGTGAGCAAAACCGCCAAGGCCGGCAAAACCGCCGAGGCCAACAAATCCCCGCGCAAGGTCGCGGCCAGCAAAGCCACTGCCCGCAAGGCCGCTGTGGCCGCTGCGGTGGCGGCGCCTTCGTTTGGCCAGATGGCCGGTCTGCACAGCACCGACGATCCGCTGGATCTGCGCTCGAGCGTGGCCCTGGTCATCGACCAGGACACCCACGAGGTCTTGCTCAGCAAGAACGACAGTGCCGTGTTGCCCATCGCCTCCATCACCAAGCTGATGACGGGCCTGCTGATCGCCGAAGCCAATCTGCCCATGTCCGAGATGATCACCATCACCCAGGCCGATGTGGACACCGAAAAGGGCAGCTCCTCGCGCCTGGCCGTGGGCTCGGTGCTCAGCCGTGGTGACCTGATGCACCTGGCGCTGATGTCGAGCGAAAACCGCGCTGCCCACGCCCTGGGCCGCACCTACCCCGGCGGCATGAACGCTTTTGTGGCGGCCATGAACGCCAAGGCCAAGCTGCTGGGCATGAGCGGCACCCGCTATGTGGAGCCCACCGGTTTGTCCAGCCGCAACCAGTCCACCGCCCGCGACCTGGCGGTGCTGGTCAACGAGGCCTACAAACAGCCCATGCTGCGCGAGCTGTCCACCTCGCCAGGCCGTGAGGTGGCGGTGGGCCATCGCACCTTGCAGTACAACAACACCAACCGCCTGGTCAAGAGCGACCACTGGGACATTGGCCTGCAAAAGACGGGCTACATCCGCGAAGCCGGTCAGTGCCTGGTGATGCAGGCACAAATCTCGGGTCGCAAACTGATCATGGTGTTCCTGGATTCGGCCGGCAAATTGAGCCGCATTGCCGACGCCGAGCGCGTGCGCCGCTGGGTGGAAACCGCGGGCGTCTCGCACCGCATGCACCGCTCGGCCCAGGCCGATCAAAGCGATGACGTGCGCAGCTGACAGGCCGCCCGGCTTGCATGCGTGAAAGGGCCTTCGGGCCCTTTTTCTTTGGCGCGCCAACGGCCAGGCGCGTCGGGCGATTCAGCTTTCGAGGCCGTGGTGGCCCAGCGCGGACGAGATCTGCGAGGTGGCCTGGCGCAGCTTGTCGAGCCAGGCCTCGTCCAGGCGATCGGCCGGGGCCGAGATCGACAGACCGGCCACCAGGCGACCCTGGTCGTCGTAAATGGCCGAGGCCATGCAGCGCACCCCCAGCTCCAGCTCTTCGTTGTCGCGCGCCACGCCTTGCTGGCGAACCCGCGACAACTCCCGCTCCAGCACGGGCAACTGGGTGATGGAGTTGCGCGTGCTCCCGGCCAGGCCGGTGCGGCTGGCATAGGCCTTGACGCGCTGCGGATCGTCGGCGGCCAGAAACAGCTTGCCCACCGAGGTCAGGTGCAGGGGGGCCCGCGCGCCAATGGCGCGCACCACCTGCATGCCCGAGCGCTCGCTGTAGGCCCGCTCGATGTAGACGATCTCGTCGCCCTGGCGCACGCTCAGGTTGACGGGTTGCTGGATCATTCGGTGCAGCTCGCGCATGGGCGTCATGGCCGCTTCGCGCACGCTCAGGCGCCCCTTGACCAGATTGCCCAGCTCCAGCAGGCGCATGCCCAGCCGGTAGCTGCCGGCCTCGGGGCGGTCCACATAACGGCCCAGGGTCAGGTCATTGAGGATGCGGTGCGCGGTTGAAGGGTGCAGGCCGGTTTTTTCCGAGATTTCCTTGAGCGAAATGGCTTCCTCGCGCGAGGCCAGCACATCCATCAGCATGAACATGCGTTCGATGACCTGGATGCTGGGGCTGGTGGGGGCGGTTCGAGGGGTGGTGCTCATGGGTCTCCGGCGTGAAATGCGATTTTACGCCTTGAAATCCCCAAGCGACAAGCCTTGCCAGTGGCTGTTGATCAAGACCTCGGCGCCGGCAAAGCGCGCCTTGTAGGCCATCTTGGGGCTCTGCTCAATCCAGTAGCCCAGGTAGACATGCGGCAGCCCCAGCGATCGCGCCTGCTCGATTTGCCACAGCACGCCAAAGGTGCCGTAGCTGGCCTGTGGGTCGGGGTCGTAAAAGGTGTAGACCGCCGACAAGCCATGGTTGAGCACATCGACAATGCTCACCATGCGCAGGGCGCCCAGCGGGTCCGCCTGGGCCGGGTCGCGCTCGCGAAATTCGATCAGGCGGGTGTTGACCCGGCTTTGCAGCAAAAACTGCGTGTATTGCTCCACGCTGTCCTGGTCCATGCCACCGCCCGAGTGGCGTGCGGCCTGGTAGCGCAGGTACAGGGCGTAGTGCTGGGGGTCGTAATGCAAATCCAGCACACGCACCTGCAGGTCCTGGTGGCGGGTGTGGGCGCGGCGCTGGCTGCGGGTGGGGGCAAAGGCCTGCACATCGATGCGCAGGGGCACGCAGGCGCGGCAGCCATCGCAATGCGGGCGGTAGGTGAACTGGCCGCTGCGGCGAAAGCCCTGGGCCACCAGCTCGGAGTAGACCTCGTTGTGGATCAGGTGGCTGGGGGTGGCCACTTGCGAGCGCGCCGTGCGCCCGTCCAGATAGCTGCACGGGTAGGGGGCCGTGGCATAGAACTGCAGGGCCTGTAGCGGGAGCTCTTGGGGGCGCGTCACGGCGGGGTGCCTGGGGCAGGGTGAACCAGTTCGTGCAAAAGATCGCGCCAGTATAGGCCCAGCGTGGCCCAGGGCACGGGCGGCTCGTCGCGCACCCCCCGGATGTGGGCCAGGAACTGCGCGCGCGGCAGCGGCTCAGCACCCATGAAGGCCAGGTGCTCGGTCTGCTGCTGGCAGTCGATCATGCCCACGCCGGCGCGCCGGCACATCAGCGCCAGGGTGCACAGGGCCATCTTGGAGCCATCGGTCACCGTGGTGAACATGGATTCACCAAAGACCGCACGGCCCACATCGATCCAGTACAGGCCGGCCACCAATTGCCCGTCTTGATGCAGCGCCAGGCAGTGGGCATGCCCCAACTCGTGCAGGTCCTGGTAGGCGGTCATCATGTTGGGCAGGATCCAGGTGCCTTGCTGACCAGGGCGGTGTTGGCCCGCGCAGGCCCGCATCACGTCACGAAAGTCCTGGTCCACGCGCAGGCTCAGGCCGCTTTGGCGCAGGGCGCGCCGAATGGCCTGGCGCAGCGAGCGGTGCAGGCGCAAATGGGCCGGCTGCAACACCATGCGGGGATCGGTGCTCCACCACAGCACCGGCTGGCCCCGGCTGAACCAGGGGAAGATGCCCTCGCGGTAGGCCTGCAAGAGGCGCGAGGCACTCAGGTCGGCCCCGGCGGCCAGCAGGCCTGGCGCCTCGGTGTCGGGCCCCCAGGCGCGCTCGGGCGCGGGCAGGGGGGTGTCGGGTTCGAGCCAGGGCAGATCGGGCTGTGTGGGAGCGGTGCGCACGGGGAGAGTTTGGGTTGCTCGGGCAGGTCAGGGGAAGGGTGCGGACGCGGAATCGGTTTATGCTTGCGAGATGAAACTCTACAACTACTTTCGTTCTTCTGCATCCTTTCGCGTGCGCATCGCACTGGCGCTCAAGGGGCTGGATTACGCCTACCTGCCGGTCCACCTGGCCAAGGGCGAGCACCTGCAGCCGGCGTTTGCCGAGCAGGCCCCCGACCGCCTGGTGCCGCATCTGGTGGTGGACGGTCACGACCTGACGCAGTCGATGGCCATCATGGAGTATCTGGACGAGACCCATCCCGAGCCCGCGATCCTGCCGCGCGACCCGCTGGGCCGGGCCCGCGTGCGGGCACTGGCGCAGTCGATTGCCTGCGAGATCCACCCGCTCAACAACCTGCGCGTGCTCAAGTACCTCAAGTCGCCGCTGGGCCTGAGCGACGAGGTGCGCGACACCTGGTACCGGCATTGGGTGCGAACCGGCCTGGCGACTTTCGAGACCGCACTGGCCTCGCCGCAGACGGGGCGTTTTTGCCACGGCGACACGCCCACCATGGCCGATTGCTGCCTGGTGCCGCAGATCTTCAACGGCCAGCGCTTTGCGGTGGACTTCAGCGGCCTGAACCGCACGATGGCCATTTTTGAGCATTGCATGGCCCATCCCGCCTTCCAGGCCGCCGAGCCCAAGGCCTGCCCGGACTTCGAGGCCTGATGGCCGACGCGCCGATCTGGGGCCAGCCCTGGGACATGGCGCCCGGGGTGCGGGCCGCCGTGTCCAGCCGAGCCGGCGGTGTGTCGGTCGCGCCCTACGACCTGCTCAACCTGGGTGACCATGTGGGCGATGCGCCTGCTGCCGTGCAGGTCAACCGCCAGATCTGGCAAGCGCGCCTGGCGGTGCGCCCGGTCTATCTGCAGCAGGTGCATGGCGTGGCGGTGCGCCGCCTGATGCCGCAAGACCCGGATGGCCTGGTGGCCGATGCCTGCTGGACCGACGCGCCGCAACTGGCGTGCACCGTGCTGGTGGCCGATTGCCTGCCGGTGCTGCTGTGCGACCGGCGTGGCCAATGGGTGGCCGCCGCGCATGCGGGCTGGCGTGGCCTGGCCGGCGGGGTGCTGGAGGCCTTGTGGGCGGCCTTGCGCGCTCAGGGCGCGCAGGCCAGCGAGGTGCAGGCCTGGCTTGGGCCGTGCATCGGGCCGCAGGCCTTTGAGGTGGGCCCCGAGGTGCGCGATGCCTTTGTGCAGGCCCATCCGGACGACGCCCGGGCCTTTGTGCCGCAGGCCGACCGCTACCTGGCGCATCTGAGCGATCTGGCGCGCGCGCGCCTCTTGCGCCTGGGCGTTGCGCAGGTGTCGGGCAATGACGGCTCAGGGCCGTGGTGCACCGTCGGCAACGACGCCCACTTCTTCTCGCACCGGCGCGACAGCCGTCGCCTGGGCCACAGCGGGCGCCTGGCTGCCAGCATCTGGCGCCTCGGCTGAGGCCTCGGGTGCTTGCCGCTCGGCTTGTGCCTGCTGGGCCTCGCGCAGCTTGCGCCGCATCGGTGTGGCCAGGATGTAGACCAGGATCGATAGCGGCAGCAGGCCGTACAGCACCAGCGTGATCACGGCGCCGACCACGGTCCCTTGCGGCGACATGCCCTCGGCCAGGCTCATCATCAGCACCACATACATCCAGGCGATGGCGATCAGCGGAATGAACATCAAAAAACCTTTGCTTGTAATTTCGGCGACATCAAACTGAGCGATACTTGTCTCTAGAACATTTTGCAGGAGAGCCGCCCATGTCATCGTCCGCCATGCCCGACTGGACCCAGATGGGCCAGGGCTTTGCTCAGAACCTCACGCAAAGCTGGCAACAGGCCATGAAGCATTTCCAGAACATGGACCTGGGCGGGCTACCAGCCGCCGGCGGCGCCGACGTGCCGACCCTCAAATTCTCGCCGCAAAAGCTGCAAGACCTGCAAACCCAGTACATGCAGGACGCCACCGAGATCTGGAACCAGAGCCTGATGGGCAGCCTCAAGGTCAAAGATCGGCGTTTTTCGGGCGAGGCCTGGGGCAACAACCCGATGGCCGCTTTCAACGCCGCCGTGTACCTGCTCAATGCCCGCACCCTCATGGGCCTGGCCGATGCGGTGGACGCCGACGCCAAAACGCGCAACCGCGTGCGCTTTGCGGTCGAGCAGTGGGTGGCCGCCGCCGCCCCAAGCAACTTCCTGGCCTTCAACGCCGACGCGCAGAAAAAAGCCCTTGAGACCAAGGGCGAGAGCATTGCCAAGGGCATGCAGAACCTGGTGCACGACCTGCAGCAAGGCCATGTGTCCATGACCGACGAAAGCCTGTTCGAGGTGGGCCGCAACGTGGCCACCACCGAAGGCGCGGTCGTGTTCGAGAACGAGCTGTTCCAGCTCATCGAGTACAAGCCGCTGACCGCCAAGGTCTACGAGCGCCCCTTCCTGCTGGTGCCGCCCTGTATCAACAAGTTCTACATCCTCGACCTGCAGCCCGAGAACTCCTTCATTCGCTATGCGGTCAGCCAGGGGCATCGCACCTTTGTGGTGAGCTGGCGCAACCCCGACGCCTCGCTGCAGAACAAGACCTGGGACGATTACATCGAGGACGCGGCCATCCGCGCCATCGACACCGTGCAGGCCATCACCGGCGCCGAGCAGATCAATGCGCTGGGCTTTTGCGTGGGCGGCACCATCCTCTCGACCGCCCTGGCCGTGCTGGCCGCGCGGGGTCAGCAACCGGTGGCATCGGCCACCTTTCTGACCACCTTGGTGGACTTCACCGACACCGGCATCCTTGATGTCTTCATCGACGAGGGCTTTGTCAAGTTCCGCGAGATGCAGATGGGGCAGGGCGGTCTGCTCAAGGGCCAGGACCTGGCCTCGACCTTCAGCTTTTTGCGCCCCAACGACCTGGTCTGGAACTATGTGGTGGGCAACTACCTCAAGGGCGAGACCCCGCCGCCCTTTGACCTGCTCTACTGGAACAGCGACTCGACCAACCTGCCCGGCCCCTTCTACGCCTGGTACCTGCGCAACACCTACCTCGAGAACAAGCTCGTCAAGCCCGGCCAGGCGCTGGTGTGCGGCGAGAAGGTCGATTTCCGCAAGGTCAAGCTGCCGGTCTACCTTTACGGCTCGCGCGAGGACCACATCGTGCCCATCGGCGGCGCCTACGCCAGCACGCACGTGTTCCCGGGCAACAAGCGTTTTGTGATGGGCGCCTCTGGCCACATCGCCGGCGTCATCAACCCGCCTGCCGCCAAAAAACGCAGCCATTGGCTGCGCGAAGACGGTCAGTTCCCAGCCCAGGTGGACGCCTGGATCGACGGCGCCACCGAGGTGCCCGGTAGCTGGTGGACCGACTGGTCGACCTGGCTCAAGGGCCACGCCGGCAAACAGATCCCGGCGCCCAAAACCTATGGCAAAGGCACCCGCTACAAGGCCATCGAGCCCGCGCCTGGGCGCTACGTCAAGGCCAAGGCCTGATCGCGTCCCCTGCCATCCCCATTGCTTTTGATACCTGAGGAGTTCACCCCATGGAAGACATCGTCATCGTTTCGGCGGCCCGCACCGCCATCGGCAAGTTCGGCGGTTCGCTGGCCAAGGTGCCGGCCACCGAGCTGGGCAGCATCGTCATCCGCGAAGCCATTGCCCGCGCGGGCCTGGCCGCTGACCAGGTGGGCGAGGTGATCATGGGCCAGGTGCTGGCCGCTGGCGTGGGCCAGAACCCGGCCCGCCAGGCCATGATGAAGGCCGGTGTGGCGCAAGAGACCCCGGCGCTGACCATCAACGCGGTCTGTGGCTCGGGCCTGAAGGCCGTCATGCTGGCCGCGCAGGCCGTGGCCTGGGGCGACAGCGAGATCGTGGTCGCCGGTGGCCAAGAGAACATGAGCGCCTCGCCGCACGTGCTGCTGGGCAGCCGCGACGGCCAGCGCATGGGCGACTGGAAGATGGCCGACACCATGATCGTTGACGGCCTTTGGGACGTCTACAACCAGTACCACATGGGCATCACCGCCGAGAACGTGGCCAAGCTGCACGGCATCACCCGCGACATGCAGGACGCGCTGGCCCTGGCCAGCCAGCAAAAGGCTTCTGCCGCACAGGACGCGGGCAAGTTCCAGGACGAGATCGTCAACGTGCTGATCCCGCAGCGCAAGGGTGACCCGCTGGTGTTCAACCACGACGAATTCATCAACAAGAAGACCAGCGCCGAGGCCCTGGCGGGCCTGCGCCCCGCCTTCGACAAGGCCGGCTCGGTGACCGCGGGCAATGCCTCGGGCATCAACGATGGCGCCGCGGCAGTGGTGGTGATGACGGCCCGCAAGGCCGCGGCCCTGGGCCTCAAGCCCCTGGCGCGCATCGCGGCCTTTGGCACCAGTGGTCTCGATCCGGCCACCATGGGCATGGGCCCGGTGCCCGCCTCGCAAAAGGCACTGGCCCGTGCGGGCTGGAAGGCGCAAGACGTCGACCTGTTCGAACTCAACGAGGCCTTTGCGGCCCAGGCCTGCGCCGTCAACAAGGTGCTCGACATCGATCCGGCCAAGGTCAACGTCAACGGCGGCGCGATCGCCATCGGTCACCCGATCGGCGCGTCGGGCTGCCGCATCCTGGTCACGCTGCTGCACGAAATGCAGCGCCGTCAGGCCCAGAAGGGTCTGGCCGCGCTGTGCATTGGTGGCGGCATGGGCGTCTCGCTGGCTGTCGAGCGCGTTTAATTTTTTCACTGCAACTTCAAGGAGACAAACATGACACAACGCATTGCCTACGTCACGGGTGGGATGGGCGGCATTGGAACCGCCATTTGCCAGCGCCTGCACAAAGCCGGCTTCAAGGTGATCGCCGGTTGCGGCCCCACCCGCGACTTCACCAAGTGGCTCGACGAACAAAAGGCCCTGGGCTACACCTTCTACGCATCGGTGGGCAATGTGGGCGACTGGGAGTCCACGGTGGCGGCCTTTGCCAAGGCCAAGGCCGAGCACGGCCCGATCGACGTGCTGGTGAACAACGCCGGCATCACGCGTGACCGCATGTTCCTGAAGATGACGCGCGAGGACTGGGATGCGGTGATCGACACCAACCTGAACTCGATGTTCAACGTGACCAAGCAGGTCGTGCCGGACATGGTCGATCGCGGCTGGGGCCGCATCATCCAGATCTCGTCGGTCAACGGCGAGAAGGGCCAGGCCGGCCAGACCAACTACTCGGCGGCCAAGGCCGGCATGCACGGCTTCACCATGGCCTTGGCGCAGGAAATGGCCAACAAGGGCGTGACCGTGAACACCGTCAGCCCGGGCTACATCGGCACCGAGATGGTTCGCGCCATCCGCCCCGACGTGCTCGAGAAGATCGTGGCCACCATCCCCGTCAAGCGCCTGGGCACGCCCGATGAAATCGGCTCCATCGTGACCTGGCTGGCCGGCGACGACTCCGGCTTCACCACCGGCGCCGACTTTGCCTGCAACGGCGGTCTGCACATGGGCTGATCCCCCAGGCCCGCACGCCGGGCCGGGATCCTCCCTCAAGGGCGGTTGCGCAAGCGCCGCCCTTTTTTGTTCCCGTTAATTAGGGTCGTTAAATGGGGTCACGTTAATTGGGGTCAGATCCCAATTCATGTTTCCATCGCAACTGCGATGCGGTGTCGCCAAATTAATTGGGATCTGACCCCGATTAATTCCCGATTCAATCCCAATTAAATCCTGCTGCGCAAGCTGAGGGACAATCGGGGCATGACTGTTTTTGATTCTGCGCCCGACTGGCGGGTGTCGGTGGCCCCGATGCTCGATTGGACGGACCGCCATTGCCGTTACCTGCACCGCCTGCTCAGCCGCCGGGCACGGCTTTACACCGAGATGGTGACCACCGGCGCGCTGCGCCATGGGGATCTGCAGCGCCATCTGCGTTTCAATGCCCAGGAGCATCCCGTCGCGCTCCAACTGGGGGGCAGTGAGCCCGAGGAGCTGGCGCACGCCGCGCGGCTGGGGCAGCAATGGGGCTACGACGAGATCAACCTCAATTGCGGCTGCCCGAGCGAGCGGGTGCAGCGCGGCGCCTTTGGCGCCTGCCTCATGAACGAGCCGCAAACCGTGGCCGATGGCGTGAAGGCCATGCGCGACGCGGTGGACATCCCCGTCACCGTCAAGCACCGCATTGGCGTGGACCGCACCGAGTCCTATGGCTTTGTGCGCGACTTTGTGGGACAGGTGAGCGAAGCCGGTTGCGAGGTCTTCATCGTGCATGCGCGCAATGCCTGGCTGCAGGGCCTGAGCCCCAAGGAAAACCGCGAGATCCCGCCCTTGCGCTACGACCTGGTTCACCGCCTCAAGCAGGACTTTGCGCACCTGACGGTGGTGATCAACGGTGGCATTCGGGGCGAATCGGTCATGGCCGAGCAGCTCCAGCACGTCGATGGGGTGATGGTGGGGCGCGAGGCCTATTACGAGCCCTGGACCTTGACCCGCTGGGACGCCCTGTCGCACGGGGACGCGCCGCGCGAGATCACGCGCGAGGCGGTGGAGGAGGCGATGGTGGCCTATATGGAGCGCGCCCACGCAGAAGATGGTTGCCCCTGGTACGCCATCGCGCGGCACATGCTGGGCCTCTACCACGGCCAGCGCGGCGGACGCCACTGGCGCCGTGTGTGGAGCGATCACCGGCTCAAGCCGCTGTCTCCGCGCGAGGTGTGGGCCATGGCGCGCCAGGCGCTCGCCGATGGGGCCGCGGTGCAAGCAGCCTGATCACCACCAGCCGTTTGGGGCGACGGGCGCCAGTCGCGCACGGCCACCCGCGCGGCGCTCAGCGCTGGACCTCGTCGACCAGGGTCTTGAACTCGTCGATGTCCTCAAAGCTGCGGTACACGCTGGCAAACCGGACGTAGGCCACCTTGTCGAGCTTTTTGAGCTCGCGCATGACCAACTCCCCCAGGCGCGCCGAGGGCAGCTCGCGCTGGGGCGCGGCCAGCAGCTTTTCCTCGATGCGCTCGAGGGCGGTGTCGATCTGCTCGATGCTCACGGGCCGCTTGCGCAGGGCCAGTTTCATGCTAGAGAGCAGCTTGTTGCGGTCGTACTCGATGCGCCGGCCGTCTTTTTTGACGATGGCCGGGAAGTTGACCTCGGGTTTTTCGTAGGTGGTGAAGCGCTTTTCGCAATGGGTGCATTGGCGCCGGCGCCGGATGAAGTCCCCGTCCTCGGCCAGGCGCGTCTCCACCACCTGGGTTTCCACGTTGCCGCAGAACGGGCACTTCATGCGCAGCCCCTTTTAGCGGTAAACCGGGAAGCGGGCGGTCAGCGCCGCGACCTTGGCGCGCACCGCGGCGATGTTGGCCTCGTCGCGCGGCGCGTCGAGCACATCGGCGATCAGGTTGGCGGTCAGGCGCGCTTCCTCGTCCTTGAAGCCGCGCGTGGTCATGGCCGGCGTGCCCACCCGAATGCCGCTGGTGACCATCGGCTTTTCAGGGTCGTTGGGGATGGCGTTCTTGTTGATGGTCATGTGCGCCTGGCCCAGCACCGCTTCGGCTTCCTTGCCGGTGATGCCCTTGGCGCGCAGGTCGACCAGCATGACGTGGCTTTCGGTGCGGCCGCTGACGATGCGCAGGCCGCGCTCGGTCAGGGTCTCGGCCACGATTTGCGCATTGCGCACCACCTGCTGCTGGTAGGCCTTGAACTCGGGGGTGAGCGCTTCCTTGAAGGCCACGGCCTTGGCCGCGATCACATGCATGAGGGGGCCGCCCTGCAGGCCCGGGAAGATGGCGCTGTTGATCGCCTTCTCGTGCTGGGCCTTCATGAGGATGATGCCGCCGCGCGGGCCGCGCAGGCTCTTGTGCGTGGTCGAGGTCACCACATCGGCATGCGGCACCGGGTTGGGGTAGACGCCCGCGGCCACCAGGCCCGCATAGTGCGCCATGTCGACCATGAAGATCGCGCCCACGTCCTTGGCCACTTTGGCAAAGCGGGCCCAGTCGATGCGCAGGCTGTAGGCCGAGGCGCCCGCCACGATCAGCTTGGGGCGCGACTCGTGGGCCTTGCGCTCCATTGCGTCGTAGTCGATCTCTTCTTGCGCGTTCAGGCCATACGAGACCACATTGAACCACTTGCCCGACATATTGAGCGGCATGCCGTGCGTGAGGTGGCCGCCTTCGGCCAGGCTCATGCCCATGATGGTGTCGCCGGGCTTGAGGAAGGCCAGGAACACCGCCTCGTTGGCCGAGGCGCCACAGTGGGGCTGCACGTTGGCGGCGTCGGCGCCAAAGAGTTGCTTGATGCGGTCGATGGCCAGTTGCTCGGCCACATCCACGTATTCGCAACCGCCGTAGTAGCGCTTGCCCGGGTAGCCTTCGGCGTATTTGTTGGTCAGTTGCGAGCCCTGCGCGGCCAGCACGGCGGGCGAGGCGTAGTTCTCGCTGGCGATGAGCTCGATGTGGTCTTCCTGGCGCTGGTTCTCGGCCACGATGGCGGCCCACAGCTCGGGGTCGGTTTGCTCGATCAGAATGTTGCGGTGATACATGGCAGTCCTTTGAGGATGTTGATGCCTTGCGCGACGACAAGGGCTGCCCAGGCGAACGGCTCGGTCACCGGCGGTGCCGGTGGTGCGCTCCCCAGTGGTTGTTGCGGCCAGGCCGCACCCACGTCAGAGACCTGCCAGGCAGGGGCTCCTATCGCCAGTTGCGCACACCCGATAGTGTAGCCGAGGGGGGCGGTGACAAAACTGGCCCAATCCGGGCGAAAATAGCGGATTCGGGAGGTCCGGCACAATGCCGGACTGCTCTGCACCCGGGCCGCTGTGCCGGGTCAGACATTTGAACAGCATTGACCAAGAGACCATTGTGACGATTGCACACCACCCCCACCTCATTCCTCTGGACGAAGCCACTGGCGGCGTGTTCAGCGCAGAGACCTCGGGCGAGCGCTCGGCCCGTCTGCGCGACTGGCTGCAAAGCGGCCCCTCGGCCGAGCTGATGCACGAGGTCTACCGCGAGCTCAGCGCTCGCGACAAGGGGGCAGCCAAGGCCCTGCGCGAGAAGCTCGACGAGCTGCGCCGTGCCAAGTCACAAGAGACGCTGGCGCAAGAATGGGCGCAGCGCGCCGAGCAGCTGCTGGCACAGCCGCGTCTGTACCTGGCCGATGCCATGGCCTGGCAGCGCGATGCCGCCAAGGCCGGCGCACCGCTCTCGCGCGAGCCATTGGCCGGCCTGCGCATCCGCCTGGCCGACTGGGTCAAGGGCGTGGAAGACCTGCAGCACCAGATCATGGTGCTGCGCGAATCGGCGGTGCTGCTGGGCCAGCGCATCGAGTTGCTCTCCACCAAATC
>JACCDT011326208.1_pt1 | contig 18807 bp, 21 predicted proteins | sample 7446291 | NCBI WGS metagenome assembly JACCDT01 (sample SAMN15323446, study PRJNA562643) | freshwater metagenome | isolation source: river surface water | place: USA:Blue River Watershed | collected 2017-08-17 | reverse complement strand
TTCGGGAGTTGGATTCTTCCAAACTGCCAGCACCAGATATGCCGCAATAACAAAGTTGACTATTGCGACTGGGATGTTCACCAAAGCAAAAAAGACAGTGGAAGCTGCCCACCAAAAACCTGACCAAATCAAAGTCTTCTTGACACCGAGGTGGACAGCTGTTGTCCTGATTCCAGTGTCGCTGTCTTGCGGAATATCCTGAATCGCATCGTAGGCATGCTTGGCAATGGACCAGAGCATCAGACCAACAACAGCCAGCCACATCGGTTCATGGCCGAGTGCTAGTGGAACAAAGGCCAGAGGAAAGGCGTAGTCAGTGTTAGAGAAACTATCGAGGTAAGGCCTCGCTTTGAATCGCAGCGGGGGAGCTGAGTAGAAGGTGAAGAAAAGCGAATAGGCAATCATCCACCAGACTGCAGCTGCTGGAAGAGTCAGCGCAAAGTAGATCAGGAAGGGTGCGTTGGTGGCAATCACGCCAATCCAGATCGGCTTTACCTCGTTAGGAAAAATGTGGGCACCCTCATAGGAACCCTTTCGGGCGTTTATGTTGTCCGTTTCCTGGTCGAAGATGTCATTGATTCCATATATAAGGAGATTGAAGGGGAAGGTCACCCATATCAGAATTGGGAGAATCTCCCAGGTCCATAGGTAGCCAGCCAGCCACATCCCCACCACCGTGGTTCCAATGGTGTTGACCCACAGAACAGGTCTGGAAATTTCAATTAGGCGGCGCAGCACAGCTCAAGCCTAGGTGGTCAAAAATAATTCACTTATGTGCAGCTATTTGAGGTGGAACTCACAATCGTGCCAAGGCATAATTATCACATCCGCTCACCTCTGAGCACGTATGTGAAGGTTTCAATGGCAACTATTACTCCACTTATCCCACCTGCCCAGGGGGCCGTCTCAGACGACCTAGCCGCATCCCAGGCTGCGCTCGAGTCACTTTTAGCAATCAGATTCTTTGAGGAGGCTGTTGATGGACTCTTTGCCAGAGGTCTGATGCACGGAACCATGCACCTTTCAATTGGCCAGGAGGCTGTTGCTACCGGAGTTTGCGTCGCCCTTAGGCAGAGCGATTTCATCACTTCCACTCACCGCGGGCACTCTCACTGCATTGCCAAGGGAGCTGATCTAACCAGGATGACGGCAGAGTTACTAGCCAAGCAGACCGGTTACTGCCGAGGCCGCGGTGGAAGCATGCACATCGCAGATGCTAAGACCGGCAACCTTGGAGCAAATGGAATTGTTGCTGGCGGAATTCCAATAGCAACCGGCGCAGCCCTTGCGCAAAAGATGCGGGGCACCGACAGCGTGGTGGTTAGCTTTTTTGGCGATGGTGCAACTAACGAAGGCGCTTTCCACGAGGCACTCAATCTCGCATCGGTTTGGAATTTGCCAGTTGTCTTTGTTTGTGAAAACAACAAGTACGGCATGAGTTTTTCGACCGCTAAGAGCATGAAGGTAGAAAAGATTTCTGAGCGCGCCGCTTCCTATGCGATGCCAGGAGTGACCGTTGATGGTAATGACGTTGATGCCGTTTTTGAAGCGGCGAAGGTCGCGGTTGACAGGGCAAGAAGCGGCGGAGGACCAACCCTGATTGAGTGCGTCACTTACCGCCACAAAGGCCACTCCAAGAGTGATAAGAATCTCTACCGAACCAAAGAAGAAATTGAGTTTTGGAAGACCAAGGATCCGGTGGGAATTTTTGAAACCAGGCTTATAGAAAAAGGAATTCTCACCAAAGATCAAGTTGACCAGATCACAGAGGCTGTGCGAAACGAAATTAGGAATGCGATTCAGGAAGCGTCAGCCGCTCCTGATTCAGATCCTGCAGAGCTGATTACATCGGTATTTAGGCAGGTTAGCTAATGAGCGAAAGAATCATTACTTACGCTGAGGCCATTCGTGAGGCCATCGGTCAGGCCATGGAGAGCGATCCAACTGTGTTCATGCTGGGCGAGGACATCGGTGTTTACGGCGGAGCCTTTGGTGTTTCAGGTGATTTGTATCACCGCTTTGGTGAGGAGAGGGTTCGCGATACGCCCATCTCTGAAATGGGAATAGTCGGTGCAGCTGTTGGTGCGGCCCTTGTCGGCATGAAACCAATTGTTGAAATTCAGTTTTCCGACTTCACCGCTCACGCTATGGATCAGATTGTCAATCAAGCTGCCAAGATCCACTTCATGCTCGGAGGAGAGCTATCCGTGCCAATGGTCTTGCGTGCACCTTCTGGTTCGGGAACAGGAGCCGCCGCCCAGCACTCGCAGTCACTCGAAGCCTGGTTTGCCCATGTGCCTGGTCTGAAGGTTGTTATGCCGAGCTCACCCGCTGATGCCAAGGGGCTTTTGCTCAGTGCGCTGGATGATCCGAATCCCGTCATAGTGCTTGAGCACAAGCTGCTCTATAAGGCCTCAGGGCATGTTCCCCCAGAGATGTATAGAACACCGATTGGAAAATCCAATTTGGTTAGAGACGGAAAAGACCTGACCATTGTTGCCACGGGAGTGATGGTTTCAAGATCTCTTGAGGCTGCTGCTGAGCTTGCTTCTCAGGGCATCGATGCCGCAGTAATCGATGTGAGGACGCTTTCACCTCTGGACATGGACCCAATCAACGAATCGGTTTCGAAAACCGGAAGACTGATGCTGGTCCAGGAAGCTCCAAAGCACGTTGGTTTTATGGCTGAGATTGCCGCACGAATTTCTGAAGGCCCTGGTATCTATCACCTAAGCGAGCCGATTAAGCGTCTTTGTGGAATGGATGTCCCTATCCCATATGCTCCGCAACTAGAGAAGTCAGTTGTTCCACAACTTCCTGAAATTATTGGGTCAGCAGCGGATCTTATGAGGGGTGTCTAATGCCAAAGACTCCCGTGGTGATGCCCAAGATGAGCATGACCATGACCGAGGGTGAAGTGGTAGAGATAACTGTCTCCGTTGGTCAGTCAGTTTCCCAAGGTGATGTTGTTGCTGTTGTGGGCACCGACAAGACCGACATGGAAGTTGAGTGCGAGTCCACAGGCAAAGTTATAGAAATTCTGGCTAAGCCTGGAGCGGTGATTCCGGTTGGAGAGCCACTACTGATGCTGGAGACGGAAGGCGAAGACCTTCTGGCTGGAATGTTTACACCTCAAGAAAAAACCGTTGAAGAGGTTGTTCCTTCACCAGTATCACCACTTGCTCAAGCCCCCGAGCCTCAGCAGATTTTCGTAGAGGATGAAAAAGTCCTTGCTATGCCTGGTGCAAGAAAGATTGCCGAGGAGAAGGGAATCAATCTTTCGTCTATTACTCCTAAGAGTCCAAGCGGAGTGATTAAGCAGACTGACCTAGGAGTTAGCAGTGCACGAGTCGAAGCAGCTAGGTCACACATTGCAGCGGTTGTCGAGTCTGCAATGCAGATTCCGCAATTCTCGATAAGCGGCGAGATCAAACTAAAGAAGAATCTCCCAAAGAACTTCGAACAGAGGTTTGTCACTCTTGCAAGAGCATGGAGCAGAACCCTTGCCGAGCATCCAAAACTTTCCCAGCAGTTCGTGAGTGGCAAGTTTGTTTCGGCGAATCCGCGAATTGCCGCTTTGGTGAAATCGGAATATGGATTTGTCTCGCCTGTTTTTGATGCTTACGGCATTGATACTCAAGATTGGGCTGAGAAGGCTCTAGAGGTTCTAACTTCCGCTAGAGGCAACAAGATTCCTCTTGCATATCTTTCTGGCGCGACAACAGCCATCACAGATCTTGGTGAGTTTGGAATTCGTCAGGCGAATACCCTGCTATTCCCACCTCAGACATCAGGGTTTAACATCGGAGCGGTGAGAGAGAAAAAGGATAAATACAGGGTTGACTTCACTCTGGTGGTTGACCACCGGATTGCGGATCCTGGGGATGCGGCAGAAGTAGTGAAGACCTTTGAGAAGAAGCTAAACGAGGTGCTCAGTGGCAACGGCTAGAGACAGGGCACTAATAGTCAAAGTTGCTCGCATGTATTACGAGCAGAACATGTCGCAGGATCAGATTGCCCGCTCACTTATCACCTCCAGGTCAAACATTTCCCGCATTCTCTCGGTTGCTAAAAAGCGGGGAATCGTTGAAATCAAGATCAACGAATCCACCAAGCGAGAAACTGACATAGAAGAGATGCTCATCTCTCGCTTTGGTTTGCGGGCGGCTCTGGTAGCAAAGGTTCCCAGATCAACCAGTGACTACAAAGCTGTAGGCCAACTTGCGGTCCAGAGTTTTTTGAATCACTTGAAACCTAGAGTGAGAGTTGCAATTTCTTGGGGCAGATCTATTCAGGCGATGATTGATGCACTAGATAACGAAAACAGACCAGATCTAACTTTCATACCGCTAATGGGCGGAATGACATCCATTCCTTCTTCCTATTCAGGTGAAACACTTATTAGATCTTTGGCTGAAAAGTTCAATGCTGACTACCAGATTCTTCACGCACCTACCATTGTTCAGTCGCCAGACATCAAACTGGCTTTGATGAAAGAGCCCAGTGTGGCGGCAGTGATTGATTCTGCGAGAAACGCAGATGTGGCATTCGTTGGTATCGGTTCACGCGGCGCTAACTCCTCTATCCACATCCTCCAATCCGCAGGCATAAATGAGAAGGACAACACAGACTTTTACAGCAAGTGGGCTGGAGATCTTGCCGGAAGGTTCTTTGACCGAGACGGAAAGTCCATCAGCAAACAGCTTGACTCAAGAACCGTCGGACTTGAGCTTTCAGAGATTTCGAAAATGAAACGCGTCGTTGGTGTTGCAGCCGGAGATGAGAAGACAGAAGGTATTCTGGCCGCACTAAGGGGAGGACTAATCTCCGAGCTGGTGACAAGTTCAAATTGTGCTCTCAAACTGCTTGAGGCAGCCGAGAGCAAGAAGCTGAAAGAGTTGGTGTAGCGATGGAAGTTCTAATTTGGATCCTTTTGCTGATTGCCGTGATGTGGGTATTCCAGCTCTACATGGCGGTCAAGCAGTCACAAAGGTTCGCCGATGCCCTCAAGGAGATCAGGACCCCTGGCACCACCACGACGGTTGGGATAGGCGGCTACCGCTATAGAGGTGGCCGGGCATTTGTGGCAATTGCCCAAAAGGACGGGGTGGTAACTGGAGCAAAGGTCCTAACCGGCCTGACGGTCTTTGCAAACGCAAAACCGTTCAATGAGCTTGTCGGCCATAAACTTACTGACCTTTTGGAGGGTAAGGGCCTTGAGGGGATGAAGAAAAAGTTCGTAGAAGCCACTCAAATGGCGGCCAAGACCCTGCTTGACCAGAATGCACAAACGTGACAACCCAGCCGCTAATCGGCTGAGACTTTCTCCGATAGCGTAACGAACAGCACGGTCGACGTCGACCGTGTTCGATCCATAGGAGGGTTGATGAATATATTCACCAACGCCGAGACGGTTGCCGAACCGACAGGCGTATGGGGAGCGATTGCTGGTGGAGCTGAATACTTCATCGGTATCTTCAACAAGGGTGGCGAGGTTTTCTTTAGCCTCATGGGAGGAATCCTGCCAACACTTGTTGTTTTGTTAACTGCAGTTAACGCTCTCGTCCGACTAATTGGAACCGAGAGGATTGAGAACCTGGGCCGCAAGGCTGCCCAGCCCGGTCTTCAGTGGTATCCAGTTCGCTACATGGTGCTGCCATTCTTGGCAGTATTCTTCCTAACGAACCCAATGGCTTACACCATGGGACGTTTTCTCCCCGAGCGTTTCAAGCCTGCTTTCTATGACTCAGCAGTGTCTTACGTTCACCCAATTACAGGTCTGTTCCCACACGCAAACCCAGGTGAGCTTTTCGTTTACCTCGGTATTGCCGCTGGTATCACGACGCTTGGACTTGGTCTTGGCGACCTAGCTCTGCGTTACCTGCTAGTTGGTTTGGTAGTCATCTTCATCCGCGGAATTGTGACCGAATGGATCACAGCCAGGATGATGGCTAGGAAGGCGGCTGCATAATGGACGGACTAAACAAAGTACTAGTAACCATTGGTCGCGGTGTAGGTGGAGTGGTTGGAACCCTGTATCAAGCAGGTCGTGACACCATCGACACAATCATCCGCAACATCCTGCCTTTCATGGCATTCATTTCCTTCATTATCGGTCTGGTCCTCGTAACCGGTATTGGTGACTTGATTGCAAATGGCATTAAAGGTCTCGCTGGCAACATTGTCGGTCTTCTGATCGTTTCTGTTGTCTGTGCTATTCCTGTTCTCTCTCCGCTGCTAGGCCCAGGTGCTGTTATCGCACAGGTTGTTGGAACCCTGCTCGGTGTTGAGATTGGTAAGGGAACTATCCCTCCACAGATGGCACTTCCTGCTCTATTCGCAATCAACCCACAGGTTGGTTGTGACTTCATTCCAGTGGGTCTAGCCCTAGGAGAAGCAGAGCCTGAGACTGTTGAGGTTGGTGTACCAGCTGTGCTGTTCTCCCGCCTCATCACCGGTCCACTATCTGTCGTAATTGCTTACGTAGCTAGCTTCGGACTGTACAGCTAAGAAACAAAAACATCCTTTCGGGGGTTGTATCAGAGGATGGGTCGCAATCGGCCCATCCTCTGATTACTAATCAGGGACTATTTAAGCCAAGGAGATAAAAAATGGCAGAGTACAAGGCAGTAAAGATTGAGAAGGGCCCAGGCGGCTGGGGTGGTCCACTGACGATCAAACCAACCGATGCCCGCCCATACATCTACTCGGTGACCGGTGGTGGAATTCACCCACTGGCTCAGAAGATTGCTGACCTAACCGGGGGTATCGCTTTCGACGGATTTGCTTCCTCGAAGAAGTTTGAAGAAATTGCCGTCGCAGTAATTGACTGCGGTGGAACAGCTCGTATCGGCGTATACCCGATGAAGAAGGTGCCAACCGTGGACATCCACGCAACCTCACCTGCTGGACCATTGGCAATGTTCATCACCGAGGACCTGCTGGTCACAGGTGTGAAGCTCGACAACATTAACCCAGCGTAGGGAAATAAATGACAGTGCTTTATAAGAGCACCGTCACTGAAATAGGCGAGTTAGTTCCAACTTTCTTGGCAGAGGGAATGCTTGTCTTTTTTGGTGAAAGTGCACCAGAGGAACTCAAGACCTTTTGCATCATCCACAGAGTTGAGCACCAGGAAGGTCAGATCAAAGAGGGAGACTTCGTCTCTATCGATGGTCATGAGTTTGAGATTTTGTCCGTTGGCAGCGTCGCCAATGACAATCTCTATAACCTCGGTCATCTGAACCTAAAGGCCAATGGAAATACCGTTGCTGATCTTCCGGGAGATGTGAGCATTGCAGTTGCCCCTCTTCCTGAAGTGAGCATCGGAACCAAAATTGAGATAAGCAGGAGAAGCTAAGAATGCAATACCGACACAAGCTTGCTGAGCTGGCTGTGAAGCAGGGAAGACCCATCCGAATCGCTCTGGTCGGAGCAGGACAGATGGGCCGAGGCTTCGCAGCTCAAGCACACAGGCTTGGTCTGTCGGTGGCGGCGGTGGCAGACATTGCACCAGAACGGATCAACCAGGCTTTTCATGACTTAGGTCACCCGGCCCCAACCATTTCTTCCGATGTGGCAGATCTGAATAAGCGAATTGCTGCCGGTCAGCCAGTCGGAACCACCGATGCGGCAATCATTCCTCAGCTGGATGTTGACGTGGTGGTAGAGGCAACCGGAGTTGCCGCAATCGGTGCAGACATTATTTATAACTCGCTTATGGCAAGTAAGCACGTTGCAACTTTGAACGTAGAAGCTGACGTCACAGTCGGCCCAATTCTTCACAAGACCGCCAAAGACCACGGAGTCCTGTATTCGGTCTGCAACGGAGATGAGCCAACTGAGGCCAAGGAACTGGTCGTCTTTGCCCGAGATCTCTCCTTCGAAGTGATCATGGCTGGCAAGGGTAAAAACAATCCCTTTGAACCTCACTCCAACCCAGACACAGTTGCTGAGCGTGCAGCTAAGAAGCACATGAATCCCAAGATGCTTGCCTCTTTCACTGACGGCTCAAAGACCATGATTGAAATGGCGGCGCTCGCAAATGCAACAGGTCTCAAGCTCACAAAGCGCGGAATGATTGGCCCAGCCGCTACTCGCACCACCCTTCAGGATGTCTTCAAGCCCAAGAGCGAGGGCGGTGTTCTGGATGAGATTGGCGTGGTCGACTATTGCACCGGCGATGTCGCTCCTGGAGTATTTGTGGTTGTAAAGACTGAAGCGCCTTATGTGGCAGAGGAGATGAGCTATCTCTCCATGGGACCTGGACCCTACTTTGCTCTCTATCGTCCATATCACCTCGCATCTGTTGAGGCCCCGATGACGGTGGCGAAGATGCTGGTGGATGGATATGAGTCTTTGGCCACTGATTCGAGAATGACCGAAGTTATTGCCTCAACCAAGAAGCCACACGCTGCCGGAGAAAAGTTTGATGGCATTGGTGGCTACTCGGCCAGGGGTGTAGCGGACCGAGTTGCCGATGCCAAGAGAGAAAACCTGGTTCCTATCGGGCTACTCCAGAACGCGGTTGCAAAGCGCGATCTACCGATTGATCATCTGGTTACCTATGACGATGTTGACCTCGATGAAACAGCCACAATTTATAAGCTTCGCAAAATGCAGGATGAGCTAGGACTCTAGGTAGTTATGGCAGACGAGCCTCAGAAGTGTGGATACTGCCGCTCAGATAAACCCAGGGAAATCATTTACGTCGGCAAGATTGAATATGGTTCAAAGTGCGTAACGTGCGGGGCGACGACTCAACGCTCTGCGCGAGAACTCAGGATGGCCGCTAAGGATGTCACCCCTGGAGGATTTGAATCCACGCCAGTAGGGATAGTGAGCAAGATGCTCAAAGATCCGTTCAAGTTTTTTACCGGACGCAAACAAGAACCTCCCAAGGACAACTGAGTTATCCACAGTCAGGGACCGCGTCTAGGTAGACTAAGTGGACTAAGCTGTAGCCTGTGGCGAAAACAGTCAACATGCACGAGGCAAAAACGCAATTCTCCAAGCTCGCCAAACTAGTGGAAGGCGGCCAAGAGGTTCTCATTGCTCGTAACGGCGAGGTAATAATGAAGCTTGTTCCCTTTGAAGTCCAGCTCAGCGAGCCTAGAGATTTCAGCCGGCTGAAAGCCCTGACCCCAAACTTCACCGATGAAGAATGGGCCGAACTGGATAAACAGATTCTTGACTCGATTGTCTATTCCGAAGATGAAATCTAGAGGCTATCTCCTGGACACTCATGTTCTAGTTTGGCTGGGGCGGGATCCAAAGCGTTTCGGAAAGAATTGCAAGAGAATCCTTGAGCGATCGAATCTTTACTACACCTCAATTTCAGTGGCGGAGCTTGCTCTGAAAAGCAAATTAGGCAAAAGGGAATTCAACACTGCTGTCATAGAGGAATGGAAGCAGGCGCGAATCGAGCCCGCTACTTTTGATGATGCCTCCGCGTTGCATTTTGCAAACCTGTCAAGCGAATGGTTGCCAGATCCCTTTGATCGACAAATTGTCGCCATTGCTATGTCAAATCAGTTTGAATTGATCACTGCCGATCAAAGAATTCTTGAACTTGGGTATGACTGGATAGTGGACGCCACCGCATAGACTTCACACGTGGAGAAGCAGGTAAGACCCAAGACTGAGGGTTGGACGCAGGCGAAGGATGATGCCGGAAAGCCGCTACTCCAGTTCACCGATAAGAGAAAAGGGAAGCCCCCAGTCCACCTGGCTGATCTGAACCCAGCGGAGCGCAAAGCGCAGTTTGAGTCACTTGGAATCCCTGGATTTAGGGCAAGCCAAATATCAACGCACTACTTCTCGCACTACACCTCTGACCCCGAGCAGATGACTGATCTTCCTAAGGCTGGAAGAGAAGAGCTAGTGGCACAGGTGCTACCAAATCTTCTTACGGAAGTTCGGCGACTTAGAACCGATGACGGCAAGACCATTAAGTTTCTCTGGAAGCTCTTTGATGGTGCGCTGGTTGAGTCAGTACTGATGCGATATCCGAACCGAATAACGCTTTGTATTTCATCCCAAGCTGGCTGCGGTATGAACTGTCCTTTTTGCGCAACGGGCCAAGCCGGGCTTACTCGCAATCTCTCGGCTGCGGAGATTGTTGATCAGATTGTTAGAGCAAATTCAGCAATTCAAGCCGGAGAGCTCGGTGCAAAGAAACACTCCGAAGAACGAGTTAACAACATTGTCTTTATGGGCATGGGTGAGCCACTTGCAAACTACAACCCAGTCATGCAGGCAATCAGAACCATGCTGGACTCGCAGCCGAATGGACTTGGAATGTCAGCACGCAACATTACTGTTTCGACCGTTGGTTTGGTGCCTGCAATTCAAAAACTTGCAGAAGAAGACTTACCCATTACCTTTGCCCTTTCTCTACATGCACCAGATGATGAGCTCAGAGATGAATTGGTTCCGGTCAATACCAGGTGGAAGGTGGACGAAGCGCTGGATGCAGCTAAGGCTTACTTCGATGTCACCGGCAGACGTGTATCGATTGAATACGCGCTAATCAAGGACATGAACGATCACAACTGGAGAGCCGAGCTGCTAGCAAGGAAACTAAACGCAAGAGGCAAGGGGTGGGTCCACGTAAATCCCATTCCACTGAACCCCACTCCAGGTTCTGTCTGGACTGCTTCGACCAAGGATCAGACAGCATCGTTTCTGAAAATCCTTGAAAACAATGGAATTCCCACAACCCTCAGGGACACCAGGGGCAAAGAGATTGACGGGGCTTGCGGCCAGCTGGCAGCAAGTTTGGAGAAATAGTCAAGACCCCCTAGACTAAACGTATGACCGCAATCGAATTTGGACTAGACACCTTTGGCGATATCTCGCTAGATGACCGGGGTGCTCCAAAGCATGCTGGCGAAGTGATTAGGGATGTTGTTGCTCAGGCCAAGCTGGCAGATGATCTAGGACTTGCAGGTTTCAACATTGGCGAGCATCACCGTGATGATTACGCGGTGAGTGCTCCGGATACAGTCCTAGCCGGTATCGCAACCGTTACTAAAAACATCCGCTTGGGTAGCGGAGTGACTGTGCTGTCTTCAGAAGATCCAGTGCGCGTCTACCAGAGATTTGCAACCATTGATGCTCTTTCCAACGGGCGAGCAGAGATAACTGCTGGTCGAGGATCATTCATTGAGTCATTTCCACTTTTTGGTTATGACCTAAATGACTATCACGTGCTATTCGAAGAGAAGCTTGAACTACTGGTGAAGCTGTTAGAAGAAAATGCTGTCACCTGGAGTGGTAACACGCGTGCGTCATTATCGAATCAAGAGGTTTATCCGAAAACTGAAAGAGGAAGAATTCCGCTTCGGGTTGGTGTTGGTGGATCACCTGAATCTGTTCTACGGGCAGCTCGACTCGGAATACCAATGGCCCTTGCAATTATTGGGGGAGACCCTGCTCGGTTTGCTCCCTATGCAAATCTGTATAGAGAGTCATTAGATAAATTTGGAAAGCCGCAGCTTCCAATCTCAATTCACTCACCGGGTCATATTTCTGACACTGACGAGCAGGCCATCGAAGAGCAGTGGCCACACTACGAGAGCGCTTTTGGTCGAATCGGTCGAGAGCGCGGCTGGGGCCCAATGTCCAAGATGCACTACATCTCTGAGGTCAATGGTGGTTCTTTGTATGTCGGATCACCCGAGACCGTTGCCAGAAAGATTGCTTATGCAATTTCCTCGCTGGGTGCATCGCGCTTTGATTTCAAATATGCCAACGGACCGATGCCACACAGCAAGCAGATGAAGAGCATTGAGCTTTACGCAACCAAGGTTGTCCCGATGGTCAGAGAACTTCTAACGGAAGTTACCGTTTAGCTTTCTAAAACTGCCATAGCAGCGTTATGGCCTGCTATCCCACTGACAGCGCCACCTCTTCTTGCGCTCGATCCGCAGAAGTAGATCTTTGCCCGGCCTGTGTCAACTCCCCACCTCTTGGCAGGAGTATCAAGAATTTCCTGGTCTTCGGCGAAGGGCCAGCTGAGCGGTTCGTGGAATATGTTTCCTCCTGGCAATCTCAGCGCCTGCTCAAGATCCTGCGTGGTTTTGGTCTCAATGCAGGGGTTTCCCTTGCTGTCCAAGTAGAGCAGTTCCCTGATATCTTCGGCCAGAACAGAATTTAGAGAAGCAATAACTGCATCCTCTAGTTTCCTTCGCAGCTCATCGTTATCTGCACCGCTGTTTAGAGAGTGGGGAACATGCAGGGCAAAAACAGTTAGTGTCTGAACCCCTTCCTGGCCTAGCTCCTCCGAGAGAATGCTCGAGTCGGTGAGTGAGTGGCAATAGATCTCACACGGCAGCGGGTCGGGAATCTCACCCTTTGAGGCTTGCTCAAATGCTCTCTGAAGCTGGGAGAAGTTTTCATTGATGTGAAAGGTGCCACCGAAGGCGGCATCCGGTGAAACATTTTCTTTCAGCTTGGGAAGCCGTTTGACCAGCATGTTCACCTTGACCTGTGCTCCTTGCGGTTTGGGTATGGCATTTCCCATAAGTCTTTCGAGCTCAAATCTGGATATGTTGGCTAAGACAAAGTCAGAAGTGATTTTGTTTTCTTGATTTTGGTTTAGGTAAGTGACTTCTCCATCTTCGGATATCTTGGTCACCTCCGCGTTGGAAACTAATTCAGCTCCGTATCGCTCTGCTGATTCGCGCATTGATTTGCTAATTGCTCCCATGCCACCTACCGGAATATTCCAATCGCCGGTTTCTCCACCAATCACGTGATAAAGAAAACACTTGCTCGCTTGCATAGAGGTATCAAGGTTGGGGGCGAATGTTCCGATTAGAGCATCGGTCATGACAACTCCGCGGACCAGATCGGATTGAAAACTCTGCTCGATAATCTGTCCAATTGGGGTAGTGATGAACTCCCTGTTTGTACCAAGTTCCTCTAAGACCTCAGATCGCCTCGGTAAAGGCTTCGTGACCGTCGGAAATAATTTCTCGGCGACACTGACTGTTCGTGAGTAAAAACTCTGCCAAGTGTCAAAGTCAGGGCTGTCTACAGAGGCAAAGCTGTCCCTGGTTCTTTGTGAATCGCTTCTGTCGATCAGAAGACCCCCGGACCCGTGGGGGTTTGGGGTGTAGGAGGAGTAGCGTCGAGGAGCAAGCTCTACTTCTAGTCCTAGATCTTCGATTATTTGCTTTGGTAGAAGACTGACCAGGTAGGAGTAGCGAGAGAGATTCGCCTCAACCCCTTCAAATGCCTTGGCTGAGGTGGCTGCCCCGCCAAAGTAGTCGAGCCTTTCTAGAACCACCACAGACTTTCCAGCCTTGGCTAGGTAGGCGGCGGCAACCAGGCCATTATGGCCACCTCCGACTATCACCACATCCGCGTGTTTACTGGGCATGGGAGGAGTCTATGCTGGAAAAAATGTTCTGACTTGTCCTCAAATGTTCAGAATTGTTCGTTTGTGATTATTTTGTTATGAAATGAGCCAAGTTCCCCGAGATTGCGGGGATAGATTGATACCAAGAGTCCAAAAACAGGAGGTTCAATGCTGAACAAAATCGCGAACCACCAAGTTGACCGTCGCCTCGTTCTTAAGGGTGCTGCAGCTGGTGGTCTCGGTATCGCAGGTGCGACAATGCTGGCCGGATGTGCCACAGACGCCGCTACCGGCCCAGTTTCCTTCGGTGCACGTACCGTTGACGAAAACCCAACCAAGCAGCTACAGGCGCTGATCGCTGCCTACACTGCCAAGACTGGAAATGAAGTCACCTACAACGCAACCGAATCCAACGCTTTCCAGAACAACTTGTCCCAGTACCTGCAGGGAACCCCAGACGACTGCTTCCAGTGGATGGCCGGTTTCCGTATGCAGTTCTTTGCTGCACAGGGTCTTCTGGTTGACGTTTCCGATGTCTGGAATGAGATCGGTGACCAGTACAACGAGAGCTACAAGATTGCTTCCACCGGTCTAGATGGAAAGCAGTACTTCGTGCCTCAGAGCTGGTACCCATGGGGTCTTCACTTCCGTAAGTCAATGATGGCCGAGGTTGGTCTGAACCCAGATGACGTTTACAACTGGGATGACTTCATGGGAGCTCTAGAAGAGCTCAAGGCAAAGGGCCTCATTGGTTTCATCGGCACCAACAAGGGTGGCTGGGAAGCGATGGGTGTCTTTGACATTCTTAACGCACGTATTAACAGCTACCAGTTCCACGTTGACCTACTTGCAGGTCGCGAGAAGTGGACTGACGACCGCGTCAAGGAAGTATTCCGTCACTGGGAGATGCTGCTTCCATACATGAACACCAACGTGCTTGACCTTGAGTGGGATGGCGGACGTGACATGCTTTTGTCACGCCAGGGTGGATTCTTCATGATGGGATCATGGTTCGGTGCAGACTTCAAGTCGGTAAGCGACGAAGACTACGACGACCTCTGGGTAATTCCATTCCCAGAAATCAACCCAGACAACGCTCGCGACACAATCGATGCTCCAATCGATGGTTTCTGTGTTGCAGCTAACGGTGCAAACAATGCAGGTGGTAAGGACCTAATCAAGTTCGCAGGTGACATGGAAGGTGTTCAGGCAATGCTAGACACCGGTGTTCCAATGACTTCTGCCAACAAGGGACAGGACACCTCAACCTACGACGCATTCCAGACTCAGCAGCTGGCAGTTATGAACGAGGCTAAGTACATCACTCAGTTCCTCGACCGTGACACTCGCCCAGACTTCGCTGGTCCAATCGTCGGCCCCGCATTCCAGGGTTGGTTCAGAGACCCATCCAGCACCAACGCGATGCTGGAGTCTCTACAGTCACAGTGGGACGCACTGCCTCCACTGGCTTAAGCTAAAAGGCATGACAACTGAGACGACGGCGCTGAGTAAACCTCGGCGCCGTCGTTTCTTTTCAAAATCTGACAAAGTCACACTCGGATTCTTTATTGGAATCCCGACTTTTCTTCACATCGCACTCGTTTGGTTTCCAGCGATTGCCACGATGTATTTATCCTTCACCTACTGGACCGGTATCCGGATAGAGGATATTCAGTGGGCGGGCCTTGCAAATTACGAGAACATCTTCTTCAATACCCCAATTTTCTATGACGCCCTTCGGGTCAATACGATCTGGCTACTTTGGTTCTTCTTTATCGCAACGCCTCTGGGAGTATTGCTTGCGTATCAAATAGATCGCGAGATCAGAGGACACAAGTTCTACCAGTCGGCCTTCTATTTACCTGTCGTTCTGTCATTGGCCGTGACAGGTATTATCTGGAACTTTTTACTTAGACCCGATGGTTTTGTGAATGGGCTACTGGGACTTCCCACGGCCCAGGCAATTTCATTCTTTGGAGATGATCAGTACAACGTCTGGGTCATCATGGTTATGGCGTCCTGGCGCCACATCGGCTACATCATGCTTCTTTACTTGGCAGGGCTAAAGGCGATAGATGCATCCCTTCGGGAAGCTGCCACTATCGATGGCGCTACCGAGTGGCAGACATTCCGCAAAGTGATTTTCCCAGCCATGCGCCCTGTCAACATCATCGTGCTCGTGATTACCATCATCGAATCCCTCAGGGCCTTTGACATGGTCTACATCATCTATGGCGGACGAGGTGGACTACCAATTCTTGGTGTTTTGGTCTTCGAAAGCATTGCCGGTGAAGGAGCTTCCATGAAGGGGGCAGCCTACGCGGTGATTCTCTTCTTACTCTCAATCGTTCCGATCATTGCCTACCTCCAGCAGCAGTTCAAGGAGGATGTCAAGTGACGATTTCGACAGAGAAAAAGCGAAAGAGGAAGCTTTACGCGCAGGATGTAAAAGACCGACTGATTTCCATCTTTATTGGAATTTTTGCAATCATCTGGATTTTCCCGATTCTCTGGACGCTGTGGTCTTCATTCCGCCCGTACACAGAGATTATGAAAAATGGTGTTCTGTCGGCTCCTGAGGAATTGGGTCTATTCAATTACGAAGAGGCAATCAGCCGAATGGAGTTGCCCACCTACTTCTTGAATTCCGCTCTGATCACCATTCCAGCTGTCTTTCTGACGCTGCTGTTCGGCTCGCTAATTGCTTTTGTGGTGACAAGGTATTCCTTCAAGTTCAATGTCGCGATGCTGCTTTTGTTTACCGCCGAAAACCTACTGCCACCTCAGCTGGTCTTCATCCCGGTATTCAAGATGTATCTGGCCCTTGGTGATTTGGTAGGGGATAGAAGATTCCTCTATGACAACCACTGGGGAGTGGTTCTGATTCACGTTGCGTTCCAGATGGGATTTGCAACATTTGTGCTCTCTTCCTACATGAAGACAATTCCTAAAGAAATTTCAGAGTCGGCCATGGTTGACGGAGCAAATGTTTTCACGCACTACTTCCGTGTGATGCTGCCACTACTGAGGCCACCTCTGGCATCACTTGCCGTTTTGATGACCACCTGGATCTATAACGACTTCTTCTGGGCGCTTGTTCTTATGTCTACGGATAAAAAGCGGCCAATAACTTCGGCTCTCGGGCGCCTGCAGGGTGAATTCACAACCGACTACAACCTCTTGGCGGCGGGAGCCATGATTGCGGTGATACCTACGCTGATTGTCTTTTTCGTGATGCGAAAACAGTTCGTTTCCGGTCTGACTCTTGGTTCGACTAAGGGCTAAGCCCTCACCATCACTTTTTCGTAGCCTCTGAGCACAAAAGTCGGCCTTCTAATTGGCTTGTCAGCAAGCTCGAGCCTAGGGAATCGGTACAGCAGTGCAGGCAGTGAAATCTGCATCTCTTGTCTAGCAAGGGGTGCTCCGATGCAGAAGTGGATGCCAGCGCCGAAGCCAATGTGAGGATTTGGTGATCTGGAGAGGTCCAGCTCATCGGCTCTTTCAAAGATTTCTTCGTCTCGGTTCGCGCTACCGAGGAGAGCCGCAATCTTCTGACCCGGCTTGATAGCGACTCCACCGATTTCAACTTCGTCAGTTGCGGTCCTTTCGAAGAGGTGCAGGGGAGCATCAAAGCGCAGAAACTCATCGACGGCTGTCTCAGTCATCCCATCGATGTTGCTTGTGAGCTTGCTCCACTGCTCCTCACTGCCAAGCGCAGCCACCAAACCATTTCCAAATCCATTGACGCTTGCTTCATGGCCAGCGTTGAGCAGCAATACACATGTCGCAATCAGTTCGTGTGCTGAGAGTTTCTCACCCTGCTCTTCGACGATTGCCAGTTCTGAGATCAGATCTAACCCAGGGTTCTTCTGTCTTTCAACCATCAGCGAATGAACATAAGCTGCAAACTCATTGCTAGCTTTCCTAGCCTCGGCCTTCTGCTCTTCTGTTGGTGAAGGCTCATACATCTTTACGATTGCCTGGGACCAGGGTCGCAGCAGGTGCTCGTCCTGCTCTGGAAAGCCAAGAAGTTCTGCGATGACCATCACTGGAAGTGGCTCAGCGTAGTCAGCAATCAGATCGAATGTTCCATAGGACTGCAGCTTGTCTTCGATTCTATGAAGTAGCTGGTTTGTGATTCGCTCTATGTTTGGTCGAAGCTCTTCAATGCGCTTTGGGTTGAAGGCTTTCATTACAAGCGAGCGAAGCCTCGTGTGTTTAGGTGGCTCCGAGTCAAGGATGGAATCGGCGTGAAGATAATTGAATGTTTCCCATTCAGTCTCTGGAGTTCTTGGAGAGAAGATTCTGCCGAGGGAGCGATTTCTTAGAACCGCGTTTGCATCTTTGTAGCGCGCAGCAAGAAACATACCGGTTTCTTCATGCCAAATCGGTCTGCCTAGGCTTCTGAGTTCTGCGAGCTGGGGATAGGGATCGGCAACAAACTCGGGATTGGCGAAACTAAGCATCCTTTAGCTTGATCTCCTCGATTGGAAGTCTCTCTGCCTTGAAACCATTCACTTTGTCATCGGATGGGTAGCCGATTGCTATACCGCACAGCAGTTTGTAACCCTTGGGGATACTAAATTCTTTTCGAATCGGATCCGCCCAAAGAGCCACTGCACCCTGGGCGCAAGCTCCAAGTCCGCGTGCCTGTGCCCCTAGCAAAAGATTTTGCATAAAGAACCCAGCATCGAGAACCGAGTACTCCCCAAGACCTGCGTGCGTGAAGATGAAGAGCTCAACTGGCGCCCCAAAGAATTCATAATTTCTTGCCCACTGGGCCTGCCTGGCTGCCTGATCGTCACGTCTTATGCCCAGTAGTCCGTAGAGCTCTGCTCCGACCCGCTGCTGCCTGGGAACTAGTTCCCTAGGGTACGGGCGAAATACTTTGTAGTCACTAGTGGGAAGACCGTACCGAGTGAATAGCAGTTTTGCCTTGCCCAACCAACCACCGCGCAGGGCTTTTCCCGCTACCTTCCAGCGGTTGAGCAGCTCCTTGCTGATGCGATCTCTCTTCTCGCCCTTCGCGATACCTACCAGGTAGGGGCGTGTGTTAGACCAGGAAGGGGCGGTCATAGCGTCGGTCAGTAGCTCATCAATCAGCGAATCCGGAACTTCTTTGTTTAGAAAGTCTCTGGTGGTGCGCCTAGAAGCGACGAACTCTTTCCAGTCGCTTTCGGTGAAATTTGCCACGTCATGAGGTTACTAGTAAATGGTTAAAAACATAAAACCCCGGATTTCTCCGGGGTCTTATGTTGAGGACTACTTAGTCCTTGAACTCAGTCTTTGCAAACTCTGCGTCATCCTCGGCACTCTTGATACGAGCGATCGAGAAGATAACCAGACCGAACAAACACTTTGCCAGGATGTCGGCAATGGTGTAGCCAGTCTCACGCAGCACGAAGCCAGCCTCGTCGAAGCCGGTTGCGTTCATGTTTGCA
>JACCDT011496838.1_pt1 | contig 18815 bp, 3 predicted proteins | sample 7446291 | NCBI WGS metagenome assembly JACCDT01 (sample SAMN15323446, study PRJNA562643) | freshwater metagenome | isolation source: river surface water | place: USA:Blue River Watershed | collected 2017-08-17 | reverse complement strand
TCAATAGTACCATCTCCTCCTAAATCAATTTGATATAAATAAGAACCAACAGGCAACATCTCACTGCTTCCTTGATAATTTCCTGTCCATTCATTTCGATACGTAGTAGAGTAGAACACTTGTGTGCCGTTAGCATTAAATACACGAACGATAGAACCTGAATGGTTCTCTAAGTTATGAATTACCCAAGTGTCATTAATACCATCTCCATTAGGTGTAATGGCTTGTGTTACATTGATTTCAATGGTATCACAAACATCTCCTAACCCATCACGATCTCTATCTGCTTGGTCTCTATTAGGAACATTTGGACAGTTATCTGAGATATTATTCACACCATCACCGTCTTGATCTGGATCATTATCATCGTTAATTCCATCTCTATCCATATCAGTACCGTTATCTGGAATACCATCACCATTAACATCCACATCAGCATAGTCCAAAATACCATCGGTATCATCATCGGTATCAGCATTGTCTCCAATACCGTCATGATCTGTATCTTTCCATTCTAATGGATTTCTTGGAAAAGCATCATATATATCTAAAATACCGTCGCCATCATCGTCTGTATCTACAGCATCTAAAATACCATCTCCATCTGTATCTTGATCAATAAATAATCTAAAGGTTAGAGTTGTTGTACCTGCCGCATTACTCACCGTTACTGTAAACAAAGTAGTAGGTGTAGAAACGGTCGGACGACCAGAAATCACCCCTGTTGTGCTGTTTAAAGTGATTCCGGCTGGTAATGCTGGAGTTACAGTGTAAGTACTTGGCCCTCCAGTATTTTGGATGTTAATTGGGGTTAAAGTCTCCCCAACAGCTCCGCTAAAATTAGTTTGGGCCAAACTTACAGACGGCGGAGCTAAGGTTTGAATATTAGTATTTGTAACACTTGCCACTGGACTAGCAAAGACATCCTGATAAGCTAAAGTTAGATTATAAGTTGCAAAACTTAATGCTGTACCAGAAACAACATTAGCAATTGTCGTTGGGTTTGTTCCTACTTCATAAGCAAAATTGGCAGTAGTAGCATTATTCATTGTCCATACAATAGGAGCTCCTCCGGCGGTTGGTGTAAATAGCAATTTAACAGAGCCCGATAAAGGGAGTTCAGGTAAGGTATAGTTAATTTGTAAGGTTGTTGCTCCAGTTGTATTGGTTACCGGTGAAATCAATACTGGAGATTGAGTTGTTCCTACTCCTACGGTCAACTGAGTTGTAATTGTTTGAGCGTTATAATTAGCATCGGCAGCTTGAATTGCGGTAATAATAGCCACCCCTGAACCCGTAATTGTTACTGTATTTCCAGAAATAGTTGCCACTGCTGGGTTGCTAGAAGTATACGTTACTAATCCTGTTCCGCCTGAACTAACAGGAGGTGTTATAACAAATGGTGCATCATCTGTAGTTTTGTTTATAGGATTAAAATTACTTAAAATAGGTGTCACCTTTGCAACAGTTAAAGTGGTCGTGGTAGTAGCTGCAAGATAATTAGCATCAGCGGCTTGAGTAGCTATTATAGCTGCTATTCCCGCTCCTACAATAGTAACTGTACTACCGCTAATTGTAGCTACATTGGTGTCATTTGATGACAACGACACTACTCCTGTTGAGTTGCTTGTAGGTAAAGAAATTGTAAAACTAGCATCTCCATAGACTTTAGTAATTGGAGTTAGCGCTGTCAATATTGGCTGCGCTTTATTTACAGTTAACACAAAAGAAATGCTTCCTGGGTCGTAATTAACATCCGCGGCCTGGTTTGCCGTAATAGTCGCTGTTCCTGCGCCTACAATTGTTATTGTATTACCTAAACAAGTAGCGATATTAGTATTACTTGATGAAAAAGTAATCGCCCCCGTAGAATTACTTACTGGTGTTGCTATTGTAAAATTAGCATCACCAAAGGTCTTCGTAATAGCAGGTAGTACACTAATTGTAGGTAATGCTTTGTTTACAATTAGCGAAATAGTGCTAGAACCCGAAAGATAATTGGCATCTGAAGCTTGTGTCGCTGTAATTGTAGCAGAACCTATTCCTACAATTGAAACGATATTTCCTGTAATTGTTGCGACAGAAGTATTACTCGAAGTATAACTAAAAGCCCCTGTGGCACTTGTTGAAGGTGGTGTTATCGTGAAATCAGCATCTCCAAAATTCTTAGTTATCGTGGTAGTAGGTCCAAAAACTATTGGGGCTTTACTTACCGTTAGATGCACAGTAGTAGAAGCAGCAAGATAATTCACATCTGTAGCTTGAGTGGCGGTAATTGTAGCCGTTCCTGCTCCAACTATAGTTACTGTATTCCCGTTGATTGTAGCAACATTCAAATCACTTGATGTATAACTAAAATTTCCTGTTGAATTAGTGGTTGGAGACGTTAAACTGAAATCTGCATCACCATATACCTTATTAATTGCTGTCATTACTCCTAAGGTTGGTGAGTTTTTAGCAACCGTCAACACGCAAGTTGTTGTTGCAGCTAAATAATTAACATCTGTAGCTTGTGTTGCAGTTAGTATAGCCGTTCCAGCACCTACAATAGTAACTGTAGTACCACTAATTGTGGCTACGTTAGTGTCGCTTGAAGCAAATGTTATGGCTCCTGTTCCAACAGAAGTGGGAGCTGCTAAATTAAACGTAGAATCACCAAACATTTTAGTAATAGCTGCCATATTGGATAAAGTTGCAGTTGCTTTATTTACTGTAATCGTTGTGGTTGTACTTCCTGACAAATAATTAGTGTCTGTAGCTTGAGTTGCCGTAATCATTACTGTTCCGGCACCAACTATAGTTAGGGTATTGCCACTTATAGTTACAACATTCGTGTCACTAGAAACATAACTAAACACTCCTGTAGCATTACTTACTGGTGCTATAATATTAAAATTAGCGTCACCAAATGTTTTTGTAATTGTTGCAAATGATCCAATGGTTGGCACAGCTTTGTTAACAGTAATTGTGGTAGAAATACTACCTGATTGATAATTTGAATCACTGGAAAGAATAGCTGTAATCGTTGCTGTTCCAACTCCTACAATGGTTATTGTATTTCCGCTAACTGTTGCTACATTGGTATCACTTGAAGTGTAACTAAACGATCCTGTAGAGTTTGTAGTTGGCGCATTAATAGTAAAATCCGCATCGCCATACGCCTTAGTAATTGCAGCGAAAGTCCCAATAGAAGGAATTCTTTTATCCACAGTAATTGGAAGTGTTACCGAAGTGCTACCTACAGCATTTGTTGCTGTAATGCTATAATTTACAGTAGCATTGTGGGTGGTTGGAGTCCCTGAAATAACTCCCGTAGTGGTATCAAATAACAATCCTTGTGGCAAACTCGGAGAAATACTAAATGTTATTGGTGTTAAACCAGATACTGTTGGTACTAAATCAACAATCGCAACACCTGCTGTATAATTCGAAGGTGTTACATAACTAAGAACTGGCACATCTACAACTGAAATAGTAAAAGTTACCGTTGCATTCGGTGCAAAACCATTATTGGCTGTAACAGTATAGCTTTGTGCTGATTGAACCGTTGTTGGCATCCCAAAAATGTCCCCTGTTGCTGTGTTGAATACCATTCCTGCTGGAAGCGACGGACTTATACTATACGTTACTGGGGTAGTGGAGGTAATAGTCGGGGTTGCGGTATTCATTATTGCGTTTCTGGCTACTACTAAATTACCTCCATAACTCAAATTAGTTGCTGGTCCTCCAATTGTAATAACAACTGTTGTAGTTGTTGATCCCATCGTATTTCTTGCTGTAACTACATAATTTGTAGTTGCGCTAACTTGTGTAGGCGTTCCGCTAATTACTCCTGTCGTAGTATCAAAACTTAATCCCGCTGGTAATGATCGATCAATACTAAAACTTGTAACTACTCCCCCATAAACCGTTGGAGATAGATTTGCGATTGCTACATTCACCGGGAATACATTGGGAGTGGTGTAGCTTAAATCTGTTGGAGCATTATCATTTACCAAGATTGAGATGGTTTTTGTTACTGTCCCTCCAGAATTAGTCCCTGTTATCGTATAATTTGTTTGAGAAGAGTTGACAGCCGGTCTTCCTGAAATGGCTCCTGAAATAGAATTAAAGGTCAATCCAGACGGTAATGTTGGCAAAATAGAATAATTGGTAATTGTACCGCCAGAATTAGAAGGTAAAATAGGCTGTATGAGTTCCCCTTTCGACAAAACAATTGGATTAGAATATTCTAAACTCAAAGGTGCGGCATCAGTTACTGTAATAGAAATTGATGCAGCAGTACTTCCTCCTGAATTGGTTCCTGTAATTGTATAAGTTGTAGCTGCCGAAGCAACAGAAGGAGTCCCAGAAATGGTTCCTGTTATCGAATTTAGAATCAACCCTCCAGGTAATGACGGACTAATAGTAAAATTAGTAATAAACGAACCAGAATTGCTAGGAATTAAAGGGCTTATACTTGTACCAACAGAATAGGTGTTTGGTGTGGTATAACTCAATCCTGAAGGAGCTGTATCAATTACTGCTAATTGAATCGTTGCCGTTGATTGACCAGCAATATTCTTAGCCGTTACCGTATACGGTTTCCGTTCTGAAACTACGGTTGGAGTACCCGAGATAACTCCTGTGGTAGTATCAAAATTAGTTCCTTGTGGTAAATTTGGCGAAATACTATAACTGCTAATTGGTCCTCCTGTAGAAGTTCCACTAACTGCAGTTATTGTTGTGTTTTTTCTGAAATCAGATGGATCTGTATAACTTATTATTGGCAATGCGGGTAAATTAACCGTTAAAGTAGCCTCAATTGATCCTGGATTATAAATTCCTGATGCCTGTTGTGTTGCAATTATTTTTGCTGTTCCTACACCTACAATTGTCACGGTATTACCGCTAATTTTTGCAACATCTGGATTTGAAATAATGTATGTAAATGGATTTGAATTAGTACTTGTAGGTGCTGTAATACTAAAAGCACTGTCAGTTACTAATTTAGTATACGATACAAAATTACTTATTGTAGGGTTGGTTTTTGTTGATGATTCAACAATTAATTGTGTGGCTATTTGTGCCCAATTATATGCTGTGTCTCCCGCTTGTACCGCTGTAATTGTACTAGTCCCTTCACCAACTATAGATACACTATTACCTGAAATAGTTGCAACATTAGGGTTACTTGAATAGTATGTAAATGCTCCTGTGCTATTACTTGTAGGACGTGATAAAGTAAAAATAGAACTATCGGTAGTTTTATAAATTGGAGCTGTCCACGACAACGTTGGATCTTGTTTATTGGTGTTTTTCACTATTAATACAGCATTGGTAGAAGTAGCCAAATAATTTCCATTAGCTACTTGAGAAGCCGTTAACAATGACGCCCCTTCTTGAAGGATGGTCAATACATTTGATGCAACAGTAGCCGTGTTTGTAGTACCTGATTGATATGTAATTACTCCTAAACTAGGTGAACTTGCCATTAGTGTATAAGCTGGATCTCCCACTTTAGCATTTATATTACTAAACTGAATAGCAGGATAATCTCTAACGGTTATTGTGGCTGTTCTTGTGGCTGAGGCATAATCTGTTGACCCTGCTTGAGCCACCGATAATGTAGTGGTTCCTATGTTTCTAAAGAGTATTTGATTGTTGGTATAATCAGCAATTCCATTATTGGCAGGAGTAGAAACGGTGATAGCACCGTTTGTATTTGAAACTGGTGTGTTAAAAACCATTTGACGATCAGAGAGCCTTGCCTCAATATTTGAAACTGCTGCTAATCCCGGATCTTGTTTTGTTTTGCCCCAAATAGTGATTGCATCACTACCATCTCTCATACTCGTTGGAGTCGAATCTGAAGTAGAATAATTATTCCCTTTCACAAAAGAAATTCTTGAATTTGCAGCGGCATTATATACATACAAACGAAATTCTATATTTTGACCTGAATCAACAATTGGCTTATTAGCTAAACTAATTGAAGTAAAACTATATGAAGATGTCGAGTTAGAATTAAAAGCTACATTAACTGTTGGTGTCAACTCTCCTAAACTTGTATTAAAATTATCTACCGACCAACGCAATTGTAATTTTGTTGAGCCTGTCACGTTTACCCCTTGTGCTACAAATCGATCAAAATCAATTCCAAGTGAATTATCAAATTTTAAACTAATATAAGGAGCTGTTTGTACATCTAATGTACTTACAAGGCTGCTAGAACTTGGTGTTTGCCAATTCATTTGAGGAAGATAAATACTACTTGAGTAATCTTGCAATGTATTGAGCCCGTTTACACTCAATTTTGCATTAGTAATTACACCTTGTTTGTATGTAGAAGCTGATCTTGGATAGGCAACTGAAGTGGTAACATCAGGATACCAAGAGACCAAACTTACCGCAGTTGGATCAGGAAATCCCACTTGAAACCCTGTCAAACTTGTAGTTCCTCCATTGGTTGTAACACTTACTGATCCCGAGGTAGCTCCTACCGGAATAAATGCATTTATTGTTGTTGCGCTAGTTACTTGATAAGATGTAGCCACTACCCCTCCTATTCTCACTTCTGTTACTCTAGACAGTCCGCTAGTCATGAAATTAGTTCCTGTAATGGTTATCGGTTTTCCAATTTGATCTTTTGTTGGAGTAAAAGAAGTTATTGTAGGTGCTGCAATAAGAACAAAACTGTTGTTAAGTGTTGCTGTCCCATTCGGCGTAACTACAGCAACATGACCTGTAGTTCCTGTCCCAACAATAGCGGTTATTTGTGTTGCACTATCAACATTAAAAGAACTAACCGCTGTGCCTCCTAAGGTTACGGCTGTTGCTCCTGTAAAATTGGTTCCTCTTATTACTACTTGAGTACCGCTTCCAGATGCATTAGGAGAAATTGAAGCTATTGTTGGTGGAGCATTTCTAATAATAAAAAATCTTGGTGTCGTAGTTAAAACGCCATTAAACCCTTTAATCGTTATTGAATTAGTTCCTCGCTCTATACTTGTGTAATTACCTGAACTCAATAACGTCCATGTTGGGGTTGCACTAGTAGCATAATAAACCATTGGTTGTGATAAGGTTCCATTAACGTCGCTCGGATTCCACTCAAAAGTTACATCTAAATTTGAACCCCCTGAAAGTGTAGATGTTTGTTTTGCTATAACCCAGGTTTTCTTTAAATAATCGGACACTACTGGTGTAGTAACCCCATCTAAAACACGTACATAAAATTCTTCATCAGCTCCTAAATTATTAGTAATAGTTAAAGGAGAATAAGAAGTAGTTGTTCCAATAGGAAATACTTTAGATGAGTTAGAAACTAATGATTTTAAATACCCTGTTCCTAATGTAGTGCTTAAGTCTGTTCGCAAAGTTTTGATATAACTACTAGAATTATACCCATCTATTGTGCTTAATGTTGCACTATATGCTGAAGGTATTATTAAGGAATTACTATTCAGTTGAAGGGTTCCTTGGCTACTCCAATCTGCTCCAATTTGATAGGTTCCACCGCTAGAATTTTGGAGAATAAAAAACTTGCCTTCATTGAATCCGATAGGAGTAGAACCAGTACTTCCGTTGGCGTTTACTGTCCAGGAACTCAACTGATGTAATGTACTTGTCCCTGTTGTCAAAGGATAATATGGGCTTGTCTCTAAATTGACTAAAACTTGAGTGCTAACAACACATCCATTGGATTGTGTAGCCGTCAAACGATAGTAGGTAGAAATTCCGTTTGTATAATTTGAAATAATTAAATTAGATGTTGTTGCCCCGCTTGTGTTTCCACCATCTGTTAGATTGGTAAAAGTCCCATCTAAAGCACTAGTACTTGAACTCCATTGATACGATGCTATTGTTTCTCCTGAAATGGCATTAGCCACTGCGGATAAATTTAATTCTTTTCCTGATAAAACATACTTTGTTGTAGGAAGGGCTTTTCGAATATATGGAACTGTTGCATATCCCCCTCCTGTGAATCCAAGTTCAGAAATTCCAAAATATGCATTTGTCGTTTGATCCTCTTTTCTTATTCGTATATATCGTGCGTTGATTTCATTTAACGCTAAAACTTTTCCGTTTGTAGGTAAGGTTGGTATATTGGGTATTTGACGTGTCCAAGTAGTCCCATCTGTACTTGATTCAACATACCCACCAGTAAAGTTTGGTGTCACAGTAGTAGCGCCTTCTTTTAACCCTGAAAATCCTGCTAATTTAATCCCATTTAAAAGGGATGAACTTCCTAAATCAGCAGTTATTGTTGCTAGTTTTTTAGTGTCTAATGCCAAGGTCGAAGGAGCATCCGTAGACCAATTAGAAGCGCCTGAAAAAGAAAAATTCTGTAAGATCCCATTGGCATTATTACCAGACAAATCTTTTGCTGTAGTCCCTTCGCCATCCATAAATTTATAATAGCCTGCTAGACCAGCATTTTCAAGAACACTATTATTTTTATTTGTCATAATATCGGAAGCTGATTTTGTTGTGTTCCAAATTCGAACTTCATCCATTGTCCCATTAAATTTTCGTTCCAAATCAAAATTCACATATTGATATGGATTTAAACCAAGGAAAAGATTTCCTCCATTAGCGATTGCTGTAAAATCATATTGATTTGAAACTTCTTTAATTAGGGATCCATTAACATAGATTCTGAATTTTTCTGAAGAAGCATCATAAGTTGCAGCAACATGAGACCACTCCCCTAAATTAATTGGATTAGTTCCAATGTCTGTTTTAATTGTATAATTATTTCCATTGGCGCCAAATACAGTAAAAGCTATCACTCCTTTTTCTGTTTTACAAGGGTAATACGAAACATAACAACCTGACCAATCACAAATTTCCCAATCTCCAGTACTCGAATTATAGGTAGGACATCCTGGACTTGAGGTATCTGCCTCTTCTATAGATCCAATTCGTAATGCAAAAGCACCATCTTTCTCAACAATAGGTGAAGTATACCATCTATCATACAAACCCGTATATCCATTGTAACTTCCTCCCCAAGTATTTGTCCAAGTATTTGGTTTTATCCATGCCTCCACTGTAATTCCTGAACTAATTGCTTGGATTGATGCAGGTTGTCCAATATTTACTCCATCATCCACCCCATCAAAATTTAATGAGTTAGTACTATTTTGCACATCAGAGTTCAACACAACCATACCTGTTTGGATATTGGTATCTGTCAGGGCGCTTGAATTACTAGTAAATGCAGTACCTCCTAAGGTGGTTAATCCTGTTTTGGGTGTTGAACTAGTAACTGTTTGAACTGGAATTGTTCCTGTAGCACATTCTCCATAAACATCGGCAATTGTAAGAATAGAAGCGTTGGAAACAATAATGCTATAAGTGTCTGTTCCTGTTAATCTTACTCTATACTGAAATCCATGTAGCTTAGCATCCGCTTTTGAAATTATTAACGAAGCTGTCGTTCCACTCGCTCCAGAAAATCCAGCGTAAGTAATCCCGGCTTCCAAGGAACCTGTAATTGTTGTCCAAGAATTACCCCCGTTATTTGAACGTTCCCAAACATAACTAGAATATCGACTTAAACCCGATGCCTTAATAACAACATTTTCTTGGTTTGTTGCTGCAAAAGTATTTGACAATGCATTAAAAAGTGGTCCTGAATAATTTATTGTCACAACTCTTGGTATAGATTGACAACCTGTTGATAAATTCGTTGCAATTGCATAAAAAGAAGTTGTTTGAGAAACACTTGGTGTAGTGAAAGATCCATTTCCTGCAAGTAATAGCTGTGTGCCTGCACTATCCGAATACCAGTTCACAGCAGACCCTGTTGGGACAGTTACCCATAAGTTAGCGTTATATGTTCCATAAATTGTAGGGTTAGCTACGGCATTTGTAATCGACGGGGCTGAAGCCATAGTTACAGTAACTGATGTTCGTGGACTTTCGCATGTTACTCCATTTTGAGTTGCGGAAGCGAGGACATAACGAGCGGTTGTTGCGTTTAAATTATTAATGGTAGCATAGGCTAAATTTGAACTTCCTCCTGTAGCTACATCATACCAATTTATTGTTCCTGAAGAAGCTTGTGCCGTCAAATTTACAGTTGATAATTGACAAGCGGTTATACTCGGAGCAGACGTAATTGATGGAGTAGTTATCAGTGTTAATGAAACCGCTGTACGTGTAGATGCTCCGTTACAATTACTTGCTTCAACATAATAAATAGTATTTGACGACAATACAGGTGTTACAAAATTTTCACCCGTTTTTAATAGATTCCCACCTGTAGCCGCATCGTACCATTTTATCTCTGCTTCCAATGATGTGGTCGCCGAAATTTTGAAGGAACCAGTATCACATTTTGTAGTAACAAAACTTCCAAGAGTTACTGTTGGTAATGCCAAATTGATATTCGCATTTACTGCAGTCCTTGTTGTAGAAATACAACCCAATTCATCTTCAGCTTGAGCATAGTAAACGGTATTGGTATTCAAACTAGGAGTATTAAAAACAATGCCTGAAGCGGTTCTTCCTATCGAACTACCTCCGGTAGCCGCATCATACCAATTAACGAACGACGTTGTTCCTGCTGAGGTCTCTGCATTAATAGGTACAACCCCTACTCCGCAAATTGTATTTGAAACGGTGTTGGTTATTCTAGGGTTAGGAGTTACTGTAATACTAATTGGATTAGTATAATAATAAGTAGTTGCATTTGTAGCAGCTCGTCTATAATACGTTGTAGTGGTTAATGCTGATGGAATAGTATAGCCTAAAGTATTTGTGTTTGCAATATCCGTCCACGTAATTCCGTTGGTAGAGCTTTGCCATTTATAGGTTATCGTTCCTGCTGAAGAAAAAGTAGCAGGAGCTACTGAAGTTAAAGGGGCTGGTACTGAGCCCGAACAAATCGTTTGATCTGAACTTATTTTTCCGGCTTCTGCTAATCTATTTCTAAAAATTACAATCCCATTTGTTCCATTTGCTACAATAATATCGGGTTTATTATCCCCATCAATATCCGTAATTTCTACTTGCGAATAGGTCACTCCTGTTGCAGCGTAAAGTGTAACTGAATTAGCAAAAGAAATAGTTCCAGAAACAGAAGTATTCTCTAGATAAGCAATTTTAGAATTAGTTGCATTATCAGTCACTACAACATCTGGCTTATCATCTCCATTCATATCCGCTAAAGCCAAACCGTAAGTAGCGGTCAGTCCAGTTAAGGTAAAATGTTGTGGGTCCATAATCGATAAACTCGAAACTGTCGAATTGTTTTTATAAACCGAAATCTGACCTGATGCGCTGTTGGTTGCAATCACATCTTGTTTCCCGTCTAAATCCAAATCAGCTAGTTTTACAGTATAACCAATCCCTGAAGCTATGGGTTTACTAACTGGTTCCGAAAAACTAAACCCTTTTACCTCAGGATTCCCTTGAACAGTCGTGTTTTTTAACACATAAACTTTCCCTGTTCCTGATAGAACAACATCCATTTTACCATCACCATCCAAATCTCCTGATGCACCCGAATAAAAATTAGTGTCGTTTAATTTCTGATTGTAAGAGTTGGTGTTAGCAGTATTTCCTGTTGTGGAAGAAAAAGTTGTCCCGCTACTTGTGTTTTTAGTAAAATACAATAGTGCTTGTGAAGGACCATAACCAGTCATTCCAAAAATATCGGTTCGCCCATCCAAATTAATATCAATCGGTAAAAACGCAGCGTTAACCTGATAAGATCCTGTCGAAGACAGTAAAGAATTATAGTTTTGTAATGAAGGGGAACCTGAATTAGAGGTATTTATATTAACAAAACCTCCGTTGTTAGCACTGTTTGACATAGCAAAGTCTAGCTTACCATCATTATTTAAATCGGTTGTCAACACCCCTTTAGGAGAATATCCACCCACAGGCGTTTGAGAGACATTAGTAATCGAATTATTGGCTAGAAAAGTAGTAGCGTCAATAACTCCAGATGTTCTATTGTTTATTAATATTTGAGGAAAACCTGCTGATGAATAACTAAATATATCTATTTTTCCATCAACGTCAACATCCGCCAAAACAAACTTTTGATCAGGGCTGGTTGCAAAAGTGCCCGTTGTAAATGTAATAGGTGCTTCAAATGAAGTTAGGGGATTAGAATTATAACTTAATCCTGCTAATGCTGTATTTACTGGAACAAATTTATCCCTACTGATACAACTTAGATTTGAAGTCGTGTTCACTACTGTAAAATTATTCAAACTGGCATTTACAGGAACAGTTACTGTAATGCTGTTAGCTGTTACGGCGGTAATGGAACATTTTTGACCTCCTAAATACACTATATTATCGGCTGGAGTTGCGCCAAAAAATTCCCCCGTTATGATTACTGAACTCCCAACGGCACCAGAATGTGGTGCTATAGCTGTAATTTTTGGAACTGGCAAAAAAGTCATTGCCACCTCGTCAATGGCTAAAGGACCTCCATTCTTACCGTTAAAAACATAAGTAGGGGTTGGAGCAGTATAACGTGCATAAGTCCAAATAGTTCCTGTTGTACCCAATGGAACAAACATTCTCATGTTTCTAGTGCCTTGTCCTGAAACAATTTGAGCTCCATTATCAACAGTCCACTCAATTCCATAATTACTTCCGTCTCCATTATCTACTAAAGTATGATCGATATAACCTCCTGGAGTATAGGTTGGTGAGCTGCTCTGAACGGCTCCCCCCGTTGGAAATACAGTAACTGGTGAGGTTTGGGTATAACTGGTTTGATAAACCGCTGCCCATTCAAAAACAACACGATAGGTTTCTCCTGGAATTAGATTTTCACTTGTATAAGTAAGTAATCTGTCTAAACTCATTGGTGCATCATTGGTATATGTATTCCAATTAGTGGCATTACTTAAATAAGTTGCAAATTCAGCACCCACAATGTAAGAATTTCCATTAGTTGGCAGAGCTGGAAAAGAAGAAGCTAACGCAAATAAACATCTAGGTTTCGGCACATCATTACCCGAATTTTTATACTTAAATGACAACGAAATAGAAGAAGCATTTAACGGCACAACAACATCTTTATATATATATATTCGGCTATTCGTTGTTTGTGGATTGGTTACGGTATTAGTAGTGCCATTATCAGACACAAAAGCCCCATTGGTACCGAGTGTTTTCCCTGCACTACCAATAACCCACTTGTTGACATTAGAAGTATTAACCACTGTCCATCCATGTGTTCCTTCAAAACCTCCATCTGTTGTTGGGTTAATTAAATAATTGGTTGTGTCTACTGTGAAATTAGCACCTGTAGCTGTTCCGTTTGGTGTCTCTACAGTAATATTCCCTGACGTTGTGTTAAATGGAACTACCGCACTAATACTTGTTGCGCTGTTTACAGTGAAACTTGAAGCATTTACTCCATTAAACTTAACTGCAGTGGCTCCAATAAAATTAGTTCCGGTTAAATTGACTGTTGTTCCTGTTTGACCTTGCGTGGGAGCAATGGCGCTTATTGAAGGCACATTAGACGTAATGACAACATCAGCGTAATATTGGTCAATAGCCGCTCCCTGATAATTGGCTGTTTTAAAATTTAAAGAATACGTCCCTGGTGTTGTAGCATTTCTAATAATATTACGAAACACAAGTTTAATATTTGACCCAGCAGGAACGGTAACCCCTGCATATTGTATTTGTATGCCACTCCAATTGTTCCATGCAGAAGTTTGGCTTAACAAGGATTTATTGACAGGCTGATTATTAATATAAAAATCATAGTCTGAAATAGGTAATGGGCTATTTGGTGTCATTAAAAACCCAACAGAGTCCGGCATAGCCAAATAAAAAATATTACCATTACAAGGTTGTGTAGTGGTATATTCAAAGGTATACGTTGTTATTGCTCCAGCTGTACTATTTTCTATAGTAACAGTTTGTGAACTGATCAATTGAGATGTTAATAAAAGTAGTGTTGTTACTACAAATTGAGCTGTTGAAATGATAAATTTATTCTTCATTGTTGTGGGGATTCAATTCTGATGGTAGGGAATATATTTTAAAACCCAAAAAAGCGTAAATCAACTTCTAAGTAGTTTACGATTAGGGTATATATAAATTATTTAAATAAAAACAAAGAATTACTCTTTTTTAATTGGTGATTTTAAAACCACAAAGATTTGGCTAGTATACTTTATATTGTTAACTAAAGTATCTCGTTTAACAATATTAATAGACTCTATTTCGTCTGGTTTTATAGCTACTAATTCTTCTTTAAAAACAGGTTTGTTTTTAATAAAATAAATGACATTATCACCGATTGATGATTTCGATTTTGTTTTTAATTCTTGGGAAAAACCTGATAAACTAACCAATATAATGGTAGACAAAAAGAATAATTTCATGATAATTGTGAGGTTACAAACTTCTATAAACTTAATTAACCTTCAAAAATACAACTTTTGAGGTCTCCTAATTTTGTATAACAACTCTAGATTTGTCAAATAAATAAAAAAAATTGACAACTTTCATGTGCTAAAAATACGTACTTTTGTGTAATAATCCCCACATCTATGCTTTTATACGTTTCACTGTTTACGGTTTTATTATCATTGCTTTTGTTGTATAACAACTGGAAAATAAACAAAAATGCAGCGTATTTATCCTTATTTCTAATTTTTTCATCAATTTATGGCATGGCCCACTATTTTGCCATTTATGGAAAATCTCCTTTTTGGTTGGCTGTTTTTTACAATCATTTTACCCCCTTAATGTTGTTATTAGGTCCTTTGTTATTGTTTTACGTTAGAGGCACTTTAAACGACACCTCTAGATTAAATAAATGGGATATCCTTCATTTCATACCTGCACTAATTCATTTAATAGGAATCATTCCTTATGTTTTTCAACCTTTTGAAGAAAAAATTAAAATTGCTACCGCCATCATTGAAAATGTAGATGTTATTATAACAATTAATACGAACTGTTTTTATACCAGCACTATTGGTTTTATCACTAGACCTGTATTGCTTTTACTTTATATTCTGTGTTGTATGGTTTTGATATGGAATCGTTTTTCGGCACCTAAAGAAGACCAAAGTGTTCCTCAAAAACAATTATTTTTTTCACTCCGCTGGCTTATTGTTCTCATAATGAGTTTGTTTTTTATAGTAGTAGAGTTCTTAATCATCACTTACAACTCTATCTATATTAAACCTAGTATAGGACTAATAAATTCCTATCCATTATACATCTTATCTGGTGTTGCCTATTGCATTATGTCCTTCTCATTACTGCTTTTTCCTAATATATTGTATGGAATTCCAAAACGAATTGTTATAGGAGAAAACATCAAAAAAACAAAAGTTCAGAAAGCTATTCTGATTTCTGAGGAATCGACCACAAACAATGAAGACCCTTTTTATGATCTTTCTGAAAACATAAAAGAATACTTAGAAAGAGAAAAACCTTTTCTTAACCCTAACTTTTCTCTTAGTGATATCGCTTTAGCGCTTCAGGTGCCTCAAAATCACGTTTCCTATTGTGTCAATTCCATTATGCAAACCAAATTTTCTGCATTAAAATCGGATTTACGGATAGACTATGCAGTGGAATTACTCTCAGAAAATTTAAACGAATCATTTACTATTGAAGGAATTGCACAGCAATCTGGATTTAGAACTAGGGCTAGTTTCTATAGTGCCTTTAAGGACAAAGTAGGGGTAACTCCTACTGAATTTATTGCCGCAAAAACTGATCAATCAAATATTTAAAAAGAAAAACCTCCACTTTCTTGTGGAGGTTTTTTTATTGTTGACTTGAAACGTATTGTATTAAAACTTAAACTGCAATAAGATTTCATTGGTGTTTCTAGCACTAGCTAGTGTAGTCTGTGTACTCATCTCATAAGCAAAGCCAAAAACAAAACGTTTGTTCAATCTGATGGTGCTCATCGCCGCATATGCCTTATCCGTTCTGTACATTCCGCCTATCTCAAAGTTATTCTCGATTTGTAACATCGTAGTTAGATCTATAGACATTGGCGCACCATTGGCATAGCGCATCATAACCGATGGTTTCAATACCAAAGAAGGTGCCAAATCAAAATCATATCCTCCACTAAGGTAGATATGAGGCCTGTCGGTAGCTGACATAGCGTAACCCGATTGATTCACCGCTTTACTTGTGTTAAGTAATCTTGGGATTGATAACGAAGCATACCATTTGTCTTTCTTCAACACCGCTCCAACTCCAAAGTTAGGATTAAAGGTATTGATTGAACCTAAAGCCTGGTCTGATTGTACATTATAGGTTTCTAATCCTGTTGTGTTAACATCATAAAAGTTCCCTCCTGCTTTGATTCCTAAATACAAATCCATCGTAGCGTCCATTTGGATTTTATAGGAGAAATCAACTCCCAAAAACGTTTCTTTCTCAATGAACGTTTTATCATTAATTACAGAAACTCCAATACCCATATTTTTGCCAAGAGACGTGCCATACGATACTGTTTGGGTTTCTGGTGCCTCGGCTACTCCTGTCCATTGTTTTCTCAAAGAACTTGTCCAAAGTGTCTCGTTATTCATTCCAACATATGCTGGATTGACTAAATTCATGTGTGATTTATAAAAAGCAAAAACACTTTCTTGTTGCGCAAATAGAGCACTACTTGTTAAAAGTAGTGCTACAATTGCAATATGATTTATTTTTTTCATTATTGTATTTTTTGATGTAGGGTTTTAATTTGTGATGTATAGCCAGCCTTGAGTATCGATAGTACCATCTCCGTTTAAGTCAATTTGATAAAGGTAGGAAACTGCCGATGGCAAACTCTCGTTATTGTCTTTGTAACGTCCGTCCCAATCATTTTGATAGTTGTTAGAGTAAAATACTTCTTTACCCCATCTATTAAACACTCGAACAATGCTGCCTGGATGATTCTCTATGTTATAAATTACCCAAGTATCATTTACTCCATCTCCATTTGGAGTGATAGCTTGCGAAACATTAATTTCTATTAAATCACAAACATCTCCTTTACCATCATGATCTCTATCGGCTTGATTAGCATTAGCTGTTAATGGACAGTTATCTGCAGTATCTAAAACTCCATCATTGTCATCATCCCCATCACAAACATCACCTTGACCATCGTTATCATTATCCGATTGGTTAGCGTTTGGTGTTAAGGGACAGTTGTCCAAGTTGTCTGGGATTCCGTCACCATCTGCGTCTAAATCTCTAAAATCCGGAATACCATCATTGTCCGTATCTTTAGGAGTAATTCCACTTCCTTTTTCTAGTGCATCCGTAGTACCATCATTATCCGAATCCAAATCTCTAAAATCAGGTGTGCCATCATTGTCAGTATCCAATGGTGTGGCTCCAGGTCCTTTTTCTGTAGCATCAGTAATCCCATCATTGTCTGAATCTAAATCTCTAAAATCAGGTGTACCATCGTTATCAGTGTCCAATGGAGTGGCTCCAGGTCCTTTTTCTATAGCATCGGTAATTCCATCATTATCGGAATCTAAATCTTTAAAATCAGATGTTCCATCATTATCAGTATCAACTGGACTAGCTCCATTTGTACCTCTTTCTATCGCGTCGGTAATTCCATCATTATCTGAATCCAAATCTCTAAAATTAGGAGTGCCATCATTATCGGTATCTAGTACTCCATCTACTGCATTAGGGATTCCATCAGTATCACAATCAGAAGTATTCCATGCTGTACTTGGTGCTAATGTTCGACTTGCTATAACAAAATCACACGAGTTATTTTTATTAGTCCCGTCCAAAATTTCTTGATTATCCAACACTCCATCACCATCTGAATCTCCAGCTAAAGGATCGGTATTATTTAATATTTCTTGTCTATTGTTGGTTCCGTCACCATCACAGTCTGCCGAATTCCATGTAATACTTGTAGCTACCGTTTGATGTGCTTGAATAAATTTACATCCATCTTTTGCGTCAGTACCATCTGTTTTTTCTGTACCATCTTTTACTCCATCACCATCTGAATCTGGATTTAATGGATCAGTCCCGTCTGTTAACTCATCTGCATTAGTTACTCCGTCATTATCACAATCAGCTGTATTCCAAGCAGTACTTGGTGGTAAAGTTTGGTGTGCGACAACTAATTTACATAAGTCTTTTTCATCTGTATTATCTATTTTTTCAGTAGCATCTAAAACTCCGTCAGCATCACTGTCTAAATCCAATCTGTTTGGAGTTCCATCGCCATCAGTATCAATATCTAAACAGGCGCTTGCATCGACTAAGCCGGCAATTCCTAGAGAAAAATCACAATAATATTCATATGCTCTTCCTGTAAAAGAAACTTCAGATACATTCCCATTAAATGAAATCGTTCCGCATCCTTCAGCACCTGGTAGTGCTGTAATTGGTGTATTCAATGCAACACCAGGAAAAGCGTTATTTGATTTAATTAATTGTCCAGGTTGCGATAAATCTAAAGTCTTATTCAAAGAAGATATAAAGAATCTTGGATTATTGATAGGTTGATCAAAAACAAATCGATGTTGGCCTAATGTGGTACTCCTGAACGAATTAGCTCCTCCATTACCACTTGGTTGTGGAGCCCAGTATGATGTTCCACAATAGGGCGCCATTCCATAATCAATAATAGAATTGTTTGAATTAGTTACAGAAACATTCACAATAGTTCCTGCAACATTTACAGTCCCTCTTAAAACACCTCCTGTATATGAATTCCAAGTAACATAATAAAAATTTGTTGGGTTCAAAGTATTACTAACTGAAGTGCTTGCCGAACAGTCTTGTTCTTCATAATCCAATAATCCATCATTATCATCATCTGGATCATTAGCATCTGT
>JACCDT011789568.1_pt1 | contig 18820 bp, 20 predicted proteins | sample 7446291 | NCBI WGS metagenome assembly JACCDT01 (sample SAMN15323446, study PRJNA562643) | freshwater metagenome | isolation source: river surface water | place: USA:Blue River Watershed | collected 2017-08-17 | reverse complement strand
ATGATTTCCATCACCAAAGCCGCTTTGCGCTTGGCGGTCCATCGCTTGATGTCGTCTTCCATCGTCATACTCATGGTTGATTTCTCCAATAGTATGACCTGTGCAGGTTTTTAGTGGGTCATTACAGCACAGCGTAAAAAAGCCGCGTGAACCGTGGGTTAAGAACTCCACGAAACAGGAGCAAGGTCAGTTTTTTTGATCGTATTTATCGGCATCTGTGGTTACACCGCTTAGCGCACTAGGGCCTTTATGGTTCTCAGAATCAACGCCACATCGCCCAAAAGCGACCGTGTCTGTACATAGTCAACATAATAACGAAGCTTGATCGGCATCACCTCGTCAACATAAGCCTTATGTGGGTCAACAGCCTGGCCAAGAATCAGGTTTTCATCCTTGAACTCAATTGAAGCACGGTCTGTGATTCCGGGACGCACAGACAAAACCACAGCGCGCACTTCTGCTGGGTAGCAAGCCACATAGCGCGGTACCTCGGGCCGTGGCCCCACCAAGCTCATGCTACCCATCCACACATCCAGCAGCTGAGGCAGCTCGTCGAGCTTGTACTTGCGCAACCACTGCCCCACTCGAGTCACACGCGCATCTGCTCCCACAGTAATCTGTAAACCTCGTCGCTCTGCATCCGTTTCCATGGTACGGAACTTATGAATATGAAAGCACTTACCGAATCGCCCAACCCGTTCTTGGCGAAAGAACACAGGGCCATTCGAGTCTAATTTAATGGCCAGAGCAACTCCTAAAAGAATCGGAGTGAGTATCAATATTCCAATACCGCTAGCTATTAGGTCAAACACCCGTTTCAACATCAGGCAAGCACCTCGCGAAGCGCTGCAATCACACGGTCCTGGTCGGCATCACTCATGGCTGTGAACAGTGGAATGCTGAGCATGGTTTGGTATGCCGCATCCGCCTGCGGAAACATGTCAGCTGTAAGCTGATACATGTCGCGCCAGTAGGGGTGCCGATGTAAGGGCACGTAATGCACACTGGTGCCAATACCTCGGTCTGACAGCCCTTGAATAACATCATCGCGCGTCACCTTGGCATCAGTGCTGAGTCTGATTACATAAAGGTGCCAGGAATGCTCATCGCCTGCGAGTGCGTCTGCAGGCAGAACCAGAGGCAACGCGGCAAGATTTTCGAAATATCGCCTTGCGAGATACTGACGCCGCTGCAAAAAGCGCGGCAACTTGGCGAGCTGATGAATGCCCATAGCCGAGGCGATGTCCGTCATGTTGTACTTGAAGCCCGGTGCGACGACCTCGTAATACCAAGCGGGCGTCTTGGACGTAAAACGGTCAAAGGCGTCACGGTTCATCCCGTGCAGGCGCATCACTCGCATGCGCTTGGCCAGCTCAGGATGACGTGTCACTGCCATGCCCCCTTCACCGGTGGTCATTGTCTTGTTGGCGTAAAAGCTGAAGACCGTGATGTCAGATTGCAGTTGCCCAACCAGCGTCCCGTGCCATGTGGAGGTAAGGGCGTGCGCCGCGTCCTCCACTACCTTCAGGCCATATTCATGTGCAATCGCCAGAATTTCATCCATCTGGCAAGCCAGGCCGCCGTAATGCACCGGCATGATCGCCTTGGTGCGCGGCGTGATAGCGGCGCGAATCTTGGTTACGTCCATATTCAGCGTCACCGGATTCACGTCGACCAACACAGCGTCGGCCCCAAGGTAGCGTACCACCTCCGTGGTAGCAGTGAACGTAAGGGTCGTGGTGATCACTTCATCGCCCGGGCCAATGCCAAGTGCCTCGAGTGCCAGATGCAAACCTGCCGTGGCCGAGTTGACAGCTAGGCATTCCAGGCCGCCACCTAGATACTCAGTAAATGCCTGCTCAAACTGCTTGGTCTTGGGGCCAGTGGTGACCCAACCCGAGCGCAATGCGTTGATAACTTCGGAGATCTCTTCCTCTCCGATTTCTGGAAGCGCAAAGGGTAAAAAATTCGTTGCCATCAAATAAATTCCAAAAAACGTTTCGCCAAAATTTGATATGTTTGGTTGTTCAAGATAAATTGCTTGCCCGCAAAACCTAACTTGGCCCGCTCTTCGGGTGCCAGGCTGGCTAACTTGAGCACCGCCTGCGCCACGGCACTGGCATCACCGGGCCGTACCGTGATGCCGCAGCCCGCTTCGGCAACTGGATCGTTGCCTGCATGTACAGAGTGAACAATGGGTTTGCCCGCCATCATGTAATCCATCAACTTGTTGGGTGAGATACCAAAGCGATACATAGGATTCGGATGCCAACCGATATATGCAATATCCACCGCAGCCAAAAAATTCGGAACCGATTGCTTAGCAACCGATGACAGCATCGTCACATGAGTCAACCCCTCCTCTGCAACCCGAGCCATCAAACGCTCTTGCTCCGGCCCAGTTCCCACCAAGACAAAATGCGCCTTGCCGCGCAATAGACGGGCTACGTCCAGCAACACGTCAAGTGCATTGGCCAATCCGTATGTACCTGCGTAGCCAACCAAAGGCAATCCACTTGCGCGCAGTCTATCTAGACGCGCCTGAATATCGGGCAAAAGTGGCGTGGGTTGAGCCCACTCATCCGCGTCCACACCATTGGGTACGTGCGCAAATTTGTGCTCGGCCATACCGCGCGAGCGCATGTAATCCAAGGTCTTTGGCAGCATCGAAATGACCTTGTCGGCATGGCGGTAGGCATAATCCTCCGCCAATTGCACCCACAAAATGAATAGATGCCACTTTGACATACCGCCCAACTCCATTGGCGAAAGCGGCCATAGATCATGCACCTCAAACACTAGTTTGGCACGTGCCAATTTGGCTATGCGACGTGCAGGCCAAATATCCATCGGGTAAGTGCTCGACGCAATCACTACATCGGGCTTGAATTCGCATGCAAGCCGTTGCGCATCGCGCCACAGTGCCCATATGAAAAACAACATGTTTTTTACTCGACCAACACCATTTCCCTGATAAGCAGGTGTGGCATACCAACGGTAATCAATGCCCTCGATGTTTTCGTCCAGCACTGCACCATCAAGCTTCGGCTGATTAGCACGAATGTGCGAATGCGAAGCGGCGACAATTTGCACCTCATGTCCGGCACGCACCCACTCGCGCGCCAAGTAAAACGGCCTGAACTCCATGCCGTATCGTATAGAGCCAGCATAGTGATTGATCAACAGGATATTCATTGCGCCAAATCAACCGCTAAACGTCCAACGATCTTGGACGCGGCATCGCCGTCGCCATGGGGTGCTATAGATTTGCCCGTGCTGCCCAATGCACCTGCAATGGCTTCAATCAAGAAGGAGGCATCATTCGGTGGCGCCAGACGGTTCCATCCCGCATCCACTAGCTCAACCCACTCCGTTTCATCGCGCAGCGTGACGCATGGAACCCGATAGAAGAACGCATCCTTATGCACGCCGCCTGAATCGGTGGCGATCAGCGCAGCGTATTTTTCCATTTGCACCATCTCGAGATATCCTACTGGCTCGATCAGAAGCACGCTCTGCGCCAGGGCCTCCAGCCGACCTGCCTGTTTTAGTAGGGCACGGGTGCGAGGGTGAACCGGCCACACGACCGGCAAAGTTTCTGCCGTGGCGATCAACGCGTCCAAAATGGCAGCCAAGCGCAATGGATGATCGGTATTTTCGGCTCGGTGAATCGTGGCCAATACACAGTTTTGGGGTTGAGCCCCAGACGGGTCAGAGATCCACCGTCTTCCGATACGCGCGCACCGTGATGCAATGCCACGTCGTACATCACATCTCCCACAGGGCAAACCTGCTCAACCGGAACGCCCGCCCGTTTAAGGTGTTCTGCGGTCGATGCCGTGGGAGTAAATAGCCAGCGAGAGTGTAATTGGTATCGCCATACACCAGCACCGCAGCGGGCTTCTCTTTCAGCAAAACATTCTCAACATCGGCTAACATACGCCCCATCATGGCACCATGTGTGCCACCGTGGATGTCCAGTTGATAAGCAGGTTTGTGCATTCCAAGTTCATTGAAAAATACATCGGACATATTGGCATCGAAGTGCTGACCGGTGTGAACCAATAACTCGCGCAATTGGCCGGATTGCGCCAAAGCATGGGATACCATGCTGGCTTGATGAACTGTGGGCGGGCGCCCAGAACAGCGACAACCTTTTTCATGATTTGATCTTGTTAGTTCGCATGTCGGTTCAGGCGCAGAAGAGTTTGTTAGGCCCATGCAGTCTTCAAATGGGAGAGGGTATATTAGAACGCGGGCCGTACACCTCGCCTGCGCGCAGGTGACAAAATGCGCCAACTTGACACTCATGGTCAAGCAGAACACCGATGTCGATGATGGCGCCACGCGCAACCACGGCTCCGGTCTCCACAACTGCACCAGCAGCCACCAGCACACCGGCCTCCAATTCGGCATCTGGAGCGACCCATGCCGAGACATGAACCAGGGTCGGCAAATTCCAGCCAGCCTTGGCCATTCGATCCATCAGACGCAGGCGTACGTCAGCACGACCGATGGCAATAAACATGGCATCGTCATTTTTCGGTGCGCCAAGATTGCCCAACTGCAACACCGGCAGTGCCGGTATCGGCGCTACCGCGTCAGCCGCTTCGTCAATAAACGCCACCACCTTCCAGCCGCACTTCACGGCATAGTGGTAAACTTTGCGGGCATGTGAACCGGTGCCGAAAATGAACAGGCGGTTTGCCATCAATGCACTCCCGCACGGGCAGTTACTTTTTCGTAGATAGCAGTCATCTGCGCAACACAGTTTCGCCAGTCAGCCCGTTGCTCGACGATACGGCGATTAAGCTTGCCCGCGCGCTCACGCAATGTCGTGTCGCCCGCGGCACGAATGATGCACTCGGTCAAGGTATCAGCGTCACCGGAGGGATACAAAAGGCCGTTAACGCCATCCTCGATCCACTGCGCATTGGCGGGGATGTGTGTACCGATGGGGAAAGAGGCGCAAGCCATGGCTTCATTCAGTGATACGTTGTTTCCGTCTGAAATCGCCGGCGAAACAAATATGTCCGCCTTGGCCAACAGTTGCGCCAAGCGGTCATGATCGACATGGCCGTGAAACTTGACCCTGGATGAGAGTCCTGCGCGCATAACCTGGGCTTCAAGCTCGGAGCGCAGTGGTCCGTCGCCGACCAGATCAACCTGCAAGCGAAGTCCTCTCTCCATAACCTGCTGCAATGATGTGATGAGTGTAGTGACGCCATAGACAGGGGCAAAGTTTCGAGTGCAGATCAAATGCAGCGTGTCGTTTTCGGGTCGAGACTGCAAGATCGGCACGAAATGCTGTGTGTCAACGCCAAAGGGCACGGCGGACACGGCGCTCTCCGATATGCCAAGAGCAGCAACCGAAGGATTCATGTGCCGCGCGACGGTAGTAACAGCGTCCGCATGCCTGACCGCATAGCTTGCCAGCCATCGCATCAGGCGCGATTCTTTGGGGCTGATCAAGACATCGGTACCCCAAGCAGTCAGCACCAGGGGATGCAACCCGGCAAATGCTGAAAGGAATCCATAACTGGTGACATATTGGGCATGCACAACCTCCGGGCGCAATCGCCGATAGAGTGCGCTCAAAAAAAGAAGCGCAATGAAGTATCCCGGCTTGCCCAGGCCGAAGGTAGGCAATAGATGCGTTGTGACGCCTGGTATATCCGCCCCACGAAAACTCGCCACGTGAACTTCCGCCCCCGTGTCTCGGAAATACTCCGCCCACCTTCTAGTATGGATACTTTGCGCGTCAGAAACATATAGAATTTTCATGCGCGCTCTTCAACCAGCTTCTCAACTTCTGAAAATTCCGCCTGCAAGCGCTCATCCCAGGTCCAAAGCATCTCCAATTCGGCAAGCCTGATATTTCGTTTGATGGTGTCTTGCAGTGCAGAATTGTGGGCTAACGCAACTATATCTTGCGCCATTCGGTCAATCATTGAATCGTCGATTTTGTAGATAAATCCGTTGACGCCATGTCGAATCCAGGTAGCGGTATCGCCATTGTTCAAGGTAAATATTATCTTGTTAGCGCGAATGGCCTCCAATAAAGGATTTCCGACATTTGAAACGTCATACATTGATAAAAAGGCATCTGAAATTGCCAGGTAATTTTTCACGCATCGATTATCTACCGCCCCTGTAAACACAATATTTTTCAGGACACCCATATCCTGCGCCAGTTTCTCATAGCGAATCCTTTCAACACCATTACCGACAATAATCATTCGGAAATTATGCATACCAAACTTGCGCACAACCGAAGCCGCAACCTGGATGCATCTATCAATTCGTTTAATTGAAACCAATCTGGTAACACACACTACTGCGAAAACATTATCAATTGCCAATGAGTTTCGAAGCTCAACCAAATCTGCCTCATCAACCAAGAACTTGTCTGTACCATTCACAAAAAACCGAAGTGTATCCAAATTCTTTTGGCGAACCCAACCTAAAGCTTTTTTGCCTTGAGTTCCATCATTGGTAATAATTGTCAAGTCTGAGCGCAAGTAGAGTGCGGCTAGCACATCAAAATTTAATAGCAATTTGAGCCAACGGTGTTCAATAATAGTTCGCGAATATAAATCCCAAACACCATAAAAACGAGATATCATCAAAAGCTTTTGCTGCCGATGAATTATCTTTAAAACTCTTGCGGCGATCACCCCATGTGGTCCGCCACCATAAATGACATCGATTTTATTATTTTTGAGTACTTTATGACCACACCAAACAAGCTTCACAGTGGCCGCATAGCCTCGCAATTTCGAATAAATTGTTCTAAATATGTGATTTTTTAGTCGTTCACCTAGCCAACATGAAGGCATGTCAGTACGGTGCACAATGATACCCGGAGGATTTACTACATCCTGATAATAGTAGCTACCGTTTTTGGAGTTATCTCGGGCGACAACATAATGCACATTCCAATTATTTTTGGCGAAATATTCAGGCGTGAGCTTGACAACCTGAATGCCACTATCTGTGAAATCCATGATCGACAGGAATAAGATACCTTTAGACACGAATTAAACACTCTTTCCGCATGAAATACAATGATGATATTAAAGCAAGAACAACAAAATACAATACCATTGGGAGACCCACGTATTTGTGCAGGAATTCACCATAAAATAAAAACTGGGAAGCCGTATAACCCAAAAATGAAATCTGTAGTGCGCGATAGGTAGATAATTTATTCATAGACTCGAACCAATTTTTCATCGCACTAAGGCGTCTGTGTATGCAGAAAATTAACCACAGCCATATTGCCAATCCAAAAATACCAACTTCAGCAAACAGGGTTAATGCAAAATTATGTGCGGATTCAAGATCCAATTGCCCGATTGATGCCGCATAAGTAGTTTGATAAGCATCCTTAAATGACCCCAGGCCGATTCCGATAAAAATATTAGAAAAACCTAGTTCCAATGCCCCCATAGCTCCTAAAAGCCGCTCACTTGCAGAGCTACCCTCATCAAAGCTGTTTGATTCAAAAAATCGCCTGAAAATTGTTTCAATCAAAAATTCAAAATTAAATACCACCAAAAATGTTATCCCGAGACCAGCAATAAAGAGTTGAGGAAGATATTTTCGTAAATTATTTTTATGGTCTGAATAGCTTTTAGAAATTATCCATAAGATTTGCAGCCCACAGATCACATCTGCACCACGGCTTCCAGCAAAAAATAGAGCCATCAATGAAACGATCAGCACAACCAATTTGAGTGCAACTATTATCTTCACAAAGCTATTGTCACCATTTGACTCAACAATTAAAATAAATGGCCAAAGCAGCAATAGTACGTTAGCGAATACTATAGGACTATAAAAAACGGAAACTAAACGGAGGTAGAAAAAGTCAGCCATATTATTGTTGATAATTGGTTGCACAAAAGCGAATAATGAACAAAAAAATCCAACCAAAGCCAAAACCATGGCAATTACTTTGAAATCATTAAACTTTTTGACAACATTTTGAGTTAAGATATAAATCATAAATGGAGTTAAAACCCCATTCAACATAATACTCATTGAATTGATACTAAAATTTAACAACGATATAATCGTCAGGGCTATCAAAAATAGTGCAAAGCAAACAAGCAGGCCATCTCTACGCAAACCATGAATAAATATAGATATTGATGCAATCATCCAAACTGCAATGACATCAACTGTAAATACAAAGTCACCCAATTCAATTTTAAAAAATTCAGCCAAGCGAGCGCCAAGCGGGAGAATTAGAAGTACTAGAAACAGCGCAGCCAATGATCTATAAAACACCAAACTACAGGTAAGTAGCGCCCCCATCATAAAACCAGCTGCTGCAAATCGATAAAGGCCTGGTGGAAAAAGAAATGCAAACTGAGTAACACCGACGCTCAAGAAGTACATGGCAACAATTGCGGCAATCCCGAGAAAGGAAAATACTTGATTTTCCTGATATTGCTTGCTCAATTTATTTAAAAGCATATCGCAATCCAAAAATATTCAACCAGTAATGATTTTACTCAAACCATTCATGACTTTGCTTTTTGAATAATGCTTAACCACAAAATCATATCCACCAGAATTAATATCCAACATATTCATATTAAATTTCATAACCATTGATTTCACAAACTCAATCAAAGCTGCATCATCATCTATTTGCTGCGTCCAAGAAAATTTATTGACATAGCCGACATAACGTCCACACGCCAATGCTTCTAATACCGAGAATGCAAGTCCATCGTGTTCTGGCAGGCGGAGATATAGGACGCAGTTTTTATACTCGGGCGTCATGTTATCAACCCATCCAAGTAGTCGCATATTGGCCGGCAAGGGCACTGAATACTCAGAAATTCCGGCAACTCTGATTTCTATTTCAGGAAAAATTTGCGCCAATGCAATTATTTTATCTATACCGTAGAATACTTCTCTACCTCTACCAACGTATGTAAGTATTGAAAATTTTTCTGGAAATCTTGATGGAGTTGGTATTATATTTTCAAAACATGCAATTTGTGCAATATCTGCATGAATATCAAGCTTGCTTAATTCCCGCTGTATCCAATCAACCTCACATAGATGGATGCTTTTTTGAATGAGTTTAGCATCTATTTCTCCGCTTCTAAATGCACTGGTCAGATTTAGAACATCAGTCCCAACCCAATGCATTATGATCTTCTTATTCAAAGCCATTGCCAAATGTAATGTTCCACCGCAGGCATGAGAGCCACCGATTTGATACAAAATATCTGCAGAAATTATTTTCCTAAAATACATTACTTTTTGAAAAATATCAGTGCCCGGCTCTGGCGAAGTATAACTGTGAGTGGCATCTGTCTCACTAAGATTTTTTGCAATCTTTTTCGCGAAATATGGCAAGCCAACTACTGCAATCTTCATTGCAAAACATCACTTTCAATATTTGGCATTTTTACGATTCTAAATATCCAAAATATTTCCGCAATTAAAATCAATACGCCAGTAAATGTCATAGCATAGAAACCCATGATTGGATCGTCGAGATACAATCCAAAAGCAATTGACGAAAATTTTAGAGCAACATCTAAAGCCCCAAACAAAATTCCCTGTCTCTGCTTGCCAACAATTAGATATACTCCAGATATAGGAGATACTATAAAATTGAATAAGATCCACGGTGAAAGGATTTGCGCATATACACCAGCTTTGACCCAGTCTTTACCAAAAAATACGTTGAAAATATCTGGCGCAAATAGCATCACAATAATTAATATTGGCAATGCCGTCAACCCCAATCTGACCAGGGTAATTCGAAGTAGATGCCGCAAATCTCCCTTCCGGTTATATATTTCAGATGCCTCTTGATAGAACACTTGAGAAACGGAAGATCCGATCAAATTTAATGGCGTTTTCAATAACCTAATTACAAAAGAATAGAATCCTAAAATTGCACTACCGTAATATGCTGCAATCAGAAAAACAATACCACTTGTTTGAACCGCATCCAAAAAAGCATGAAAAGAATTGATTAATGGAAAGTTTCTATATTTTTTTGCATTTTTATGCATCAATTTCTTAGAAATTAGTTCAAGCTTATTTTTGTCATCGCGCCAAATCTGCCACCCCATAATGCCAGTGGCGCAACTTTGGCCAACAATATTTCCAAAAATCAATCCCCCAATGCCTGTACTTGAAAAGCCAATTGCTAAATTTATAGAAGCCGTGGACACTGACTGAGCCAGCCTAGACATCGACAGCCTTTCATAATGCTTTCTGCGAGTGCTCCAATAATTTAATGCTTGGCATATTCCAGTCAGCAAGACTGCAAGAGGCATCCAATACAACCAGATTGAAATTTCTTGATTGTCAAGTAATGCAGTAATTTGTGCATTGAATATCCCAATCAGCACCATACAAAAGCAGCTGACCACCATAGTAATTCCCACAGACAACACCAGTAAATTAACAGCATCTTCATCATCCTCTGGCAACATAATTGCAAGTTCATATCGTCCGGTTGAAATAATTGCCACAAGTGAAACCAGGGATGTAAATAATGCAAATACCCCAAAATCACTAGGCGCGTACAGGCGAGTCAAAATAGGGGAGATTGCTATCGGTATCGCCTGCGCTAGTGTCGTACCAGTCATCAGGGTCAACACACGGGCAGCAAAGGATCCCTTCGGTGCATATCGGAATTTATAGCGCCTCAAAAATTCGAAAGGCATGCTTTTCTAACTATTTGCAGTCGCGTGAGGATTGACAGATGTTCAATTACTCACAGATCAAATTTGAGTTTGCTTGCCTAACTTTGTCTGACATGTGCGTAGGCAATCTGAAATGTGTTCCTGGTCTACCATGCGCAAGCTAGGGCTCATGGGCAAGCTCAGGACTTGCTCTGCGACTTCATCGCCCCTTGGTAATTGCACCACGGCATCGGCTACGGCGGGCTGCTTGTTGAGCGGAATAGGGTAGTGCACGGCTGTGGGTATGCCGGCTGCCTTCAGGCACTCTTGCACGGCAACACGGTTTGGCACGCGGATGGTGTACTGAGCCCAGGCGCTGGTGTTGTGAGGTTCGATGTGTGGGAGGGACAGGGTCAATGGCTGACTGAAGTCAGCCCGACAGAAGAGGTCTGTGTAGGTCTGCGCCACCTGTTGGCGCATAGCAATTTCTTCTTCAAAAATCGCCAGCTTGGGCAGCATAATGGCCGCCTGGATGGTGTCCAAGCGGCTGTTCACGCCCACACGCACATGGTGATAACGTCGGTCCTGGCCGTGTCTCGCAATTTCCCGCATCACCTTCGCCAGTTCATAGTCATTGGTAAAGATTGCACCACCATCACCATAGGTGCCCAGCGGCTTGCTTGGAAAGAAGCTAGTGCAGGCAATGGTCGTCAGGTTGCAACTCTTGCGTCCCTTGTAGGTGGCACCAAAGCTTTGGGCTGCGTCTTCGATGACCGGGATGCCGTGTTTGGCGGCTATGGCGTTGATGGTGTCGAAGTCGGCACATTGGCCGTACATGCTGACCGGCACGATGGCTTTGGTGCGTGGTGTGATGGCGGCTTCCAGCAGGGCGGGGTTGAGGTTGTAGGTTCGGGGGTCGATGTCAATGTAGACGGGTTTTGCGCCCAGCAGAGCAACGGTTTCGGCGGTGGCAATGTAGGTAAAGCCGGGTGTGATGACTTCGTCACCGGGGCCAATGCCCAGTGCCATTTGCGCAATTTGCAGAGCGTCCGTACCGTTGGCCACAGTGATGCAATATTTCGCCCCTGTGTATTCGACCAGCTTTTCCTCAAGTTCGGCCACTTCGGGTCCAAGAATGTATTGACCGTGATCCAAGACTTTTTGGATGTTGGCATCAATTTGCGCTTTGAGGCGCTGATATTGGCTTTTAAGGTCGATAAATTCCATGGCAATTACTTGTTTTGTTTTGTCAACTGGGTGCCGTTGAGTGTGTACACGTCACCGGTGTACTGGCATGTGGTTTGCGCTTGCCCCTGAAGGGGTAGTTCGAGTTGCTCGCCATACTCACTCATCCAGCCAACTTGGCGGGCAGGCACGCCCACCATCAAGGCGTAGGGTTTGACGTTTTTATTTACCACAGCGCCTGCGCCTATAAAAGCGTATTCACCAATGGTGTTTCCGCAAACGATGGTGCAATTGGCGCCCAAAGTGGCACCTTTTTTGACAAGCGTGTTGCGATATTCGCTCTTCCGTTCGATCAGAGAGCGCGGGTTATAGACATTGGTAAAGACCATGCTGGGCCCGCAGAACACACCTTCTTCAAGCGTGACGTTGTCGTACACGCTGACGTTGTTCTGGATCTTGCAGTGATCGCCAATGCTGACTTTATTGCCTACAAATACGTTCTGGCCCAAAGACACGCCTTTTCCAATCTTTGCCCCGCCACAAACATGGACCCAATGCCACACGCGGCTGCCTGCACCTATCTGAGCACCATCGTCAACGATGGCGGTGGGATGTACTGTGTATGCACTCAATTCAGTGAATCACTTTCTCTTTGACTTTACTAGCTAATGTCATGGATGTTGTCCACTTCCCACCCAACACCGTAGTGACTTGACTATGTTGTTCAATCACGCACTCGCGGGTGGCCTGCGTGGGGTTAGACGCACTTTTGATCAATGGGCGTATCCTGCAAAGCTGGATTCGATGTCCAGGCTAGCTTGCGGAAAGTAGTGTTTGTAGGCGTTAAGCAGATAGTGTTGCTCTTGTACACAGCATTGGATGGGCTCATCCAGCGTTTTTCGCACCTCCGTGGTGCCTATAAGCGTTTTGCCGTGCCATGGTAACAAAAAAAGATGCGCCGCTCACCAGGCACTTCCAGCAACCAGGCCTGCTTGCAGTTGTCTCGCAGCATAATGTGGCTGCCTCCCACCAAATCCAGCTGGTGCTGTAGCGATATGCCGCTACCGCGCGTCAGATTTTGCGCCCAAGGGGCCGGCCACGTTGATCAACATATGGTGTTTTATCGTCTTGCCCTCACAGGTCACCACTTCACCCAAAAAGCTAATCTCTTTAATCTCAGTGCCTGTCTTGAGCTGGACACCTGCGGCGAGGGCTTGCTCGGTCACCCATAGACCCAGAGAATGGTTGTCCGTTTGACCGTCTCAAAAGCTGTAGGCCCCTTGAGGCCTTCAGCCTTTAGCCCGGGATGCATGGCTACAGTGTTTGACTTGTCATGCCACTGAATGCGTGGAACAAAACGACTTTTTGCCAGTTGATCACACAAACCCAGACCTAAAGCGTATTGCCACCGGCTTCTGCGACTATGTGTGTAGACGGGGATCATCAGTTGCAAGGGTTTGGCCAGATGGGGCACACGCTCTTGCAGGGCCTCTTTGACCAGCCGGAACTCCAAGTTTTTCAAATACCGCAACCCACCATGGAGCAGCTTGCTGCTTGTGCTGCTGGTGGCGGCCATGGGCATATCTCGCTCGTAAACAGTTAACTTGTGCCCGCCTTGTGCCAGCAGCTGTACGGTGCACATGCCGTTGATACCCGCGCCCACAATGCCAATGTCCAGCGATATGTCTGCCACTCAGCGCCTTAAACGTGCAGTGGCAAAGACACTTTCACACCATCTTTGGCTGAGCGATACATGGCCACCAGCAACTCCAGGCTCTTGAGTCCAGAGCGCCCATCAGTTTCAGGTTCCGCACGACCGCGCAACGCGTCCACCACGTTCTGATAGTACAAAGGGTGGCCAAAGCCATACACACTGGTGGTGGCATAGCTGGCGTTCTTGATTTCGGCGTCTTCTGGCCGGGCATCGGCGAATTGCCATTCCTGAATCTCGTTCACGGCAACGCCGCCAATGCGGGCAGTACCCTTCTCGCCCAAGATGGTGATACTGCCCTCCAAGTTCCTGGGATAGGTCAGCATACTAACGTTGAGCGTACCCATGGCCCCGTTGCGCCACTGGATTGCGGCCACGCCGCTGTCTTCGGCTTCAATATCGCGAGCTTGTGTGCCGGTGTAGGCCATGACGCTTTCAACTGGGCCCACGATCCAGTTGAGCAGGTCGATATAGTGGCTAGCCTGGTTCATAAAAGCGCCACCATCCATCTCCCAGGTCCCGCGCCAGCCGTGGCCTTGGTCGTAATAGTCTTGAGGGCGGGTCCAGAACACGTTCATGGCCACGTTGTAGATACGGCCAAAACGGCCTTGCTCTACCGCTTGCTTGAGCAGTTGCAAAGTGGCATTGCGGCGGTTTTGCTTGACTACAAACAGACGCACACCGGCTTGGTCACAAGCCTTGACCATAGCCACGCCATCGGCAAGGCGAGTACCCATGGGCTTTTCGGTCAGCACATGCACGCCGTGCTGTGCCGCCAAAATAGCTTGTTGGGGGTGCAATCCGCTGGGTGTACACAAAGAGACTAGGTCCAACTGCTCTTTGGCCAGCATGTCAGCCATGTTGGGGTAACCTGGAACTTTGTATTGCTGGGTATGTTGTATCAGGGCTTGCGGGTCTACGTCACAAACAGCGGCCAATTCAAAGTCATTACCCAACTGTTCGATAGAGCCAAAGTGGTTCTTGGAGATGCGACCGCAGCCAACTACGGCAATGCGGATTTTTCGGTCAGTGATGGTGGGATATTGCTGGATTTTCATGGAGGAGTTGCCAATCAGAAACGGTAAACAGTAAAGCCAGCGGCTGCAGCTTGGTGGCGGTCATACAAGGACTTGATGTCTGCCAAAACAGGCTTTTCTGTTTTGCACAACTCTCGCAATTGAGTGAGGGTCATAGCGCGATATTCGTGGTGACCCACAGCAACAACCAAGGAGTCCACTTTGTTATCAGCGTCAATGGCACCAAGCTCGAGGCCATATTCGTCCTTGACCTCGTCAGCCTCAGCCCACGGGTCGGCCACAACAACCTTGGCACCCCACTGCTGCAACTCCTTGACCAGGTCGGCCACTTTGCTGTTGCGGATGTCGGGACAGTTTTCTTTGAATGTGATGCCCATCACACCAATGGTGCTGCCGGCCACGTTGATGCCGTTTTGCAGCATGCGTTTGACGACTTCTTGCGCGGCAAAGCGCGACATGTTGTCGTTGATGCGACGCCCAGCCAGGATGACCTGCGGGTGGTAGCCCAGCTCTTCGGCCTTGTGGGTCAGGTAGTACGGGTCCACGCCAATGCAGTGACCGCCCACCATACCGGGGCGGAATGGCATGAAGTTCCATTTGCTGCCTGCGGCTTCGAGTACTTCCAGCGTGTCGATGCCAATGCGCTCGAAGATGACCGACAGTTCGTTGACAAAAGCGATATTCAGGTCGCGCTGGCTGTTTTCAATCACCTTGGCGGCTTCCGCCACCTTGATGCTGCTGGCTTTCCAAGTGCCTGCTTTAATGATGCTGTTGTACAGAGCATCCACCTCTTCAGCTACCGCAGGGGTGCTGCCGCTGGTGATTTTTTTGATCGTGGTGAGCGTGTTGACCTTATCACCAGGGTTGATACGCTCGGGGCTGTAGCCGCAGAAAAAGTCTTGATTGAACTTGAGGCCACTGACCTTTTCGAGCACGGGGACGCACACTTCTTCTGTGGCGCCGGGGTACACCGTGGACTCGTAAATGACTATGTCGCCGACCTTGAGCACCTTGCCCACGGTTTCGCTGGCCTTGACCAAGGGGGTCATGTCCGGGCGGTTGGCCTGGTCCACTGGCGTGGGCACGGTGACGATAAAAATTTGGCAAGCCTTGAGTTCATCTAATTGGCTGCTGTAGCCAAGTTGAACTGCCCCTTTGAGCTGTGCAGGGCTGCACTCCAAGGTGTGGTCTTGGCCGGACTGCAGCTCGGCAATGCGCTGCTGATTGATGTCAAAACCCAAAACGGACCGCTGTTTACCAAACTCGACAGCAAGTGGGAGACCGACATAGCCCAGACCAATGACGGCTATTTTTTTCATTTAGATGGATTTTAGAAAAATGGAAGCACTTTCGAAGTGCACTTGTTATTGAAGTATTCGACTAGCCCGCCAAACCCCAAAATTGAGCCTCAAATATTACGAGCCAGGGAGATTTTTAATAGCTTCGCTTGAGTTTTGAATTTCATTGGAGAGCCGTTTGATTTCACTTCGCAACGCATCATATTCATTCATTTTTCTTTGTAAAAATTTACCTGTAAGCGCAATCTTTTGAGAAACACCAACTGGTGTTAGCACGTAGATGTAGCCAAACTTATTCTTTGACTCACTGAAATTTTGAACCTTGACCCATCCCTTATCAATTAGCGCACGTAGGCAGTAATTGATACCGCCGGTACTTAAACCCAACTCTTTAGCAATTTCTCTTTGGGTTAAATCTGGATTTGCCTCCAAAAGGCGAAGAACACGGTAGTGAGTGTCTTCCTGTAGTTGAGATCGCAGTGTCGACATTTGCAGAATTTAAAATTAAATATAAAATACTATTTTTTATAAAATAGGAACGCTACCGCAGGGCGGTAAGCCAAAAATAAACCTAAGAACACTAATTTGCTCAATCAAGACCAACACAAGTAGCTGGCAACTGAAATGGGGTTCGTTCAGTTTCGAACAATTCTAACCAATCCAGTTAAAGAAAATCGGTTTAATAAGACATATTTATCAAAATAAATATATTAAGTGGCACCCATAAATCCACATCGCAAGACTTACCAGCGCATCACCCCGAGCAACCACTCGGCAACTACGCAACCGCTAAATCCCAGTACGGGAAGCGAGATCATTCCACTCACCGCAGCCCCAGCGCGCGGCGGGTGGCCAGTCTCAGACCCTGAATCTTAGCCGCCGAGTCTGGGTTTTGGGCGGCGCTCCTGAGGGCCTGGCGTACGAAGACCCACAGTAGGAGCAGAAATCCCGCGGCTAAGGTTGCGATGACTGCAATCAGCGCCTTCTTGGGCTTGGCCTTTTTCTCTGGCGGTGTGGCTGGGTCGACCACCTGGATCACGGCGCCCTCCCTCGCCTCGTCCACGCGGGCGAGCTCGTACTGCTTGGCGAAGAGCTCGTAGAGGGTCTCGGAGTACTTGTAGGCCCTAAAGCGGGCAATGTAGTTGTCGTCGCCTCGGCTTTGGGGGTCGTCCTTCTCGGCGCGGGCGAGTTGGTCGCGCAGCACGGAGAGCTCATTCATCGCCTGCTTGATATCGGGTGCAGACTCGGTGAGAAAGCCGCGCATGTTGGCGATCTTTATCTCTTGGGCGGTGATGCCCGCGCGCAGCTTGGCCACAACCTCCACAGCAGCCGCAGGGCTGGACTTCAGGGTAGAACTGTTGATGCCGGTGGAACGCAGCGCTTGGTCAGCCGCCGTCAGGGACTCTTTTGCCTCTTTCAGCTTGCCCTCGAAGAACTGCCGGCGCATCTGGGCCTCTGTAATAGCCAGGCGAGTCATGAGACGACGCAGCTCGTCGATGTAGGCGTTGGCTAGGTCTGCCGCGAATTTGGGGTCCCTGTCGTCTACCTCGAGGGTGATGATGCCGTCCTTGCCCGAGGCGAGCTTGGTGTTGTCCAGCAGTTGCTTGCGGGTGTCGACCTTGAACTTGCTCTCGTAGCGCTCTTGCAACTTGAAGCGCTCAATCAGCGCGTCTTGCAAGCTGGCAGTCTTCATAAAGGCGATGTACTGGTCGGCCGGGTTCTTGATGCCGCCGATGGCCGCGCCGGCAAGCCCCCCCATGGAGCCCAGGCTCTGGATGAGCGCAGAGGCGGAGCTTTGCTGCTGTTGAGGCGGCAGGAAGAGGGTCTTGGCGGTAAAAGTGGGCGGTACGGCAAAGCTGATACCCAAAGCAGCCAAACCAACGGCCAGCGGCCCAAGGATCAACAGGCGCAGGTTGTCAGCTACCACCTGCAGCAGATCAAGCAAGCTGATCTCGTCTTCAGCTTCAGGCGTCTGGGATGGAAGGGTCGCTGAATCGTTCATGACTCCCCCTCAGTTGCGAATGGTCTTGAGCGCAGCCGCCCCCAACCCAAACTGATAGAACAACTGCGTCCAGTCCTTGGCCCCGGTAATGAACTGGGTGTAGGCACTGCGACGATCCAGCACCTCAGGCACGAAGATAGAGTCGCCAGGATTGAGCTTCTTGTTGTTGAAACCCGCGCCCCAGAGGCTGGACTTGCGGGCATTGCTTTCCACCGTGCCATCGGCGCGAATAACCATCAGGTTGTCCAGGTCCGCCTCGCGGGTGATACCTGCCTTGTCGAGGTAGTCCTTCAGGGTATTGTTCGGGCGGTGAATGTAGGCTGTTTCGGTTAAAACTGCGCCAAAGACGCCCACAAAACTGGGGGCATGGGGAACGGTAATTTGATCGCCATCCTCCAAGGTAATGGCCGGCAGTTGGGGGCTCAAGGGATCCATCTCCAGCGCAATGCGTCCACTGGCCTTGAGGCCCTGCAGTCGGCCCAGCAGGGCCTTTTGCCCTGCCACCTGGGCCTGAATGGAGTTGCCCTTCTCTTGGTCGGTGATGTTTTGCACCGCTGAGGCGGCCAGCGAGTTGACTTCGGCCTCCATGCGGCGGATGGCCTTGTTCAAGTTGTCTTGCTGCTGCAACCGGGTGCTCTCGCGAGTGAAAACCGTGCCATAGGGGTAGGCGTTTTTGCTGAAGCCACCGGCACGCTGAATCAGGGCCGAGAGGGTCTCGCCAGGCTCCACCTGGTAGACGCCAGGCACCCTGACCTCGCCACCAATGCGCACGAACTGCGTGCGTTTTTCCAGGGGAACCGGCAGGTCGTTGACGCTGAAAATGGTGACCACATCACCAGGTTGCAGCTGGATATTGTCTTTTGTCGTTTTGTCTTTGATGGCACGGGTGAGGTTGAACGGAATCAGCTGGGTTTTGACTT
>JACCDT010853104.1_pt1 | contig 18832 bp, 19 predicted proteins | sample 7446291 | NCBI WGS metagenome assembly JACCDT01 (sample SAMN15323446, study PRJNA562643) | freshwater metagenome | isolation source: river surface water | place: USA:Blue River Watershed | collected 2017-08-17 | reverse complement strand
GCTTATTTGCCTTTTGGTGCAAGATTAATCAATGATGCCAAATTAAATAAATATTGGTTTATTGGTAAAGAACAAGATACATCAGGCTTGAGTTATTTTGGTGCTAGGTATTATAATCCTATAACTGCGAGGTTTATGGCGCCGGATCCGATGAAAGTTGATCCTGAGAACCCGTTTTCGTTTAATCGATATGCGTATGGGAATAATAATCCGTATAAGTATGTGGATTTGAGTGGAAATACTCCTACGCCAGTTGAAATCTGGTTAGGAGCATTGGCCGGAGCTGTAGAAGGCTATTTTCAAGCAGGATATGGCGGTGCACTTGTAGGAGCTTTGGCAGGTGGCGGTGCAGCAGCATTTGCACCACCATTTGGGGGATATGTCGGCTCTAAGATGGCAGCTAGAACTGCAAGCAGAATGCTGATAAAATCTTCGGAACTTGCTGCAGAAGTTTCTTTCTCGAGTACTGCAAGTACTTTGCAAACAATAGTAAACACTGAAAACGGGGCGAACTGGAGTTCTGCGCTCAGATCAAGCATTATAGATAAATCTTTCGATAACTATATGAACCTCAAAAGTGGGTATAAAGCAATGGGTAACTTGGAAACGTTTGTAGTGAAAAAATATGAGGTAATTATGGCAAAATCTGCAGGCAAAGCTATGGATAATATCTATGCAGGAGATAGTGGAAATAGCTCCAAAGGTTATAATTTTAATTTTGAACGCCCTAATTATGTTGGGATGTATCAAAATAGTTTAAGTAACATTAATTTTATGAATTTTTAAAATATGGACCCTAATTTAATATTTTTGTCTTTAGAAATTACTTTTCCGTTTGTTATTTGTTATTTATTTGATTTTACAGTCCGAAAGTTAAAGAACAGGAATGTTATAATGATCGCTACAATTTTTTATTGTGCTTTATCATATGTTTTAATGACTTTTTTTGCTCTTTTACTCAAGGATGAAACTGATATATATGAAAGAGTGATTTATACGACTTTGTTGTATTATGGTATATTTATCATGACGTTCTCTTTTACTTACAAAAGTTTTAGTGAATCCTACAATCCGCAAAAAATCCCTCAGACTGATTTGCAAGCAATTGCAGCTAAATCTAAAAAAATTATTATTTTTTCTTATATGTATCGGGCTCTTATATGTGGTGTATATGTGTTTTTAGGACTATTAGCTTTTATAATCATTATTTGCCCTCAACAAAAATATTTTTTATCTCTCTCTGCAATAGCATTAGCTTCATTGAGTGTAATATTTTTTACTTGTAATGCATTCATAAGACTATTCATAAACTGCCCTAATTGTAATTATAATTTTTTTGAACTTGATCGCGAACTAAAATTATATAATGTTCTTGATAGTATTATAAAAAAAAGGATTATAAATTGTTTGTCTTGTGGAGCATTTTATGCTCTGACTCCACCAAATCATAATATCAATTTACCAGCTGAGTGAGGGGGCAGGCCTATTTCAGGCCTGACCTCGTCACACTAATTCAGTTTGGCCATCAGTTGAACAACCAATACTAAATTATAGAAAAGTTCCTATCCTATTTATAGGAGGCGAATAAATGAATACAAATTGTAAATATAAAATAAATTTAGCGTCGCGAAATGAAGGTGTATTTTATTCAGATGAAAGTGGCACATATAAGTTTAATGAAATATTACATAAAAAAGAATGGAAGCTCTATCTTCCATGCATTTGTGCAGAGACAAATAAGATATGTGATTTAGCAAATGATCGAGAGCAGTTAATAATCCAAAGAATAACAAATTATTTGGAATCTATACGTTGGTTAGGAATATTTACAAGAAAATATTCGGTTAGAGTAATTAAGAATAACAGTCATGAGCCGAGCTAAGTAATAAGGATACAAAAGCGATTATAATAAAAAGAGTGTTCTGAAATTACGTAGCCTGGTTAAGCTTATTTCGAGAATCATACGCACTTTTATTGCTAGCTACCATAGTAGCCACGGTTTTGAGGTCGCTTTGGCTAATAAAGCAGAAAGCTATGAACTAACTGCTGATGCTAGTATGGCGCTAAGATCTGGGGTTAGTGCTGGGATGAATAATGAATTAATACAATCCCTTATTAAACTTTCAGCGGCTCAATTTGAAAAAGTACGCACATTAATCCTACAGATAATTCCACAGCTACAGGAATTAGCCAAACCATGTAATTTGGCTGGTAGAATTGAATTTGTACCAGAAAAACTTGTTACGGCAGATGAAGAAGTTGGAGTGAGAAGGCCAATACGAATGACTGCTACGACGGCAGCAGCAGAGGATGGAACTACTATTGGAGCTTTAGCTGCAGCATCGGTGTTACATTTATAGAGAGATTGTATTTTTGCTTAATAGCTTATAATATTAAGTCAATATTATAAGCATATGAATGATGATAGAATTTTACACAACTGTAATTTTGACTTAATAGATTCGTTGGCAAATATCTTGGGACAAGCAGGGAGAGTGGATATATGAAAAAAGCAATCATTTTAATATTTATAGCAATATTTAGTATGACTAGTTTTGCAAACAATGATGAGCTAAGCAGAATCGAAAAAACATTTGATGGTAAGCTTGGTGTATATGCTATAGATACTAATAATGGCAAAGTAATAAGTCATCGTGGAGATGAGATGTTTCCGATACTTAGTACTTTTAAGCTTGTTGCTGTCTCAGCATTATTAAAAAAGTCAGACGAGAAAAAGTTATCGTTATCAGAAAGTATAAAATATACTAAAGATGATATGGTGCCTTGGCATCCCATTACTGGAAAATATTTAGATAAAGGTAGCATGACACTTCATGAATTGGCTGATGCAGCTATGCGGTATAGTGATAATACAGCGGCTAATCTAATTAGTTATAAGTTAGGTGGGCTAGATACGGTAAATTCTTTTGCCAAAAGTATGGGTAATAGTTCATTTAATATGAAAAATTATGAGTCTGATTTAAACTCAAATCCTAAGGTTAATGATGACTCTTCTACACCAAAGGAAATGGCATTAAGTGTACAAAAATTATTACTGAGTAATGTATTGTCAAAGAAATCGAGACAAAAATTGCTTGACTGGATGGAGCGAAATACGACTGGCAACAATAAAATTAGAGCTGGTTTGCCTAGTGGATGGTCAGCAGCTGAGAAAACTGGCGGTGGGTTATATGGTGCAGTCAATGATATAGGAATAGTATGGTCGCCATATTGTAAGCCCATAGTATTAGCAATATATACTGTTCAAAACAAGGAAAATGCAAAGCCTAGAAATGATGTATTAACCGCTGTAACAACATCAGTATTAGAGACTTTTGCAAGAAATAATGCTTGTTTTAAAGGTACACAGTTCAGTTAAGTTAACAGGGGAATGCTAGTGCAAAATAATAAATTTTACATATTAACAGGCGCCCCAGGTAGCGGCTAATCGCCCTTAATCGACAGTCTAAGAGAGCAAAGTTATGTCTGTGTAGATGAGCCAGCACGTGAAATTATAGTCGAGCAGAAAAAATTACGTAGCCAGGTTAAGATCATGTAAATGTTCAGGCTTGATCTAAAATCTCGTCATGCGAAAATACCGCTATCTGGTAAATGTTCACGCAGGGGCTAGAGGTCCGTCATCCTGAGCTTTTGTCGTCCACAGTTATAGTTAAGTACATTTTAACCACACGACAAAAGCGTCAGGATCCAGTTGAGATTTTGATTTATAAGAGAAAAAAATGCTATCATATGTACGAGTTTGAATTAAAGGTACCACTAAGAGAAATCTGCACTGGATCCTTTCAAAAAAGTCGTGAGGGTAATCTATTTTTTTCAAGTTCTCGGACGACTTTTTCTTAGGATGACGTACCCCGTGAACAATTACTATTTATAGAAATATTTATAGGTCATATGTACCTGGCCACGACCATTACACACGTAACGATTGTGGCCAGGTACCAAGCGTTTCCCAATACCTGTTTCGTAGCGTTCTATACTTCTAAACCTGGTACGTATTGTGCGATTAGTTTGTCTTTGCTAACGGAATCATCTGGCGTATTACTTAAAATAATTAACCAAAGACTTTGTTTTGGAAAATACTTTATATTACTTCTAAACCCAAGCCAAGCACCACTATGGCTGTACATTGGACCAAATTTGTTGTCATCATACAAGCCCCAACCATACCCATAATTATTATTATCGCCATTGTTTAATGCTACTTTACTAGGAGCTTTTGGCGCTCATATATTAAAATTTAAACTATCCACAGAAATGCAGAGTGTTTATCAAACCGGCATCAGCTACCAGTTTTATCATACCCTCGCATTAGTGCTTGTTGAGATCATATCAACTACCCATAATTCCAAATATTTAAAACTATCAGGTTACATGTTCATGACAGGGATTATACTTTTCTCAGGTAGCCTTATGTTATTGGCAATTACTGATGTAAAATTATTTGGAATAATTACGCCTATTGGTGGAGTGTGTTTTCTTTTAGGATGGGGATTGCTAATTAAAGAATTTTCAAATGCGGCTTCAAACTAACGAGGATTTACATATTCCAAGCATATACCATCGGTGCAGACTAAGTTGCTACAGCATACATTAGTTTTATCACACTGTTTGCCCCAGCTAACACACTCGACTGTTTCTATATTTTTTCTAACAAGCCGGGATTGTAAATGATAAATATCACTGGTTATTGCTGATAGATTTAAAACCTTTAGTGTTGGTTCTGAAGTATTACTGAATGCAGTATATGAGCTGATTAATATTGATAAGCCGATAAAAGATGAGGGTGTTTTAAGTTTTTTAATCATATTTTTGCTCTTTAAATATTATCCAATTAGTTTTATCAAAGATTAGACTTATGATCAACTTAATAGACTCGTATGAGTATCAATTTGAAATATATAGTATTGCTTATTATCCAACCGTAAGCCTTGCCCTAGCTATTCTCATTTGCTGTTGTCTCATTCTTAAGTTCGAAACAGTATTCTCTAAATCACCTTTGTATTTTTCGATTAGTTCAGGTAATTGCGTCTTTTCAGTGATTGGGCTAGAAGGATCAGAAGATTTTTCTTGGTGAATTTTAGCTAAGTTTAATACATATGATTTTACTTGTTGAGCTTCACCTGTCGCTGTGTCACGCATTATACCTTTTAAACTTCCAGCACTATGCTCAACTGCTTTAAAATAGCTGCGAAGTTTACTTACAGTATGAAGGAAAATTTTCTCAGCAATTTGAATTTGTCTCAAGGCACCTAGATCAGACGCACATGCAGACTTTTGATATCGATCTGCTGCTGGAATCGGTTCATCAGCTGATGCAATCTCCCAGTTAACTCTATCATCAGATAGATTAATGCTATATGCCATAACATCACCAACAGCGATTCCAATACGAATATTATATTTTGCGACTTCTGCCCATAAATAGAACGCTATAGAAAATAAAACAGCTCTTGTGGCTCGATTATGCGGTAGTAATTCATCAAAATTGTCGAGTTCACTAGCCATGATGATAGCCCCATCACCGTTAAATTTAACAGGCTCTACACAAAATTCTTTAGCAATCTCTGTTACTTTTTCAAACACCGGCCTTACTAGTGCTAAAACTTGTTCAGGGGTTTTGCCTGCGAACATAATCGTAGAGTTAATCATATCTAACGAGATTACAACGGCATTAGTTAATAACTTTGGTTCAAATGAAGCTTTTGAGGGCATGACTTTTAAGCGTAATTTTTCTTCAAACTCTCTACGTAAGATGAATTCACTTTTGTCAACAAAGACACCAATGTAACGATGATCATTACCACAGTTAGGATCATGTAATAAATGCGCAGTGAGCGTCACGGGTATCGGATAACCTTCAGCATGCCTAGCAACTAAGTCTCTACTTTTTTCTAAAATCCTTGAGTTTTCAGGATTAAACATACCCGCAGTCATAGCTTCTCTTACATAGCTAAGGTAATAATCATGGTTTTCACGATGCACCGTATTATGGATTAAAATACTAACATTACGACCCAACAAATTTGCAAAACCAAATAATTTGACAGCACTTATATTTGCTTTAGTAATTATACCAAACATGTTTATCTCGATGATCGGTGAATAAACAACAGAGTGTGCTATAAATTTATAACTGTAAACATCTGCTTGGTAACGACGTAATAAACTCATGTCTAATACAAGAGCTGTAAATAGTGTTGGTACACCAAAACTATCAGCTGAAGTCATTAATGAAATTAGTCTCATTGTGATAGGAAAAGTTTCAAATCGTCCATCTTCTTTTTGCCTAACTGCGATGAGTTCATTTGTCTCGCCACCAATGAAGCGTGAGGCTGGCCTTCTAGAGGTGCTTCGCCATTTGCTTACATAATCATTGATTTTGATATCATGTGCCTGTCGAACTGGGCCTTCTGGAATTAGAGTATTAACGTTTCTTTTGCCCAATTCTTCGCGCATAATTCCAAACATTGCACATGCCGCATCATTAGCAGCAACAATATTTTTTGAGGTCACATCTACTGTAAAACTAGCGCGAGATTCGTCTAAGCGTAATTGTTCTTCATACAGGGCAAGGCGGGCACGCATTAGTTCATGGTCTTCTGGAGGGTCATTTATATCGTCAGTGTCTTTAACAGGTATGCGTTTTAAGGCCGTTGTCAAAGGATCTTCCACGGGTTTCGTAGAGCCATCAGACGTTAAAGATGGAGGAGAAGGCTTATGTTTTACAGCTTCTGGAGGTGAATCTAAAGAAGCAGAAGCGGATGATGCAATTACTCCAGGTTCAGTTAAACTATCATTGTCAGTGATACTTGCTTTATCTTCAATTAATGTAGTTACTGTCCGAACAGAAGGTGTTGCTCCAATACTAGTGAGTGCTTGTGGAACACTGGGCTGATTAGATACTATCGCGCTTCTTGTACTTCCAGCAATTGTTGGTAGAAAAGAACCCATTACTGGACAAGATGATATTTTACTTCCTGGCTTTATTGGCGGATGACTACTTTTCATAAAAATCTCCCATAACTATAACTCATATTACGCTAAGCTATAATCAATTGTCTTAGTAACAAAACACATATATAAATCCACCAGTGATTATACATTAATCACCGTATATTAATAGATAAACTGCATAGCATAGACAAGTGGGAAATAAGAAAGAGCTTTGCGATAAATAATTAGAATAGGATGTTTCTCTATATACACGTCATTTTAAATTCTACATTCTACATTCTACAACATCGCCATAATACTTTCCCATTCTTCAGGCGTTACTGGCATGATAGACAATCTATTACCTTGTCTTAATAGTGGCATATTTTTAAGGTCTTTATTATTTCTCAAATCTTCTAAACTAATTATTTCAGCAAATTTCTTTTTGAATTTCACATCGACTAAATACCAATAAGGTTTGTCTTTAGTGGCACGAGGGTCGTAATATTTACTCTTAGGATCGAATTGTGTGTAATCAGGATAAGATGTGCGCACTACTTCAGCTATGCCTACTATGCCTGGTGGCTTGCAATTAGAATGATAAAAAAATATTTGATCTTTTAATTGCATTTGATCGCGCATCATGTTTCTTGCTTGAAAATTGCGCACGCCGCTCCAGCAATCTGTTTGATTGGGGCAATTTTTCAAATCATCGATACTGAATGTCTCAGGCTCTGATTTCATTAGCCAATAATTAGTCATAAATTTGTTATAAAATTAAAATAGCAGTATTTGGTTGGATTTATTATAATATTTATTTAAGCAGAATACGTCTATTATGTCAGAGTTAAACAATCAATTACAAGATAAGTCTAAGAAACTGAACTTAAGTAATGTTCAAAAGCATATATTCATTTGTTGTGATCAAACTAAACCAAGCACGAGCTCGCGTTGTTGTCAGCAAGAAGCTGGCCTAGCTTCTTGGGAGTATCTTAAAGATAGATTAAATGAATTAAATCTAACAGCAGAGCATGGTATCCATCGTACCAAAGCTAATTGTCTTAGAATATGTACAAGTGGACCGATAGCCGTCGTTTATCCAGAAGGCGTTTGGTATCATAGTTGTACGCCAGAAGTGTTAGAAGTTATTATTCAAGAACATCTAATTAATGGTAAAATAGTAGAGCAGTATTTATTGGCGCAGCCTGATAAATGTAATTTCTAAGATATATTATATATAAGGAGCTAGTATGACTTATTCCCAGGATGACTTGAAGCGTCAATTAGCTAAGTATGTTATGAAATATGTTAAGGACCACAGTATCATAGGTGTTGGTACTGGTTCTACGGTTAATTTTTTTATTGAAGAGTTAGCTAAAGTTAAGTCTAGTATCGAGGTAACCGTTTCTAGCTCCAAAGCAACTACAGAGCTACTTAAAAAACATGGTTTACCGGTTAGAGATTTAAATCATGTTCCTATTTTACCTATATATATAGATGGTGCAGATGAAGCCTTAAAGTATGGCCAGTTGGTCAAAGGGCGAGGGGGCGCGCTTTTACATGAGAAAATTTTAGCTGCAAGTGCTCAACAATTTATTTGTATGATAGATGAAAGTAAGCTAGCCCAAAGATTAGGTAATGTGCCGGTTCCTGTCGAAGTCATACCTTCAGCGCGAAGCTTAGCTGGCCGACAATTAGCGGCTTTAGGTGGCGATCCTGTTTACCGCGAACATTACGTTACTGACGGAGGTAATATTATTCTTGATGTCGAACGATTGAATCTTGCTAATCCAATTGAAATGGAAGAAAAAATAAACCATATACCCGGGGTGGTTTGTGCAGGAATTTTCGCTAGGAATCTTGCTGATATATTAGTTGTAGCTGGGCAGAGCGGTATTCGTGAGTACCCATGATTTTAAGTTTAATTTTAGTTTGTAGACTTAAAGTTTTAAATATATAGATAACATAGTATACTACTTGTCTACAGCCGTATTTCTCAACCCTATGAGACAATTTTACTATGAAACAAGAAGATAAACAAAGAGCTTTGGATTATCACTCGCAACCCTTTCCTGGTAAGACAGCAATCAGTATAACCAAGCTTACAGAAACCCAAAATGATTTATCTTTAGCTTATACTCCAGGAGTTGCTGAGCCGGTACGAGCTATCGCTAACAATAGCGCTGCAGCATATGATTATACTAATAAAGGTAATCTTGTCGCTGTTATCTCCAATGGTACAGCAGTATTAGGTTTAGGTAATGTTGGTGCGATTGCTAGTAAACCAGTCATGGAAGGTAAGGCAGTATTATTTAAAAAATTTGCTGATATAGATGTTTTTGATTTAGAAATAAACTGTAAGTCACCAGAAGATCTTATTAATACGATTGCAAATATAGCACCTACTTTTGGTGGAATTAATTTAGAAGATATTAAAGCACCAGAGTGCTTTGTTATTGAACAAGCGTTAATTGACAAATTAGATATCCCTGTGTTTCATGATGATCAACATGGCACGGCTGTTATAGTAGCAGCTGGTTTATTAAATGCATTAGAGCTCGTTAAGAAAGATATAAGCTCAGTAAGAATTGTCTGTTTAGGTGCAGGTGCAGCTGGGATTGCTTCGATGCGGTTATTGATTGCATTAGGCGCTAAAAAAGAAAATATTTTTATGATAGATTCACAAGGTGTGATCAACACCAGTCGTCATGATCTTAACTCTTATAAATTTGCTTTTGCTAATGATAATACCAAGTGTAATACATTAGGGGGTGCGTTAGAAAACGCCGATGTGTTTATTGGTGTTTCAGGCGCAAATTTATTACCAGCAGAATATTTACATTTGATGAATAGAGATCCGATTGTATTTGCTTTATCCAATCCAGATCCTGAAATTAATCCACAATTAGCGATAAAGACACGTGAAGATATTATTATGGCCACGGGTAGAAGTGACTACCCTAATCAAGTAAATAATGTACTTGGATTTCCCTATATATTTAGAGGGGCTTTAGATGTGCATGCAAGCTGTATCAATCAGGATATGCTTATTGCTGCTGTACATGCGATTCGTTTCTTAGCAAAAGAAGCTGTACCAAAAGAGGTTATAGCTTTATATGAAGGCGTCTCAAACTTAGAGTTTGGTCGTGGTTATATTATTCCAAAGCCATTTGATCCGCGTTTAAAAATGCGTGTAGCCTCAGCCGTAGCTAAAGCAGCCATTGCAACAGGGGTGGCTCGTAAAAATTACCCAAGCCATTATTCAAATTAATTTTAATTAGATAAAAGAAGTAGGATGTAAAATATGAAACAACCAGTTCGTGTAGTAGTCACCGGTGCTGCTGGCCAGATCGCTTATAATTTATTGTTCCGTATCGCCTCAGGCGAAATGTTAGGAATGGATCAACCAATTATTCTGCATTTATTAGAAATTACTCCTGCTTTAAAGGCATTAGAAGGCACCGTAATGGAGTTACAAGATTGTGCTTACCCATTATTAATGGATATAGTTGCTACAGATAAACCAGAAGTTGCATTTAAAGATGCAGAGTTTGCTTTATTAGTAGGTGCTAGACCTCGTTCAAAAGGCATGGAGCGTGCTGATCTCTTAGCTGCGAATGCTGAGATTTTCAGTGTACAGGGTAAGGCTATTAATAATTATGCCAAGAAAAATATTAAAGTTTTAGTTGTTGGTAACCCAGCCAATACAAATGCTTTAATTACTGCAGAGAATGCACCTGATATTAATCCAAGACAGATTCATGCGATGATGCGTTTGGATCATAATCGTGCGATTGCGCAGTTAGCTAAACACTTCAAAGCAGCCGTAAGCGATGTCACTAAAGTCACTATTTGGGGTAATCACTCAGCATTACAATATCCTGATGCTTTTTATACAGAAATTAAAGGTAAGAATATAGCAGACCAATTAGATCAAACTTGGTTAAATAATGATTTTATCCCAACGGTACAGAAACGCGGTGCTGCTGTTATTGAAGCACGCGGTTTATCAAGCGCTGCAAGTGCTGCTAATGCTGCTATTGATCACATGCGTGACTGGGTTATGGGCACAGATAGCAAAGACTGGGTAAGCATGGGCGTGCCAAGTGATGGCAGTTATGGTGTTAAGCCAGGTGTGGTATTTGGTTATCCTTGTCGTTGCGTCAATGGTGATTATGAAATCGTGCAAGGCTTAGAAATTAATGCGTTCGGTAAAGCTAAATTTGATACGGTTTATCAAGAATTATTAGAAGAACGCAAAGCTGTTGAGCATTTGTTTGCTTAATAATGCAATTCAGATCTAATGTAGGGGCGAACGGCGTTCGCCTTTTTAAGAATACTGCAATCTTGACTCTACTACCACACCCAAAATTTTAATATTATCCAAACAATCATTTAATAATATATATTCTGCAAACCCTGGCTCTATAGGCTTGATATAACATCTATTTTGATCATCAATCGAAATAATTCTTAAAAAATATTGTTTAATTTTATTGTTATAAATCAAGACTAAATCATCGTGTTTGTATTCACGTTTAGGATCAACGATGATCAAACAGTTCTGCAAAATAGGGCTATTAGTTGCATCAGCAGAATCAATTTTATAATCTGTTGCAAACACAAAATCAGAAACTTCTGTATCACAAACAATCCATTGTTCTATGGGCTTGGTAATAATTTTATTATCAAGCCAGCTGAAGATATCTGTTTTTGATAAAACAGGGACTTTTTTAATATTTGAAATATTGGTATCTAAAGGGCTGTAGCCTAACAATTGATCAATAGTTACATTAAAGAAGTCAGCTATCGGTCTTAAGGTACTAATAGTCGGATTAGACTCTGGATTATTTTTGATTCTAGATAAGCTAGCTAAAGATATCTGGCAAGCTTCTGCTAACGTGGACTCATCTATCTTAAGTGCTTCCATTAGCTGTATGATGACTGATCCAATTTGATGTTTAGAGTTATTAACAAAGCTTTTTTTATTGACGACAGAGGTATTGGAGCTAATATTCATGACTATATTTTATATAAAATTTTTTTATAAAATATTCTAAATATATTTGGCCTATAATGCAATTATAACATTACACGAAAGTGAGTTTATATCGCGGTAATATATTTGATAAAATAAAGACTATATATTTATACTTATAATTCAAATTAAAAATTTTAGGGACCTTATGTTATATCTAGCTATTAGTTCTTTTGTCTTAGCGGCTATTTTAGGTGTTATTCTGCTTATGCATCTATTCCAGAACAAAACTTCATCGACTTATGTTATCTTATTGCACGGAGTATTTGCAGTTTTAGGTATTTTATTCGTTATAGGCCACACTCTGGAGAATAATCTAAATGATCCATGGCTTATTTTAAGCATGCTTATTTTAGCCGCATTAGGTGGAATAGCCTTATTCACAATGAAGTTAAAGAAAAAAACTATTCCAAAAGCTATGGCATTAGTTCATCCTTTGATAGCCGGGATTGCAGTATTAGGGTTGATTATATACCTGCTAGATTGATAATTATTCATTGATTATTATAAGAGATCGGCTGCAAATTTTTTAAGAGCTTTTTGGGTAGCCGTAGAAAAGTTACTATCGTTAGTTATAGTTAGTGCTTGTAGATTTCTTTGCCAAGGGAAGGTTTTCTGAAATTTTTTATAGGTGATCGATAAAATATAATTTGATATTTTATATTTAGTAATACTGGTTTTAAATGAATTTAAATGTTCATGAGGAAAATCAAAAGCAGGGTATTGCTTAATGTTATCGCTACTTTTTACAATAAAAGTAGGGCATTCCCATTGGCCAGCCAACCATTCGCCATCTGTTTTTTGGTAACTTAATAAACTATTATTTTCTATAATTAGCACTCGCAGTAAAGACAGTTCATGAGTTATTTTTTGTTCTTTTTTAACTACAGGTCTAATTAGAGGATTGTCTTTACTTTTACAACCCATAGATAAAGGGCATAATTTGCACTGGGTTTTTGTGGTTGTACACAATTCTCTCCCAAGGTCCATCAAGGCTTCATTAAGTGCACGAAATGATAAGTTGTTGTTAAATATTTTTTCATTATTAAATAAATCTAAAATGGTTTTTTTTAGAATAGAGCCTTTTGTCACATCTAAACCATAATAACGAGCGATAACACGCTCAAGATTAGTATCAATAGCAAGAGCTTTTTGATCAGCACCTATAGCTAGGATGGCACTGGCTGTGTAATCACCGATGCCTGGAATAGTTAAAAGTAGGTTGTAGTCAGTTGGTATTTGCCCCCGAAGATGATGATGAGCATTAATATATCGAGCTGCAGCTAATAAGTTTTTGGCGCGTCGGTAATAACCAAGTCCTTTCCAGGCGACGAGAATGTCTTCTTCAGTTGCTTTTGCAAGTGTAGTGATGTCAGGGTAATGATTTAAAAAACTTTGGAATTTATTTAATACAGTAGCTACTGTAGTTTGTTGTAGCATAATCTCAGAAACTAACGTTCCGTAAAGACTGCGGTTTTGTCGCCATGGTAAAAAATTAAATTGTTCTGACCAAATAAGCAGATTATCGAAATCTTGTTGCATTATATAAGTGATTTATCTAGTTTTATGAATATTATAGCAGATAGTAACTTAAAACTAGGTGACAATTAAAAAGAAAATTGTCACTATAGAACAATAATAAAACCATATTAACTCAGATTAATAATTTTGACATCAGGGACGTGCTCAATGAATTTGAAACCATATAATATTAAATTATTTAAATTAGGTTTGATCAGTTGTTTAATACTGCCTTCAGTAATTATTGCTAAACCTTCAATTAGCAGCAAAGATAAGGATAACGAGAAGAATTTTGAACGCAGTCAAATGCAGATTAAAACTAATCAATTTTGGTGGCCACAACAATTAGACTTGTCTCCTTTACGTAAAGATGATAGGCGCAATAATCCTTTAGGCGATGATTTTAATTATGCAAAAGCATTTAAACAATTAGATCTTACAGCAGTCAAAAAAGATATTAATAATTTATTAACTTCATCACAAGATTGGTGGCCAGCAGATTGGGGAAATTACGGACCATTTTTTATTCGTATGGCATGGCATGGGGCTGGTACTTATAGAGCTGTTGATGGTCGTGGTGGTGGTGATGGAGGGCAAATGCGTTTTGATCCTTTAAATAGCTGGCCTGATAACACGAGTCTTGATAAAGCTCGTCGATTGTTATGGCCAGTTAAACAAAAATATGGTCGTAATATTTCTTGGGGTGATTTAATTGCTTTAACTGGTAACGTTGCGCTTGAGAATATGGGATTTGAAACTTATGGTTTTGCTGGTGGTCGTAATGATGATTGGCAACCGGAAATGGTTTATTGGGGTCCTGAAGTAAATATGCTCGGCAGTAAGCGTCATGATAAAAATGATAAATTGCAATCGCCATTGGGTGCTACACATATGGGATTAATATATGTTAATCCAGAAGGACCATTAGGTAAACCAGATCCTAAAGGCGCAGCAAAACACATACGAGAAGCATTTGGTCGTATGGCGATGAATGACGAAGAAACGGTAGCTTTGATAGCTGGTGGTCATACTTTTGGTAAAACTCATGGAGCACATAAACCAAAAGATTGTTTAGGGCCAGAGCCTGCAGCTGCAGCAATAGAGCGTCAAGGATTAGGTTGGGAAAATAAATGTGGCAAGGGTCATTCAGAAGATACTATCACAAGTGGACTTGAAGGAGCTTGGACGCAACAACCGATAAGGTTCACGAGTTTATATTTTAGTAATTTACTAAATAATGAGTGGAAGTTGTCTAAAAGCCCAGGGGGTGCTTTTCAATGGATACCTAAAGATGAAAAATTACACACAACAGTTCCTGATGCTCATATAAAAGACAAATTTAATAGCCCTGTAATGTTAACTACAGATTTAGCACTAAAAGAAGATCCGGAGTATTTTAAAATTTCAAAAAGATTTTTAGATAATCCAGATGAATTCAAACAAGCTTTTGCTAAAGCGTGGTTTAAATTAATACATCGTGATATGGGACCAAGTAGCCGTTACTTGGGAGCAGAAGTTCCTAGAGAAGATTTGATATGGCAAGATCCGTTACCAAAGATTGATTATACGTTAATTAATGATGACGATGCAGCGGCTCTTAAAAAAGATATTCTAGCATCAGGCTTGACTGTTCCAGAACTAGTTCGTACTGCTTGGGCTTCGGCTTCTAGCTTTCGTCAATCTGATATGAGGGGAGGTGCTAATGGTGCAAGATTGCGTTTATTACCTCAGAAAGATTGGGTAGTTAATAATCCTAAAGAACTAGAAAAAGTTTTAGATAAGCTTGAGAAAATACAAAAAGAATTTAATGATTCAGCCTCAAGCTCAAAAAAAGTATCAATGGCTGATTTGATAATACTTGCGGGTAACGCAGGTATAGAGAAGGCAGCTAAAGATGCTGGAACAGATATCACTGTGCCATTTAATCCAGGCAGAGCAGATGCTTTACAAGAACAAACAGATATTGAGTCTTTTGCATTGTTAGAGCCAAAAGCCGATGCGTTTCGCAATTATTATAATAAAAAAGAAAATCTAGTTTCTGCTTTAGATATGATGGTTGATAAAGCAAATCAATTAAATTTAACTGTTCCTGAAATGACTGTACTGATAGGTGGTATGCGAGTTATAGGTGCTAATGCTGAAGACAATAAACATGGCATTTTAACAGATAAGCCAGGTACTTTGTCTAATGATTATTTTGTTAATTTGTTGGATATGTCAACCAGATGGACAAAATCTAAAGATGACATTATTTACGAAGGCATCGATAGAAAAACTGGTATGGCTAAATATACTGCAACGGATGTAGATTTAATTTTTGGTGCACATCCAGAATTACGTGCAGTAGCAGAAGTATATGCATTTAATGATGCTAAACCGACTTTTGTTGATGCTTTTGTCAAAGCATGGACTAAAGTTATGCAAGCAGATCGCTTTGATCTACAAAATGAGAGTTAAGCTAAAATTATGACAGCCATATTTAGTCAATTTAAATTAAAAGATGTTACCCTGCGCAATAGGATTGTGGTTCCACCGATGTGTCAGTATAGCGCTATTGATGGATTGACTAATAATTGGCATCTGGCTCATTACTCAGAACTTGCGCGTGGTGGTGCTGGCTTAGTTATCGTTGAAGCAACGGGAGTATCTCCAGAGGGTAGAATTACTCCGCGTTGTACAGGGATTTGGCACGATGATCACATTGAGGGGATGCAAGCGATAGTACAAGCTATTGAGAGTGCAGGTGCGGTGCCTGGAATTCAAATAGCGCATGCCGGCCGCAAAGCAAGCGCTAATTTACCTTGGGAGGGAGATGATCATATTCCTGATTATGATCCTCGAGGTTGGGAGATTATAGCGCCATCAGCCATAGCTTTTGGCGCTAAGCTGCAAAAAATTCCGAGAGCAATGACGCTTGATGATATCAATCAGGTAAAAAAAGATTTTGTAGCTGCAGCAAAACGTGCATTAGCTGCAGGCTTTAAATGGCTAGAATTACATTTCGCGCATGGTTATTTGGCGCAAAGTTTTTTTTCTATCCATGCTAATCAACGTCAAGATCAATATGGTGGTGATTATTTAGGTAGAGGGCGTTTCCTGCTTGAAACACTAAGCGCCGTGCGTTCAGTATGGCCTGAAGATTTACCTTTAACAGCCCGATTCGGTGTTATAGAGTATGATGGTCGCGATGAGCAAACGTTAAAAGAATCTATAGAGTTAATAAAATTATTTAAGCAACAAGGATTAGATATGTTAAGCGTTAGTATAGGTTTTTCGACGCCTAATGCTAATGTTCCTTGGGCGGATGCTTTATTGGCACCGATAGCCGCAACTGTGCGTAAAGAAGCAAATATTCCAGTTGCTGCAGCTTGGGGTATAGATGATCCTGAGATTGCTAATCAAACAATTGTTAATAAACAATTAGATTTAGTTATGATTGGTCGTGCTCATTTAGCAAATCCTCATTATCCTTATCAAATGGCTTTAGTCCTGCAAAAAGAAAGTCCATCAAAACTTTTGCCAGTTCAATATGCCCATTGGTTGGAGCGTTATAAAGGGCCTGGGAAAGTTTCTGCGAAGTAATTAAGATTTATCTTATTTTATACTGAATCATTAGATTCTATATTATTTTTTAGGTAGGTAAATATTATGCGACTGCTTGCAGGCGGCTTGTTCTGAAGTTTTTCTTTCTGTGCGTTTCTAATTAATTGTCGCAAATGTTGGCGATCAAGATTTGAGTGTTGATTTAAAAGTTCATCTAAAGCAGCGTCACCGTCATTAATGAGTTTATCTCGCCATTTTTCTATATCATGAAATGCTTTATTGGATTTTTGATGCTGTAATTTGTGTGCATCCAATACTTTTTTAATTTCTTCGGTCTCTAAATGACTTAAAAGCTTGCCAATGTACTGTAACTGGCGGCGTATGCTTTTATCATTACCCAGGTGCCTAGCCAAGATAATCGCATTATTCAAGTCATCTTCTAGGTTTAAGCTATTGGTTAGGTGTTGTGGTGCTTCTACAAGTTCTTTGCCGAGGTTTTGTAGCTCTTTCATGTCACGTTTGCGTTGAGATTTACTGGGGGTTGAATCTATACCTTTCTTGCCAGAAGGTTCTGTAATTTTGGTCATGATATTGGAGAAACTCAGGTTATGTTGCTCATTATAGTAATTAATAGTTCATTGTTCTATATAAAATTACAATCTCGTGATAGAATCTAGAATATAGGAGCGGGGTCCATGAAGTAAAATTGAATCTTGCGTTTGAAGCGATTAGGCATTTCTTGCAACAGGTTGGGACAAATGAAGAGGCGACCTGCAATCGCCTCATATAAAAATGGGACTTTAATTTTTAACTGTTTAAACCATAGCAACTTGTTATTTTAATTCACTGTAGCGCCTATCGGAAATGGTACTATAGCACCAGTAATAGTACCTACATCGTTTAATATTTTATTACAGTTTTGATAAGTACTAAACGCATTTACTCCGTTGACAACATTTACTTCGACAGTTGTGAATGTTCCATTGGCTACATGATTAGTAGCGCAAACAAATTGATTATTTGAGGGAAAATACCTAGATATAAAATCAATAGCCAACTGTGGACTAGCATTACTGAAGGATGGAAGTAATCTAAAATAGAGATCGTATGTAAATAATGAAGAAGGAGGAGATATTCTATGTACTGTATTTCTATAGGGTAACGTTACTCCTAAATTCATTTCATGATTGTTATAAGCATTCAATACATAATTGGCATTATTTTCCCAACAAGGACACGCTGGTCCTTTACTCACACAAGGCATATCTGGATCGCTTGCTTTCATTTTGTTGCGATAATTTTTTAGGATTCGTTCATTTTGATTCGAGAGCTGTACTGCCTCTCCGGTTAATGACTCTAAATGCGCATCATGTGCTTCACAATACGCAACACAAAGCCCATACAACCCTTTAGTAACATCCGGTGATTTTAATACATCACATACGCTCTCTTGTGATGGTGTTTTTGTATCAGGTGTTGTTGCAATTACCGTGCTACTGATTAGTAATAAAGTACATGATAATACTTGTAATATACTCTTTAACATAATTATATACCCCTGATTTACAACATTATTGTCAATGGTGGCTACTATAAAAACCACAACTTTATTTATCTACGTAACCACGTAAACGTATATCTGACTAATCAAAGGGTTAGCCATATACTTATTAGCTATGGAAGTTATAATTTAAACTTATACCCAACACTATTAAGCTAAACTGATTTAATAAAAAAATACAGATAAATGAAAAAAAAAAATGCAGTAAAAAGAGC
>JACCDT011225122.1_pt1 | contig 18846 bp, 18 predicted proteins | sample 7446291 | NCBI WGS metagenome assembly JACCDT01 (sample SAMN15323446, study PRJNA562643) | freshwater metagenome | isolation source: river surface water | place: USA:Blue River Watershed | collected 2017-08-17 | reverse complement strand
TTATTTTTTTCTATATTCAGACTCACTAGCTTCATAGCCTCTATTCAAAAAAGTGAAGTATCCAGTTAATGACAGAAAGAACGATAGCGAAGTAGATGGCGTACAATAGTGAAGGTACAGAAAACTCTGGAACAATCTTATCTGCTAGTAAAATCATTAGCCCGTTAATAACAAACGAGAACAACCCGAGCGTCAAAAGATTCACAGGTATCGAGATAAGCATAAAAACCGGGCGAATCGTATGATTAATTACTGCTAAGACAAGTGCAACAAGTAGCGCGACCCAGGCAGTACTTAGTGAAACTGCGAAAGTAGTAAATGCAAGTGGCACACCCACTTTAGTAACATAGCTTGCGGCTAGGACCCCGATCGTTCGTATAATAATAAAATTCATATCGTGTGGAATCTTACGACTTAAGTAACTGCTGCATCTCTTCTAATTCCTCCTTGGAGGCTGCGTAGACAAGAGACTTGTCAAAGTCATCTGGTGAGTTAGTTGGCACAAGATGAACGTGTACATGTGGAACTCCATAACCTTCTACGAATACACAGACACGTTTGCAGTCCGTTTTACCTTTTATCACCTGAGCCATATACCTAACGCGATGCATCATTTTGTCGAACATTATTTCATCAAGTTCAAAAAGTTGATCAGCTTCTTGTTTTGGAATGACCAAGACGTGCCCTTTTTGAATTGGGTTGATATCTAGTATTGCGCAAACATATTCATCTTCGTAAATTTTATATCCAGGAATCTCTCCGTTTATAATCTGCGTAAAAATTGATGCCATATTATAGAAGTATATGCTTTTCTACTCGTACCGCAATGCTTCGATGGGGTTAAGCTCTGACGCTTTCTTGGCAGGATAATATCCGAAAATTATTCCTGTTGCAGCAGAAACGCCAAATGCGAGCACAATAGGCCCTATGGTTACACTTGCAGACACAATACCCGAAAGATTGAATAAGTAAGAAACTAATATCCCAATCGTTACACCAACTATTCCGCCTAAGACTGTGAGAGCTATCGCTTCTAATAAGAATTGTCTTGAAATGTCTTTCTTTTTAGCGCCAATCGCCTTACGTAACCCAATCTCACGAGTTCTTTCTCTTACAGTCGTTAACATCATATTCATGATACCAATTCCTCCAACGATAAGAGATATGCCGGCGATAGCTCCAAGAAGTGCCGTGAGTGCGCCGGTGATTGATGACGCTGTCTCAGCCAAGTCAGCTTGATTGAATACTGAGAAGTCTACCTTGCTCTCGTCAGCTATCTTGCGTGACACCATGAGAATAGACTTCACTCTCGCCTGAGCCTCGGTCATTCTCGTACTGTCACTTACCGAAACGGAAATGCTTGAAAGTGACTTTGAGCCGATGACATACTGCTGTGCGGTGTCAAGCGGCATATATATTCTGTCGTCTTGACTACCGAAACCTGAGCCACCTTTTGCTAGCACTACTCCAATAACCGTAAAGCGGGTTGATCCGATTCGAACAGTTTGACCTATCACTACTTCACCCGGTCCGAACAAATCATCTCTTGTTGTTGGTCCAAGTACAACTACTTTAGCAAACCGCCTAAGTGAAGAATCGAAGAAAATCCCTTGCTCCATCTCAAGTGACTTTACTGTTTCATACTCTGCTGTTACGCCATATATCTGCGTATTGGTGTTACTTGTTCCTCCGACTACCTGCATTCGCTTAGAAACCTCGGGCGCAATTGCCGCGAATAATTCTTTTTCTTCTTGTAACGCCTGTACATCTTCGACCTTTAGTGACGCACTTGTGCCACGTCCAGCGCTCACTGTTCCACTCTGAGTAGTGCCCCCACCTGGAGATACGGTCAAGAGATTAGTTCCAAGTGAACTAATTCTTGACTCAATACTTTCCTTTGTGCCATTACCAACAGCTAAGACAATGATCACGGATGCAATTCCGATAACAATACCAAGAATAGTTAAGAGTGACCTCACCTTATTAGCAGTAAGCCCAGATAACGTTTCTCGAAGAATATCTTTAAAGTTCATATCTCTAGTTAATTATCTGACCATCTTTTACATGAATTATTCTGTCAGCATGAGCCGCAACCTCTGGCTCATGTGTGATGAGAACTATGGTTCGCCCCTGCTCTTTGTTAAGCTTTTTAAACGTATCTAAAACTACAAGCCCTGTCTTTGTGTCGAGGTTCCCTGTAGGCTCGTCAGCCAAGATGATAGCCGGATCATTCACTAAAGCGCGCGCAATCGCTACGCGCTGTATCTGCCCTCCCGAGAGTTGATTCGAAAGGTTGTTCCACTTATCTTCTGGGAAGCCAGATGCACGTAGCGCTTCTTTTGCTCTCTCCTCTCTATCTGCTTCGTTAGAATCTCCCCTATAAACAAGTGGCAACGCTACATTGCGGAGGACTGTCGTACGAGGGAGCAGATTAAAAGACTGAAAAACGAATCCGATTTTTTTCGCGCGTATACCTGCCTGCTCATCATCACTTAAATGTGCTGAGTTCTTGCCATCAAGAAAGTACTCGCCTTTTGTGGGAGTATCAAGTAATCCTAGTATGTTCATAATAGTGGACTTACCTGAACCTGATGGCCCCATCACGGCAACGAATTCGCCTTTTTTTATTTCAAAAGAAACGTCATCCAATACTTTGGTTTCGTTATCGCCGTTCTTATATATCTTTATCAGGTGTTTACATTCAATCATGAGAGTAAAATTATATTCCTCTCGCTGTAGCACCTTGTCTTGGAGCACCAAGAAGGCTCGGTGTGGCCGATGTTGCTGCCTGACTAGTTCGCCTCGTTACAGTAACAGTGTCTCCCTCTTTTAAGCCTGTCAGCACCTCTGTTTCTGTGTCAGTTACAATACCTATAGTGATCTCCGTCTGCTGTGTTGTATCACCCCGTCCTACTGAGACAATCTTCTTACCCTTCACTGTTTTAATTGCTTCGTTTGGAACCACGAGTGTGTTTTCTTTTTGTTCAAGAACTATATCTGCTGTGACAGTCATACCTGGCTTTATTCTGGTCTCCTTCTCATCAAAGACGACCTTTACTGTGTATGTAACAACTCCTTGTGAGTTTGTCCCAATGGTGTCTATCTCTGCAATGACTCCATCAATCGTCACCTCAGAGAGCGCGTCGAATGTGAGGACGACCTTTTGTCCAACTGTCACGCGAGAGATATCTGCCTCGTTCAGTGATATTTCTGCAATTTTCTTATTAGTTATGATAGTACCCAAAACTGTTGACTGCGTGACAGAATCCCCCACCTCCGCAACAAGAGATGCAACAACACCATCAAAGGGAGCTCTAGCGAGATAGTCAGAAACTTTCTTATACGCCTCACTCACATCATTCTTTCTTTGAGCAACAATAAGTTCCTTAGCTCTAATATCTAAGGTGTCAGCCCCGTCTTCTAGGTCTTTTAGCTGTTCGTTAAGCTCGGCTAACGTCCTCTCCTGCTCAGCGATAGTTTTATCTTTCGTTATAAGAACATTGTCGTAGGTTGTTTTAGCACTTAAGTATGAGGACGACCTCTTGTTGGGAACTGGTATTATCCATGAAGGTTGCGCGTCAAGAGAAGAAAATAGTATATAGAGCCCTGAGGTGCCAATTGGTTGAGGTGTGCTGAGACTAGCCAGACCTTCACCTGTTGCTAGTCCTGATGCAGTAAATCTAACACCATCTCCAGAAAGATATGAGATTACTTTTATCTCTCCTTCATTGCCCCCCATATAGCTCCCTGAAATAACTGGCGCTGAGACAGAAGATGACTGAGTTTCTGGATATGCGGTAAGTGATGTATTTAAGAATGTCTTATATGCATTTGCTACAGCTACATCTTGGTCGATTATTTTTTGCTTAGCAGTAGCAATTTGATTTTTTATTCTAAGGAGATCTAGGGTCTCTGCTGGTTGTTTTATTTTTTCCAGTTCGAGCTCAGCGGTCTCTAGATTAACCTGAGCTGTGGAGAGCTCTTGGTATGCATCGGACGCGTCGAGCGACACCAGGGTTGCGCCTTGCTTTACAGTCTGCCCAGCTTTTACACTGATAGAGCGGATATCACCCTGACCTTTTACTTTGATGTCAACAGTGTTAGTTGGGGAGATTGTACCAGAACCTGAAACTGATGTCGTGAGATTTTTTCTCACCACAGCAACTGACTGAGTAGTAATACTTACACTTTCCTCTCCGCTTGATAGATAGAAAGTTGCGCCCACAATAACAGCAAGACAAAGAATAATACTCTTTGGATATTTTTTAAATAAAACTAATACTTGTAGGAATTTGCTTTTTATCCAAGGAATAAGGGCTGCTATTTTATTTTTCATACATGGTTATAGTGATACGACAGTTCGTCAGACTCCTTTTATTTATTGACTGTTAAATACTACTACAACCGCCAAGGCTACTTTATTTCATTTGATCTATAATAGATGGTTTTTAGAAATGTCTTACGATGAAGTATACAAAGACCCTTATTCCTCAATGCTTTATAGTGAGCGGGGGTTCCATACCCAACGTGTGACTCAAAACCGTACCCAGGGTACAGCTTAGAAAATTCTATCATCAGGTCATCCCTGTAACCCTTTGCAAAGATAGACGCGAGTGAAATCTGTGGGATCTTTTCGTCTCCTTTTATCACAGTCTCTTGCTTATATATATCTGGTGCATACAGTGAGCCATCTAGGTATACAAAGGACCCGTTCGATACCCCTTCATTGTGAAGCATACTAAGTGCGAGATTCATAGCCTCTTTGATTGAAGAAACAATACCTATCTGATCAATTCTCTCTGCACTTACTTCTCCTATCCCAAAAAGTATCTCGTTCTTTTCAATATGGGACTGCAGTGCTTCTAGGATACCTGCGCGCTGTTTTTCAGAAAGTTTCTTACTATCACGTAGTACCCCTTTTGGGAAATATGCAACAATATCTACTCCATCTTTGATAGCACACGCACATACAACAACTGGTCCAGCGATTGGACCTCTACCAACTTCATCAATACCTATTGTATACATAGTACTTAGACAAGCTTCTTCACTTGCTCTATTCTCTCTTTACGAGAACCAGATATAACTTTTACTATTATATTGTTGGATCGAACAAGTTCAAATAGAATCCTTAGGAACTGTGTATTCGTTGCATCAATAAATGAAGTGTCGATGTCTCGAAGCTCGTCGTTAACAAGCGGGACCGAAACAGCGGTTGGAATAAAAAGATACAAGTCCACGCTCTGAAGTGTGTCCCGCATCATAGCCTCACTCTCATCTACGAACCACTTTGGGATAGTGCCCTGTTCATGCTGCAGACAAGTATAAACAAAGTTGTCTATCAAGCAGCGGTCGAAAATAACATTATACTCAGTGTTGTGACGAAGCTGTCCGAACATAAAGTCTCGGATTGCTTTTTGACTTTCTGTGGTGGTTTGCTGGTTTATTTCTAAGTTACCTTCTGTAACGACATCTCGATATGTTTTATCAAGTGCAACATAGTGAGGAAACTCCTTGAGAAAATCCTGAATAAAAGTCGACTTGCCTGTATTTTGTGGACCGATTACAGCGATACGCATGGAGAATAGTTGTAGTTACTCGTTAATGGTTACTAGTGTACCACGCGAAAAAGCGAAGCTTTTTCGCGTGGTCATTACTTAAATTGACTCGCAGGACCTGCTACTCCTTCCAGGCGATATGCTTTTCCTCTCTAATCTGACAGGTCTTTTGTACGAACCCTTCGCGACCGCTCCCTTGTCTGTACATATAATAATGTGACGGGTTCTTCTCGGCGTAGTTCTGATGATACTCTTCTGCAGAATAAAATGGCTTTCGTTCTAGAATTTCTATCATACTTGGAGAGTCATAAACATGACTATCGTTTAACTCTTTAACTACTTCTTGAGCACTATTTTTTTCCTCTTCGTTTTCAAAATAAATAGCAGTTTTATAACTATCCCCTCTGTCACCAAACTGCCCACCACTGTCTGTTGGGTCGATATGATCGATAAAATACCGCAGCAGTCTTTTGTATGAAGTCTTTGTGTCGTCATATGACACCTGGACTACTTCGCGATGTCCGAAATGTTCTTCATACGTTGGATGAGTAGAACTACCTCCTGAATAACCAGAAAGTACTTCAAGCACGCCAAATGCGCCACGGAGATCGCGCTCAACACACCAGAAGCAACCACCGGCTAAGATAAGAGATTTGATCATGAAGGAAGTATAGCAGGTAGAGGGTAGGATTTGGTCATAGTTTCTACTCCTCACTACGTTCACCGATGTTCGGCAAGACCTTGGTCACAGAACCTCTCGCTTTGCCCTAGAACCGCTCTTCGCGGGTTACGGCCGCGGTTCAAATCCAGTCCGAAGCAAAGTAAAATTAAAAACATGGCAAGAGGCCATGTTTTTAATTTTATGTGCGCCGGGCTGGATTTGCCCACAAGTTTTGTGTCGCCGTCGCTCCACAAACTCCAGGACCGGCCCCTCGTGGTTTCGCTTGCTAGCGAAACATCACTGCGGCCCTTCAAATCCAGACGCAAGGCACGCAGGTGCCTTGCTCCTTATGCTCGCAAAATAATAAATACCCATAACTTTTCAAGATTATGGGTATTTATTATTTTGTGCGCCGGGCTGGATTTGAACCAGCGAAGCCCGAAGGGCGATAGATTTACAGTCTATTGTGATTGACCACTCCACCACCGACGCAAGTAGAGAAAATTCTATCATAAAAATAGGCAAAACAAAAGAGCGGCGCCTGTGGCGCCGCTCTTTTGTTTTGATATTCACTAACAGCTAGTAACTAGGTCTAGTAACTTACTTCCTCTCCTTCACCACCTCCTCTTTCATGAGAGGACTAGGAATCTTCTTTGCTTTCTTTGCTTCGACAGTTATCTCACCTTTCTTATCTAGCGTTACCTCTGCTATCCCACCTTTAGTAATCTTCTTAGAGAGCATGAGCTGCGCGATCTTGTTTAAGATAGCTGTCTGCATGTATCTCTTAATCGGACGAGCTCCATAATGAGGGTCAAATGACTTCTCTCCGATAAAGGTCACAGCCTCAGGGCTTACAGTTAAAGTGATTTCTTTTTCAAGAAGACGTTTAGCGAGAATTTCTGTCTGAAGACCAACAATTTTCTTTATCTCATCTTTCGTCAGAACATCAAAGACAATAGTTTCATCGAGGCGGTTTAGAAACTCAGGCTTAAAGAATTCCTTGACCGCATCCATCACCTTGTCTTTCACCTGTGCGTACTCATTACCAACTTCTACATTACTAAAGCCCATCTGTTCCATCTTTTGGATATACTGACTTCCGATATTAGAGGTCATGATGATGACTGTGTTCTTGAAGTTAGCAACGCGCCCCTTACTATCTGTGAGGCGTCCTTCATCTAATACCTGAAGAAGCAGATTAAATACCTCCGGGTGAGCTTTTTCCACTTCATCAAAAAGAATAACTGAATATGGCCTATGACGCACAGCTTCTGTGAGTTGCCCTGACTCATCATGACCAACATACCCAGGAGGTGAGCCAATAAGTTTAGACGTTGAATGCTTCTCCATATACTCACTCATATCCACTTTGATAAGTGCCTTCTCATCGTTAAACATAAACGAAGCAAGGGCCTTTGTAAGTTCAGTCTTACCAACGCCAGTTGGACCAAGAAACATGAACGATCCAATAGGTCTATCTGGGTCATTGATTCCAGCGCGGCTTCTACGAACTGCGTCTGATATCTTAGTGATTGCGTCACGTTGGCTCACTACACGCTTCTGTAGCTCATCTTCCATGCGTGAAAGTTTCTCTTCCTCTTCTTCGAGCATCTTCACCACAGGGATGCCCGTCCAGCGAGCAACTACAGATGCTATGTCTTCTTCTGTTACTTCTTCCTTAAGAATGCGACGAGTCTTTTGAAGCTTCTTAAGACGTTCGAGTCTATCGTTCAACTCTTTTGTAAGTTCCGGAATCTGACCATAACGAATTTCAGCTACACGTGTAAGGTCTGCGCGCAGCTCTGCATTCTCGGCTTCAGTACGCAAAGATTCGAGCGACTTTTTTATCTCACCAATCTCAGCAAGCGTCTTCTTCTCATTCTTCCATTTGAGTTCAAGCTCTCTAGTCTTCTCTTTAACGTTAGCGATTTCTTCATCTATAACCTTGATACGCGCCTTAGTATTTGCTTTGTCATCCTTGTCATCAGCACTAAGAAGTTCCTTTGAAAGGGCTTCCTTTTCAATTTCTAAACGCATTATTCTTCGGTGAGCCTCTTCAAGAATCGGTGGCTTGTTCTCTAGAGCAATACGAAGAGATGACGCAGCTTCATCCACTAAGTCAATTGCCTTATCTGGTAAGAATCTTGAAGTAATATAACGAGTCGAGAGGTTAACAGCAGAGACAAGTGCGTCATCTGTAATACGAACACCGTGGAAGAGTTCATACTTTTCTTTGAGTCCTCTTAAAATAGCGAGAGCGTCTTCTTCTGTCGGTTCTTCAACAAACACTGGCTGAAAACGACGAGCGAGCGCTGGGTCTTTTTCAATATGCTTCTGATACTCTTTAAGAGTAGTTGCGCCAATCGCGCGTAGTTCTCCACGAGAAAGTGCGGGCTTAAGAAGGTTCGCGGCGTCAGCTGAGCCTTCTGTTGCCCCTGCTCCTACGATAGTATGAATCTCATCAATAAAAAGAATAATGCCACCTTCTGAGCGCTCAATCTCTTTCATGATAGCCTTTAGACGTTCTTCGAATTCTCCTCTGAACTTTGTTCCCGCAATAAGCATTCCGAGGTCTAGAGACACGAGCTCTTTACCTTTAAGACTTTCTGGCACATCACCCTTTGCCATACGGATAGCAAGACCTTCTACTACAGCAGTCTTACCAGTTCCTGCTTCACCGATAAGTATCGGATTATTCTTGGTACGCCTAGAGAGTATCTGCATGAGACGCATGATTTCTGTATCACGACCAATCACAGGGTCAAGCTTGTCCTGACGCGCCATATCTGTGAAATTGCGTGTGTACTTCTGAAGAGCTTTATTTTTCTTTGGACTAGTTGCTTCAGTAATGTTCTGAGTACGTAGCTCATCTAATATATGATAAGCCTGATCCTTGTCGATACGGAATCTAGAAAGTATCTCTCGGATCTGTCCTGAAGAATCAAGGAGCGCCAGGAAAAGATGTTCAGTTGAAACGAATTCATCACTGAATGACTGGGCCACTTTAAGAGAGTTTTCAAATGTAGTTGCGAGGTCTGGTGTGAGATACATCTGATATGACGGACTCATTGTTTGAGAAGAGCCTGGCACTTCTATTGCATCAACGACAGTATCGGTGAGAAGGATGAGGTCGACTTCAAGTTTCTCGAGAATTGCATGAACAAGAGACTCCTCCTGCGTGAGAAGTGCACCCATCAAATGAAGTGGGCTAACTTGGTTCTGCCCGCGCTCAATAGCAAGCTCATGGGCGCGACGAATCACCTCTTTTGCTTTGGTTGTAAAATTGTTAAACGGAGGCATAAATACAGTTAATAGTTAATGGTTAATAGTAATTAGTGATACATACAAAAACCAATAACATATATTTCAAATACATGTACAGTGTAGCAGTTTTCGGTACTTCAGTCGTGGTGGATAAGCGGTATTTCTTTCGGGACGGTATATATTAGTTCTAACAAATAGAGAGCGAAAGTCAACATGAAGAAAGCGGCGCCGTAGGCGCCGCTTTCTTGTAATGAATGAGCAACCTTAGATTCTCTCTTCTGCTGCGTGCCAATCAATAGCGCCCATGAAAGTATTAATATAGTCTGCGCGCTTAATACCATAATCAAGCATGAACGCATGTTCCCATACATCCATTACGAGAACTGGTGTAAGCCCTGCCAGATGCCCACCATCATGCTCTGCAACCCAAACATTGAAAAGCTTCCCGTCCTTCTTGTCATGAGCAAGTATCACCCACCCTACACCACGCATAGCTGCTATTCCACGGAATTCTTTTTCCCATTGTTCATAGGTTCCCCATGTGGCAACCATCTTCTGCTTAAGCGTGCGCTCACTGAGTGCGACTCCATGCTTAGCAATATTTTCAAAATAAAGCTCGTGTAGTCTCATACCATTCCACTCCCACCCAAAACGTCGATGAAGTTCCGCGTATTCTGGAGTCCCCGGTTCCATAACCTTCATCTGTTCAACTAACTTATTCGTATTAGTGACATACCCCTGATAGAGGGTGAAGTGATTGCTAAGGAGTGCGTCACTTAGTCCAGGTAAACCTAATAAATGTGAAAAAACTTTTGCTGTATACATATGCATAGAAGTATATAATCAAATACTGCCTAACGACTAATTCTTGTTCGTATACTTATCAGATATTTCTTTCATGGCGATAACAAGAGCATTCATGTCAGACTTAGAGGTGATTCTCCCCATACTGATACGAATATTCTCTTTTGCTTCGTCTTCTGTAGTTCCGATAGCTTGAAGGACATAACTGCCGTCAGTCTCCATCGAAGCGCATGCACTCTTGTGTGAGACAGCTATACCTTTCGCATCTAACCGAAGAATCATCTCTTCGCTTGAGATGCCTGGAACTCTACAGTTAATATTATTTGGGAGACGTTTTTCAGCATGCAGCTTGTAGGCGGTAGCTGGTAGCTTAGAATACTCATCAAACGCACCGTAGAAGATAATCTCTGGGATTGCAATCTTAAGATCTTTGACTACATCATCGCGAAGCGCGCGTAAGCGCGCGCTTTCATTTTCTCTCATCTCCTGCGACTCTTTTAAAGCGATACCGAACGCATATGCGCTTGAAACATTCTCAGTTCCACTTCTGAGCGTGCGCTCTTGCCCACCACCGTATGTGACAGGGTCAAGGCTTATTCCTTCTCTTTTATATAAAAGCGCTGAACCTTTTGGACCATAGCACTTACTACTATTAACTGTCATGAGATGGCACTTAAGACGAAGCACATCTAAGTTACAGTAATTTGCTGCCTGACATGCATCAGTATGGAAGTATGGGTACTCTGTGAAAGACTTCTCATTTTCTTTTTTCCACTCATCAATTGCACGACCAATTTCTTTTACTGGCTGAATAGTTCCTATTTCGTTATTGGCATACATCACACTCACTAAAATAGTCTCTGCTCGTAATGCTTCACGAACATCTCTCACTTTGACTATACCATCTTCGTACACAGGTAAATATGTGACAGAGATTTTTCCTTCTTTCTCTAGACTTTTTATCGGTTCGAGAATCGCAGGATGCTCAATAGAAGAGGTAATGATATGAGGGAGTGGTGAGTTTTCGGTTTTAAGTTTTACGTTTTTAGAAAATGAGAAATACGTACCAAGAATAGCTAAATTACATGACTCGGTTCCTGAGCTCACGAAATATACCTCATATGCATGTGCGTTAATCTCTGTCGCACACATTGCGCGAGCTTTATCTAAAAGCACACTGGCCTCCGCCCCCTCCTTATGAATACCAGAAGGGTTTCCATATGTTGCGAGAGCCTCGAGGAGAGCGCGCTTCGCGCGCTCTCCTATTTCAGTTGCCCCTGCATTATCTAAATAGATTCTCTTTTGCTTCTTATTAAAAAGATTTTGTAACATAAAAATACTCTAACACGGAGATCTGTTACTAGGTAGTAGCTACCAGTTAATATTCGACATATAGAAAAACAAAACAGCCGGACTCCGTTTCCCGTTGAAGGGGTTTGGAATCCGGCTGGTTAGGCGACATACGCCCATTCTTGTCCATCGCCCAGCGTCAGCTTGCGGGGTGACCAAGCGCCAGACCAGCGCGGCCGGCGTCGGAGGCGTTCGTCAGGACTTGCCCATTCGGCAGTTGCAGCGTGCCGCTGTTGGCGACGGTCTTGTCCAGGTCTTGTGCGCCGGCGGCGACGGTCGACGGGAACGGCGATGCATTCATGGCGATCAGGGAAGGCTTCTTGGCGTTGGCGGACAGCACCGGGTTGTCGGTGTCCTTGGGGGGATGCAGCGTGAACGTCGTGACGACCTGACTGATGGTTGTGGCGGTATTGGCGTTGGCGGTGAGCGGCGCTGTCTTGGCGTCGAACGTTGTGGCCGATGCGGTACCTATCAGGGCGATGGCAGCGAAAGCTGCCAGGGTAAGCCTCAGTTTCTTCATGGAGGGTCTCCTGTGAGAATGATGAAGTTGAAAACGAAAGAGCGATGCACCGTGAGGCGAACCGATCGTTCATCTCCACGGGCATGAGTTGGATTCCTCCTTCTCCTGCTATTCATAATCCTATCATTTTCGTTCTATAAAAAACAAGAGTTATGCACAGTATGAATAAATATTACAGTTTACGTAATACAGGAAAAGAAAAAAGGCCTGGGTTCTCCAGGCCTTTGTCGTGGGGGTATTGTTTTTGGCCTCGTCGCTTTCACGACGAATGTGGCTACCAACCTGTCAGCTCCGTCTTGGCGATATTACTCGCTGACTAAGCTTAAGGCTTCGGGGATTTGTCTCCTTTTTGGTTAATGCTAACAGGACATCCTGTTAGCACCGTCGCGGCTCACGGGTGAGCGCCGATCGAGGATCGCCAGCAAAGCTGACGGATGCGGTATCGCACCATGTGTTCAGTCTCCTTGGTTGGTTGGCCGCAGGCAACACTTGCCTGGGGTCCGAGAGTAGTCGGAAGGTGTCCTGAGGTCGCTTCACAGATTGTTGCAGCGAAGCGTTTTTCTGGACATCCTGTCCGACAGGCCGCGCCGCCGATCAGGCGCGGTCGCCGGCCTTCACGCAGAACGGAACCGAAACAACGAAGAGGGAATGGAACCGCATGGGTTTCTCCTTGATGCACGGTCACATGACCGTTTTAGTAGTATAACATTTTATTGACTATTGTCAAGTATTGAGCAGGCGTAGCTACTACTGTGCTTTCCCCTGGCTCATATCACCACTCCACTGCTATACTCATTTTCACCTATCTTTGTTTATGCAAACCCTTTCCCCTTTTCTCACCTTTATTATAGAGAACCCTACCATCCCGCTTGGTACATCACTCATACTGCTTCTCCTATACACGGCGTACCTTCATCATAAGATCTATCGCTTCACAAGAGGTAAGACTTCATCATCGCTTGAGGAAGTGATTAGGAGCTGTGTTGACGGGATAACAAAGATAGAAGAACGTAATGAGCTCATCTCAAAGCATGCGCTCATCTTAGAAGAAAAAGTGTCCCACTCACTTCGTAACACTCAGACTGTTCGTTACAAAGCATTCGACACTAATAGTTCCAACCAAAGCTTCTCAATCGCCTTTGTTAATGAAAGAGGGAACGGTGTCGTCGTATCTTCCCTACATGCACACGACAGGATGAGCACATTCGCAAAGCCAGTCCAAAACTACAAGAGTACGTATGAACTTACTGACGAAGAAAAGCAAACTCTTGATGACGCAAGGAACGCACACAGAGCAACATCACAAGTAAACGAGGAAGACTAACCCTAGACATAACGCAGAGAATGGAACCTAAATATAGTCAGGGAATAGTGATGTGCTCTTTCTACTGCCTACACTCTAAATTCTATGTTCTGTGTTCTAATTACTAGGTTTTTCAGCTTTTGTGTGATACAATAACGCCTATTATATGTCAAAAACAAAAGACCAAAAAGGCGCAGTTTCCCGTCAACCGGTAATCGCAGTACTCGGACACGTTGACCATGGAAAATCATCTCTTCTTGATTACATTAGAAAGTCTAATGTTGTTGAGGGTGAAGCAGGTGGCATCACACAGAGAATCTCTGCGTACGAAGTTGAACACAAGTCAGCAGACGGGGCTAGTAAACACATCACCTTTTTAGACACACCTGGGCACGCCGCATTCCAGAGCATGCGTGAGCGTGGCGTAGAAATTGCTGATATAGCAATCCTTATCGTATCTGCAGAAGACGGTGTAAAAGCGCAGACGCTAGAAGCGTGGAAGACAATTGACGCTCGCAAGCTCCCGTATGTTGTTGCAGTTAACAAAATTGACAAACCAGGCGCTGATATCCAGAAGACTAAAACATCACTTGTGGAGCACGGCATCTATATCGAAGGCTGGGGTGGTGACATCCCTTGCGTAGAAATTTCAGCCAAGACTGGCCAGGGTGTTGACTTCCTTCTTGAAACTCTTCTTCTTATGGTTGAGATGAACGACCTAAAAGCGAGCCTAGATACTGACGCGACGGGATATGTCCTAGAAAGTTTCGTTGACCAAAAGCGAGGCATCTCAGCAACGCTAGTTCTCAAAGATGGAACGCTTCCTGTATCCGGTGCGATTCTAGCTGGAACCGCACTCTCCCCTATTCGCATCATCGAGGACTTCGCTGGTCGTACCATTAAGAACCCACATGCAGGTCAGCCGATTAAAGTAACAGGTTTTGACGACATTCCGGCGACTGGTGCGATCTTTATTTCTTCTTCAGACAAAAAAGAAGTAGAAGTACTTCAAAAAGAAGCAAAGGCTAACAGCGTGAAAACAGTTCTTGACCCACGTCTTTACCGCAACGCAAAGGTGGTTATTCCAGTTGTTATTAAATCAGATTCACAAGGGACACTTGATGCGGTCCACATGGAACTCAAAAAGCGAGAGACTGATGATGTGAAGATAAAAATCATCGCGGAAGGAATCGGAAACATAACAGAAGGTGACATTCTCCTTGCATCATCAGATGAAAAAACTGTCATCCTCGGCTTTACTGTGAAGATGGAAGGAAAGGCTCGCGACCAGGCTGATAGATTCAATATCAAGCCAGAACTTTTCGATATTATTTATAAGCTTTCTGAGTGGTTCGACACTCTTGTGGAGAGTCGTCTTCCGTTTGAAGAAAAAGAAGTCATCTTAGGAACCCTCAAGCTCCTTAAGACTTTCAGTTCTCAAAAAGACAAGCATGTAATTGGTGGACGTGTAGAGACTGGTCGCATTGATAACGGTGCCCTCGTACGTATTGTTCGTCGTGGCGTTGATATGGGTAAGGGTCGTATCCTTGAATTGCAGTCACAAAAGCTTAAGGCTGCGAGCGTGATGGAAGGCAATGAGTGTGGTCTCATGGTTGAAACCAAGACAGAAATGATCCCTTCTGATATCCTCGAAGCTATTTTAGTTGAGAAGAAGCGTATTTAGTTTCCCTAACTTCCTAACGAAGAACTCCTAACTTTCCCTATGAACGCAGACAAGCCAAAAACAGAACGCATCCTAAAAGTTGAACAGCAAGTGCTCGGTCTCGCACAAGATTTTTTCCAGAGGGAATCTTCTGGCCTTTCTCTTATCACAGTTACTCGCTGTGAGATAAGTAACGACATGCGTAATGGCACTATTTTTATAACTGTCCTCCCAGAGAGCAAAGAAGAGGCTGCGATACACTTCGCGAAGCGAATGAGAAGCGAACTCCGTAAGTATGTAATGAAAGGACTACCTGTGCGAGTGATTCCTTTTCTAGAGGTTGAAATTGATTACGGAGAAAAAAATCGCTTACACGTTGATGAACTCCTCAGGAGAGATAAGGCTGTTCACCAGGCATATGAAGGTCTAGCAGAGCAGAAGCAAAAGGAGCTAGAAGATAACTAATAACCTGTACTGGGAAATAATTTTTTTAAAGAGTGGCGCCTATGGCGCCACTCTTTAACTTTCTACTTTTTACTATACCCCTCAATGCCTCCCTCACCTTTCATTAACTCTTCATACACTTTTGCATTCCCCGCATAAAAGCTGAGATTGGTATAATCATATCCCTCTGAGTTAAAATTTTTAACAACGCCCCCTGCTTCTTCTATGAGCAGTGACCCTGGTGCACAATCGTGGTCCTTGCAAAATGGATCGTAGGTGACACGTGCTTCAATCTTACCTGTCGCGACTAGTATGTACTCATATCCAGAACTACGAAGAACAATCTGTGGCGCTCTTTTTCTAATCTGGTAAAGCACTTCCCTATTTTCTTCCTTCAACGAATTAACCTCACACGAAATATATGCATGATGTAAGTCTCTATTTGAAACAGAAATTTTTTCTCCATTTTTATATGCCCCCTTTCCTCGTTCAGCATAGTAGGCAATATCATTAACGAAGTCATAAATAACAGAAAGTTGGACTTTACCGCCCCTGATTAAAGCAAGCATCGTAGTACTAAATGGAATCCCACGAATATAGTGAGCAGTACCATCAATTGGGTCTGCCAACCAAAAAGCATCTGCACCCTTATCTCCACCAAACTCTTCACCGACAAATGAGATATCGGGGTATAGTGCTTTTAACTCACTCTTTAAGAACTCTTCTATATCAAGGTCGATTTGAGTAACTGCATCAGATTCACTTTCAGTTTTATATGCCTTTACGTCAATATTGCCAAAACTAGGTAATGACATTAGTCTTGTTTTTCTTATTACTTCGACAATCTTTAAAATATCAACTTGCATGTTCAGATACTAAAAGTATATCAATAATTAATGCAAATAACAGACAAAATATGTTGGTCTTATATATGTTGTGCAAGGCGTCATACCGCACTTGAACTATTTGAAACTATGATAAATAACATTGACTTGTTTGTTGAATATGCCATATCTTTAGTTTACTTACTGGAAGTGGTGCCAAAGTGTTCGTGGAATACGAATTGCTTGACAAAAATATAATTTAGTGTATAATATACTATAGCCTAAAGCGTGTTGTGTCTCACAAACCAACTACTTTGAAGCACTTTCACAACCTGCGGTTAATTCCGCAACTACCAGGAGTCCCGACATGAGCAGCAAACCCAGCGGAACCAAGACGAAAAAGAACAGCGACGGCAAGGGTACCAAGCCGGCCAACAGGGTCGTGAAGACCAAGGGCCCGCGCCCGCAGTCCTACGCCCCGAATCAGGAGCGTCAGCGGGCAAAGAATCAGGCCTTGATCGCCGTGCAGTTCGCCGCCATGCGCAGCGACATCGCGGCGGCGCAGATCAAGTTCCCGGAGTTTGTCGCGAAGGTCCCCGGCCAGTACTTGGTCGGCACCATCGCTGAAGTTCCCGAGTACATGGCGCTGACCGTCAAGGTTGGCGGCAAGCATGGCACTTCCGTCGTGATAGAAAACGAGTTCGGGGTCTACATACCCCATTCCTGGATCTTCGTCAAGGACAAGGATGTGCCCAACCTACGATTCCTCGAAGGCTCTGGCTGTCAAGACCAGCAGGACATGCTCCAGTTGATCAAGAAGTGCATGTCCGCCGAGATCCGGGAGGCCAAAATGGCCTACTGGGAAGCCAGCCAGAAGAAGCCGGCGCCCGAGGTCACCAAGCCGGTGGCACCTGTGGTAGTCGAGAAGAAGAAGCAGGAGACTCCTATCAACCTGCCTGTGTGGCGCAACAATGTGCGCAAGATCACAGCACTCGTCACCGCGGACTGCCTCGGGTACTACGATCTGAGTGACGGGGGCAGCAACCTCTTCGTCGAGCTCCGCCCATCCAAGAGCGGTGCCTGGAACGAGTTCGTGGTGCGAGAGATCGCCAAGGACCACTACCTGGCCGGCGAACTGATCGTTGACATGATCGTCAACGTGACGTCAGTCACGTCGCAGGCCCCCAGCCTTGACACCCAGATCCGCGGCATGTTGGCCGCGCACGGTATCAACCTGCTGGCTGTCAAACCAGCCAGGGACCGTAACCGGCATGCCCTCGTGATGAACGGCATGCCGAACGTGGAGCGTGCTACGCTACACGTGGCATAAAGCCACAAGCCTTCCACCACGGAAGGCTGAACCCCAGTCAAACGACATCAAGCGTTTCTGGGGTTTGTTTTTTAATATACAAACTAATAAAGTTAATTTTTGAATATACAAAGGAAAGGACTTGCCTCTCGCTTTGCTAAGCTCGAAACCTACACCCGCTCTTCGCGGGTTGCGGCCCGCGGTTCAAGTTCTTACGCAAGTGACGCGTGTATCTAGGACTTGGTCACCAAACATGTATTTTTACTTCATGAATTACATTCATAAAAATACATGTTTGGTGACCCCGCTTCGTCCTCACAATTTTGACTACAAAATTGACTTCGTTTCGGACTCAGTTCAAGTCCTTTCCTGGGTAAAAAATAAATCACGCAACGTGTTACGTTGCGTTCATTATTTTTTGTGCCCAGGAAAGGACTTGAACCTTCATGCCTCACGGCGCTTGCTCCTAAGGCAAGTGCGTCTACCAATTTCGCCACCTGGGCGTATTTATTTGTCACGTCTTGTATAACGTCTAGAGATTATACACCAAATTATGCTATAGTGCGAGTGCTTATATGTCTCCCCTTTCTATCCCTGTCATATTCGAGGATGAAAACTTTTTGATAATTAACAAGCCCTCAGGCGTGGTAGTTCACCCTTTTGATAACTCAAACGAGGAAACCCTCATTGATCACTTGAAAGTATCTCATCCTGAAATCTTCGGCATTACTGATAATACTTTTACATTACAAAATGGCACAGCAGTCTCGCTCGGTGGAGTCGTTCACAAGCTCGACCGAGAGACGTCCGGCGTCATGGTCGTCGCTAAAAACCAAAGTACTTTTAGCGAGCTCAAAAAAGCATTCCTCGAGCATACAACTAAAAAGGTATATATTGCCCTCATCGAGGGAACCATAGAGGCTGACTCACTGCGTATCAATGCACCCCTAGGCAGAAATAAGAAAAGTTATAAGCAAGTAGCATTCCCAGAGAACCCACGTGGTGAGCTACGCGAAGCGATAACTGATCTCACTGTCGTATTACGAGGTAACGCCATCACACTTGTAAAGCTTGAACCTCTCACAGGCCGCACTCATCAACTTCGCGCACACATGACATACATTGGGCACCAGATTGTTGGAGATA
>JACCDT010296842.1_pt1 | contig 18849 bp, 34 predicted proteins | sample 7446291 | NCBI WGS metagenome assembly JACCDT01 (sample SAMN15323446, study PRJNA562643) | freshwater metagenome | isolation source: river surface water | place: USA:Blue River Watershed | collected 2017-08-17 | reverse complement strand
CAATGATGTATCTTGGGAAGATTGCAGATCACTGGAGAGATACTTATGATGGAGAGTATTACACTCAAGTATTTTTACATTATGTAAGAAGTAGAGGTGATTGTTCTTATGCTTATTTTGACAAAAAGAAAGAAAATGACAACAAAGAGGATAAAAAAATGAACCAAGTTATTGAGAAAAAAGAAGAAAAAATCTCAACCCCTACACTAATAGTTCCACAATCAAGGACTAGATTAGAAGATTATATTCATGTGTTTGATAATATCCTACCTAAACATTTTTGTCAAGAAATTTTAGAAGAGTATGAATATTGTAATGAATGGGCTCCTGCTCTTGTTGGTGGTGGAATTGAATATAAAGATTCTAGAAATTGCGATCAAATTTTAACTTCTGATTATAATTGCATTTCTAAAAATCAAGAAATTAGAAGATCTATTGATGATAGAATTCATAAATGTATAGCAGAAGCAATGGAATTGTATAAAGAAAAACATCCATTGTTTAATATTGATATTGATACAGGATATCAACTTTTAAGATACCAAGAAGGTCAATACTATGTCCAACATACAGATTCATTTAAACAAGAACAGAGATCAGTATCTTGTTCTATTCAACTAAATGAAGATTATGAAGGTGGTGAATTCGCTTTCTTTGATAAAGAAATAATAATGAGAACTGGTGTTGGATCTGTGATTATGTTCCCATCAAACTTTATGTACCCCCATGAAGTAATGCCAGTACAAAAAGGAACTAGATATTCAATTATCACTTGGTTGGTATGAAGCAATATTATGTGAGAAGAGTATTAGATCAAGAACAATTAAAAGTAGTTCATGATATAATTAATGAGTCAAATCAACATAATTTTTGGAATGATGGTTTGTATAGTGGAGGTGGGGCAAAAAGTGTCAAAAGTAATGTAGAACTGAATAATCCACAGTTTTCTCAAACAATTAATGATATGATTATGTCATCTTTGGATAGAGATACTAGTTTTCATAATTTCACTTCCCCAAGCAATACAAATTTAAATATTATTTCCAAAACAGTTTCTGGTGGATATTATAATCCACACTTTGATAATTGGAATAATGGTGATTATAGTACAACTGTATTTTTGAATGACCCATCAGAATATGATGGTGGTGAGTTGTGTCTATATATTGGTGGAGAGGATGAAGAAAAGATTAAACTCGATGCTGGATGGGCAGTTACTTATTCAACTGGAACCATTCACAGAGTTAATAAGGTGGTAAGGGGAACTAGATATGTTTCTGTATTTTGGACAAAATCTTTAATCTCCGATCCTTTTATTAGGTTTATACATGGAGAGTTAGGTAATATTCAAGATAAGTTACCTATAAATGAGCATTCAGTTCATTTATCAACTTGTATTAGTGCCTTAAATGATCCTTATTTTCTTTTAAATAATTTGAAAACACAAATACTTCGTAGATATGCATCTTGAATAGGAGAAAGAATTATGCATCAAATGAAACCAGGGGACTTTTGCCCCTTAATTAAGAAAAAGTGTATTGGTCTTAAGTGTAGTTGGTACACTCAAGTAAGAGGAATGAATCCAAATACTGGAGAAATGGTTGATAACTGGGGATGTGCCGTAACTTGGTTGCCAATGCTTCAGATTGAAACATCTCAACAGGCAAGACAAGCAGGTGCTGCAGTTGAATCTTTCAGAAATGAAGTTGTGAGATCTAATGCACAAAATCAACAACTTTATCTTGATTATATTGAAGAACAAAAGAAAACTGCTGGAGTTCTTCCTACAAGTGTAACTCCATTAGAAACACCAATAAATATGATTACCCCTGGAGAAGAAGAGGAGCAAAGTAATGTCACCGAATAGAATGGTGTATTTTAATGAGGATAAAAGTCTTCAGATTGATGGAGAATGTCTTTTTGATGTATCAATAGATTGGGTTCCTGATAATATTCATTGTATCCAATGGTATGGTGATGAAGAAGGTGGGGAAATTGAGTTTAAACTTGTTGGTGGACCATTTGGTGAAAAACCATTTAATGAAAGATTTGCTGAACTTGGACAATGGCAGGGATTAGTTGATTATTTTTATGAAGAAAAACAAAAAAGATTAGATGCTGAAATTGCTGCAGCAGAAGCAGCAGAAGCAGCAAGAGATTACTGGGAAGAAATGAGAGCAATTAGAGATAGTCTTCTCATGCAAAGTGATTGGACTCAACTTCCAGATGTTTCTTTAACTGAAGAGCAGAAAACTGCATGGTCTGTTTATAGACAACAACTCAGAGATCTTCCAGGTGGGATCACAGATCCAAAACCAATGGTTGTTGCTTTTTATAATGGGGAAATCCATCCAGATTGGCCTGTTAAACCACAATAATACATAGGAGAAAATTATGAGAATTGGTAATTATGAAATTAAACCTGGAGTAGATCTTAGTGGAGTTGATTTAAGTCATCAAGATCTACAATATGTAAATCTTCAAGGTGCAAATCTACAGAATGCAAATCTTGAAGGATGTAATCTAAAAGGTTCTAACTTAAGATATGCTAAATTGGAAAATACTAATCTTGTAAATGCAAATCTTGATAAGACTGATTTGGAAGGTGCAAATCTACAAAATGCTAGACTTGAGAATGCTTCATTTAAAGGTATGATGTCTTCTCATGAAACTAACTTCTTGGGAACAGTATTTGATCCTAATAACTCTTCTTCTACAAATCATAATACTAGAGATTTAGAACTGGAAGTTCAAGAACTCAGGAAGTATAAAGAGTTATATGAAGAAATTAAATCTAAAATGATCCTTTAATACTTAAAGATACAACTAATCTTGAAACCTGACAGAGTGATCCTACTCATGATTTCACTTCTTGTCAACTTGACATTTTGATGCAGTGCTTATAGTATAAATAACTAAAAACTAGAAGTTATGACAGTAGAATCTCCACAAATTGATATTAAATGGACCATTACAGACTTGGAACGTAAAACTTCCGATGGATATGTCTATAGAGCATTTTGGAAAATTATTGCTACATATGAAAATACTGAAACAGGAATTCATGGATCCGTTGAATTTCCCAGAACAGCAGATTTTATTCCATTTGAAGATTTGACTGAAGATATAATAGTCTCTTGGACTAAAAATCAATTAGGACCTAGATCTGTAAATAGTTTAGAAGAAACAGTCGTTCATGAATTAGAACTTAAAATTTCTCCTATTACTTTTTCTACAGGACTTCCTTGGGCAACTCCAGTAGATGAAGAAACTCCAGTAATTGAAGAAACTGTTGAAGAAACTGTTGAAGAAACTCCATAAGACAGTTGACATAGTGGCACAGTAGGGGGTCTTTGGACCCCTTTTTTCTGTTATGATGAACGGAGTTCAAAAGCACACCAGATGTCTGTCAATCTAGAAGTCAAGGGTTCTCTTGCCAAATGTCTGGCAACCGAGAACTTGATTATCGAGCACAAGAAAGTTCCGACTGCTATGTTTGATGTAGACCGTCGTGTACTGACACTTCCTAACTGGGATAAAGCATCTGCAACTGTCTATGACCTTCTGGTAGGTCACGAGGTAGGACACGCACTGTTCACCGATAATATTGATTGGACTGTAGATTATCCTGAAGTTCCTAAAGACTTCGTGAATGTTCTTGAGGATGTTCGTGTAGAACGTCTGATGAAGAAAAAGTATCCTGGTCTGTCTCGGACTTTCTACAATGGTTATAATGAACTGAATGCCGATGACTTCTTTTCAACCAAGGAAGAGAACCTGGATGAACTGACTTTCATTGACCGAATCAATCTGTATTATAAGATTGGTGCATTCCATAACATTGCCTTCTCTGATGAAGAGAACGAGTTTCTGACTCGTGCAATTAAGACTGAGACTTTTGACGAAGTGCTGCAACTTGCTCGGGAGATTGTTGAGTTTGTTCAATACAAACGTCAAAAAGTAGACAATATGCCCACTCAAGGTGGTGGGGATGAAATGTCTGGTGCTGGTGGTGAAGAAGTAGAAGGTCCGCAGAGTTCTTCTTCCGAAAATGGAGAGAACCAAAACGGACAAAACCAAAGTAATCTTCAGCAAGATTCACAGGGTCAATCACAAACTGAAGGTGAATCCTTCGGTGATGATATGAATAAGTCTATGGAAGCACCGAATGGTGGTGGTTTCGGTCAGGAAGCAAGCAATAAGCACGAGAAAACTAATCGTGATGAGATGACTTCCAAGACTTCTCGTTCCTTTGATGAAAAGTCTCAAGACCTTGTGGATAAGTATGCTCAAGAGACTAACTATGTGGAACTTCCCAAGATGAATCTTGAGACTATGGTGATTCCCAATGAATTTATTCATAGTAAGGCAAAGTATTTCTACGAGAATAGTGGAACTTATTATGCAGAAACCTTCAGGGTTGCTTGTCAGGAATATAATACCTACAAGAAGTCTGCAGAGAAGGAAGTTTCTTATCTGGTAAAAGAGTTTGAGTGTAAGAAGTCTGCAGACCAATATGCCCGTTCTAGCACTGCTCGCACTGGTATTCTAGATACTGCTAAACTTCATACTTATAAGTTCAATGAAGACCTGTTTAAGAAGGTTTCTGTGGTCCCTGATGGCAAGAATCACGGTCTCATCTTCATTCTTGACTGGTCTGGTTCAATGAGTGAGTTTATTCTGGATGCTTACAAGCAACTGCTGAACCTGATTTGGTTCTGCCGTAAGGTGAATATTCCCTTTGAAGTGTATGCTTTCACTCTGGATGCACACGCATATATGGAACTACAACCAAATCATCCTCCTGTGTTCGATAAAGTTCCTGATGTCATTGCTCCTGAGCAATCATTCCGTCTGATGAACTTCTTCACCAGCAAAACCAATAATCGTATTCTTGAAGAACAACTTAAGAATATCTGGTGTGCTTGCTGGTCTTATCAGAAACGCAGTGGTGCTGTTCCTCCCCACCTTGACCTTTCAGGTTCTCCTATCGGGGAAAGTCTGATTGCACTTCACTCTCTGATTCCTGATTTCCAGGCAAAGAATAAACTGCAGAAGGTGAATGTCATCTTCTTGACTGATGGTGAGGGATATCAGAATTCTGTGACCGTTGCACGTAAGGGTCGTTATCCTGATTCTCCTGATTACGTTGGTAACACAAAACATCATCGTACTGCTATTCGTGATAGGAAGACTGGTCGTGTGTATGCTTCTCTGGATTATGATAACTTCCCTCGTTATGCCAAAGTTCTCCTACAAACAGTTAAAGATAAGTTCCCGACTGTGAATGTAATTAACTTTCGCATCACTCCTAGTCGTGATTTCTCAATGTGTCATCGTTGGTATGGCAATGGTTGTGAGAATTATGAAAAAGTCAAGGGAGAGTTTCGTAAGAATGGTTGTGTTCAATTCCAAGACACTGGATTTGATCAATTCAATGTGATTGCTGCAAACTCTCTCGCACAAGATGAGGAGTTTTCTGTTCCTGAGAATGCAACAAAAGCACAGATTAAATCTGCTTTCACTAAAGTTCTAGGTAAGAAGAAAACTAACAAGAAACTTCTCAGTAACTTTATTTCTATGGTTGCCTGAAGTTTTTATATAAAAAAACGGTTCTCTTTTGGGGGTGTATTTGACACCTTCAAGAGAACCGTTTAAAATTATGTTGTTGTTTTAATTTTTTGCGAATGAAATTAAAAACTAAATTGAATATGACCACTCTTTATGATAAGTATCCAAATCTCAAAACAGATTTTGATATGAATTGGAGAAACATCGTAAAAAAATGTTTGAATGACCAATTCCACAGAAATCCAAAGAGCAGTAGACTCACTGGGGTCAAAGGTCGTTGCAAAGTAATTTTTGGTTACCTTGATGACGATGAATTAAGTGTAGTGCAAGATAGAGTTTCTGACAACTTTATATACAAAATGTACGAATCTGATTGGGATGTATGGAGGGAAAAACTTCCACACATTTTTAGTAGAAAAGATAAAAAAGAAGTTGATCTGGAGACATCAGGAATTATTATGGAGAGTCTTATTCGTTGTGATGAGAATGGAATTCCAACGTCAGTCGCATCTGTTCCAAAGGAGAAAACATATACTGTTATCATAAGAGAAAATGGAACTGAAGAAGGCAATTCATTTGTCTGTAAAAGTGTTCCAGTTGATGTTGCTATGACTACGATTTCCCAACTCTCTTCAGCATTGTCTTGACCACTTTTGAGGGTGTCCACTGAGCACCCTTTCCCTATCATTTCCGTGCTATGATTACGGAGTAATCAACCAAACCGATGCCTCGCAAATCTAACATTATGACCGATCAAGCAATCTCCATTTTGAAAGAAAAGTTTGGCACCGAGTTTGGTGCTGATGCAGTAAAAGAAGTTGCAACAGAACTGGGCACTTCGTATGCGACCCTTTCCAAATATCTAAATCAATATAAGGTAGGTCGTGGTAAATGGAATCTGGAGGCAACCGTGCAAGAACTTGAAGAAACTTATAACTCTCCTGCTGCAGAGGGATCCGATACGGTTCCTGGTGTGGCAACTATGAATTCTGTCGTGCAAAATCTTATTCCCAAGAAAGATGCTACCTTCGTCAGCTTTGGTAATTTTTCGGATATTAAAAAAGTTATTCAGTCTGGTCTATTCTATCCTGCTTTCATCACTGGTCTTTCTGGTAATGGAAAAACTTTCGGTGTGGAACAGTCTTGTGCCCAACTTGGTCGTGAACTAATTCGTGTAAACATCACGATTGAGACTGATGAGGATGACCTGATTGGTGGTTTCCGACTGGTGAACGGTGAAACTGTGTGGCATAACGGTCCTGTGGTAGAAGCAATGGAACGTGGTGCAATCCTTCTGCTGGATGAGGTTGACCTTGCTTCTAACAAGATTATGTGTCTTCAGTCTGTGCTTGAGGGTAAGGGTGTATTCCTCAAGAAAATCGGTAAGCACGTTGTTCCCAAAGCAGGTTTCAATGTGATTGCAACTGCCAATACCAAGGGTAAGGGTTCTGATGATGGTCGTTTCATCGGCACCAATGTTCTCAACGAGGCATTCCTGGAACGATTCCCTATCACCTTCGAACAGGAATATCCTACTGTCAGTGTTGAGACTAAAATCTTGACTAAGGTTGCAGAATCACTTAGTATTCCTATGATTGGTGAGCACACTGATTTTATCAAGCACCTTTGCACTTGGTCTGAGATTATTCGTAAGACCTTCAACGATGGTGGTATTGATGAAGTCATCAGCACTCGTCGTCTGGTCCATATCATCAAGGCATATTCTATCTTCGGTAAGAAGGACAAAGCAATCAAGGTTTGCCTGAATCGTTTTGATGATGAAACCAAAGCAACCTTTGTTGAGTTGTATGACAAGATTGATGCTGAATTTAAGCAAACCGAAACGCAGGAGGTGGGGTGATCCCCCTTCCTGTCTATATAAAAACATACCAACACTTCACTGTATTCTTATGAGCACAACTTTTCTGGAAAAGGATGCCGATTCAATTTATGAGGATTTGGAAGAAACTCCAAATGAGGAATATGAAGATGAATATCGTGAAGATAGAATGGATCAGATGATTTCTAGATATGGTTATTGAGGGGAAATCAATGATTCAAAATATAGAGGAATTGATGCTTCTTGAGCATCACCAGGAACTCAAGCAATTTGCTGAATACCTTGGAGTTGATTATGAAGATTACCTAGAATTTCTACATCCAGATGTTGATTTTGATGACATTTCAAGGTAAATTATATGAGTGATGAGTTTGGTTGGATTAGTAAAAATATGGAATGGGCAATCGTTCCATACGGTAAAAAATTTATGTCGATTTACAAAGGACAGCAAATTTCGGTTCATACCACAATGGATACTGCAAAAAAATTTGTTAATCGGGAGATAAAGAAACAATGACAATCGAAAAAATCGAATCAATTCATCAAGACAATGATGGGGTTGTTTATGTCTCTGCTGTGATTGATGAGGTTTTATTGATGTACTCACAGACTTTATATGATCCTCCTGAATATGGACCTGGACTATGTGAAGCATCTTTTACTTTGAGTGAAGAAGAATATTTGCCAGATAATGAATATGAACTTATTCAATTTCTGGAGGATCTGGATCTAGATTGGACTCTGGTTGACTGTAGTGATGATTATTATTGCGATTAATTTTCAACTCTTTTTACTCTCCTAACAAAGAAATGAACTACAACAGAAACAAAGCAATAGACCTCATGGTAGAGGACTTGCATACGGTACATCACGAAATAAGATGTAGGGCAAAGGGTCAAGGTTGTGAGGGTGAGTTGGACATTATTAAGCAGCAATTGTTAGATTATCTAACATTCTTAAGAAAAACGCCATGATTTATTACTACAGTCTCTTCACAGTATTTGCTATCATTGTAACAATGATGATAATAGATGCAAATGTATCAGATTACATTTATCTGATTAGTAAATCTATTGGTACTAAATTTAAGAGACTTTATTGGATGATAAGGTTTCATCCATTTATATTTTCAAATCCACTAGGACAATGGTGGATGATGAGAAAACATATGAAGACAGCAGAGCAACTGTCAAAGCAACTTTCCAAATCCAATGAAGATGAATTAAAATGAAAAAGGATGACAAGCAAGAGTTTCCATACGAACAATTTCCAGTAAAGGTCATTCATAAAGATGGAAAGGAACTAAAGGATAAGAAGACTTGTTATTTCCAAAATCAAAATCACGCAGAAAAATATATCACTAGGTGCAAGTTCACGACTAAAGATTATGAAATTTTTATCAAACCTGGAACTAATGTGGAGACTGTGGGCAAAAGCACTCGGAGAAAAAGCACATCCAACAAATCATCTAGCAGATCGAATCGCAGTAATTAGGACAATTATCTTTACTACATATCTTGTGACAAACTGCTTTATCGTGGCAGGTGTAATTCGTCATTGGAATGATAGGGAAATTAAAGTTGAGGTGGAAATTTATGAAAATTCAAACTATTCGGAAAAGTTATACTCAAAAGGATGGGACGGTATGGAAGTGGGTAGAACCTCCAGAATTGAGGGAGTTTATTCTTCAGGTACAGTCAAAAACAAAACAGGAGAGTTTGAATGAATCCTGAATGGATTGATGACACATTTTATATTAAAGAGCAAAGATGGGGAACTTGGGTATCTTATGATAAAGAGGACAAATCAATTATCACATCTCTCACTAAAGAGCAATGTATTTCAGCAACCCGTTTTTATCTTAAGGGACGGCAGGAAGGTTTCACTGAATCCCAAACTTATGAAGGTGTAGTAGGTGGAAAACTCTAGACCATATCATGTATTTGATTATACAACTCCTTGGTTTGAGTGGTTGTCTTATTTGGAATGTTGTGCTAGTCTAGATGTTGAACCATCTTATGGTAGATGGTTAAGATACAATTCTTACTTTAATCTTTATGGAGTAAAGAAATGAGCAGAACTTACAGGAATACTACTGGTATGCATAGATATGCATATCGTTATCCAAAAACTGAAAATGAGCGTAAGCAACTGGATGGAGTTCTTCATGATTGTGAACTCTTTGAATTCCCAATCTCAAAAGTAAATCATATGAGATCTAGGGAGAATAATCTTCCTTCTTGTTGGGATGATAAAGTTGTCAGTGCTTATTATCAGCAGGATTACGAGGTAAGTTAATGCAAAAGTTCATTCAACCCATTCTTGATTACACTAATTATTTGGAAGAAAAAATTAAAAAATTAGAACAAGAAAATGTAGGGACAACAAATACCCTATATGAAATACAAACACAAATAGAGGAACTTCAACGAAAGGTAATTGGTAATGACTGAAACAGATTCACTTAAAGTTACTGAAAGGGAAGATGGATCATTTGATCTTGATTGGGATGAAAATGATCCAATGTGGTCTTTTTTGAATGATAAAGATCAAGAATGGATTGAGAACTGGTTTAATGAAGCACTAAAGCAAAAACTAAAAATGTACGAAGATCAGCATACAATTCCTGTAGAGGAAGATCCAATCACTGGAGAACAGTATATTACATTTCCAAAAGAATGTATTCAAAAACTTGGATGGAAGGAAGGTGATACTCTACAGTGGGTTGATAATTATGATGGATCCTTTACTATTAAAAAGTTATGAATGAACTAGGTAAATCCCTAAAAGAATGGTGGGATTCTGATGCTTGTAAAAAACTTCAAAAAGATATGGAGGAATCTGTACAAAAATCAGTAGGGAAGTATTTTATGCTTTCTGAAGATGAAAAACTTGATATGGTACAAGCAATCTGCTATATTATGTGTAAGGCAGAACAAGCAGGAACAAGTCATCGAGGACTTCAAGATGCTTTAGGAATCTATCCTGCTGGGTTTTGGATTTCCGAACTAATGGATGTTCACAATTCTCTCTATTCTTATTATCATGATAAGAAGCAAAATGAAGAATTGGAAAAGGATATTGAAGTGTTACAAAAGTTTACTGGAAACAAAAGAGAGTCTTAAGAAACCGGGTGTCTACTAGATAGTATGTTAGAATATGCTGACAATCCTGGAAAATCATGACTCTTTCAAGAAACACAAAAGATGATCTTACTAATGATGAATGGAATGAATTAGTTGCACTTAAAAATGTAATTAATCAAAACCCAGCATCAGTCCATCCAGAAAAAATGGAACTTTTCACTGCTATGCTAGTCAAAACTCTAGAAGGTAAAGGAGACTGAAGTATAACCTCTGATAAATAATCAGAGGTTATTTTTTATCTAAATGCTTTCTGAAGGTAGAAAAAGAGATGCTGCTGCGAATGCTATATTAGCATTGTCGTTTGCTGCAAATGCAGCACAGTCTCCACAGGCATTAGTTAGATCTGGAAATGTTGAAGCACCAGGTATACAACTAATGTCAAATATGATGAGAAAAAGAAAGGAAGCAAATCGAAATTTAGATAGTGGGAGAGTCTCACATCCTGCTAGAAATCGTAAAATGAAAACATTCAAAGAATTCGTAGAAGAAGCATATCTAGTTGAGGCAAAAGGACAACATTTTTCAAGTCGTGCAGAATTAGAGAAGCATCATGGTGGAATTCCATCAGGTTATTATGCAAAAAATAGAGGAAGCAAAGAAAATCCAAAATGGGGTCTTGGTAGAAGAGAAGAAAGAAAACAGACTCAAGCAAGAAGAGAAGAAAATATTAAAATATCTACAGGAAGTTTAACTAAAAAACAAAAATCTAAAGTAGAACGCAAACGCACTCTTGCAGCAAAAAGAGGAAAAGAACTTCATCATGGGACTGAAGTTTCTACTTCGGCAAAAAAGATGAAAAATATGTCACCTGGAGATAGATTGAGGTTTAAAAGTGGAGAAGCAAACCAGAATAGGTATCATGGAAATGACCCAAAGAATTTAGTTCTTGCTAATAAGGGGTCTGTTGATACCTTTAAACCAGAAACCCCTGGATTTCATCACAGCAAGTATCACGCATTTGAAAGGAAAAATAGAGCAAAGTTAAAAGACATAGAACATATTCTCTCACCATCTCGAGCTTTTACGACTTTAGTAAATAAAGAGAGGAGAAAAAATAGAAAATCTAAAGAATTGCAAGCAAGAATGTCTGCTGCAGCAGATAGGCAAGGAATCAAATAAATAAAAGAAAACTTATAAGTATATGAAGACCTTCAAAGAGTTCCTGGAAGAAGCATATCTCGTTGAGATGCGTAAGGAAGATAAAGTAAAGGGGGAAAAGAAAACTCCTCTTCATATTGTTACTAAAACTGCAAGAGTTGAAAGGCAACCCGAAAGTAGTGATAGTAAGTGGAAAGTTAAGAAGTCTGAGAATAAAGGATTATCACCAAGAGCAGCAACTGGTAGAATGAAGCAGGGGATGATTGATAAAGAAACTCAACCATATGCTACTAGAATGCACGGTGCTACTAGACACGCACAAGGTGGTGGTGGTTCTGGGGCAGCAGCACCTGGTAGATTGAGAGGTGTTGGGAAACTAGAAAAGCAGAAAATGGAGAAAACTCCAGAAGGAGAAAGAGTAAGACCATTTAGTGCTGGTCCATCACCCGCACAGAAAGTTGCATTAAAGAGAGCACAAAGATCACGTTCAACTGGTGGCGGACAATGAAAACATTTCAAGAGTTTGTTTACGAATGTTATGAACTTGAAGAAAGTTCAGGTGGTGAAAGGGGAAGAAGAAGAGTATCTTCTCGTGGACCATCAGCAAATAGGTCTGATAGAAATAAACAAAGACAAGATAACTCAAATAGAGCAGCACTTTCAAAAGCTGGATTTAGTAGGTCTCCAAGGCCCGTAACTGGTAAAGGTGGGCGTAAAACTAAATGGACGGAAACTTCTACCTCATCTCATCACGATACGGAAACTGGTACTTATGCAAATCAATCTGATTATGCGACATCAAAGATCGGAAATCTAGGACCAAAAGGAACTAAACCAACAAGTAAAAGGGCACTTAAAGCAAAACAAATTAGAAAGCAATTGGGTGGAGATAGAACACCAAGACAAGTTCACGATGTTGCTGTGAACAAGAAAAGAACTTATGATGACGATAATTCTAGCACTATGACGAAGGGAAGAAGTTTTAGACAAGAAGTTACTAAAGGAGTTTTTGCAAATTTACAAAAAGCAGGTGCAAAACCTGGAGATATTAGAACTTCAACACCAACTAGTGATTCTAGGTCCAGAATGTATGGTAGAACTCACGGATTAAGAACCAGCAAAAGAACTGGAATTACTGTTGATAGGATACAGGGTAAAAATGAAGAGTTTGAATTTGATTTGTATGATTATGAACTTGAAGAAAGTTCAGGTGGTGAAAGAAGTGGTAGAAGAACTAGAGGTAAGGTAACACTGGCTCGTGGTCGTGGTGCTGATATGAGTAAGAGTGAAAGAACCACTGCTGCTATTTCAAAGAAAGCAGGACTCAAGGGAACTGGTAAGTATTCCACTAAAGACTTAAGAGCAAAGCCTAAAAATTATACAACTAATGATAGCGAAGACGATTATGATGATTACGGCAGCACAAAACAAGACCATTATATTCGCACACACGCATCTGGAAGAAAAGCAGCAAAGGGTGAAAGACTAATCCAAAAGTTTAAATCAGCAGGTAAAGATTCTTCTGGGTGGACAAAATATAAACATGCACCTTCAAGTGAAAGTGTAAGAAGAGTGAAGGACTTGAAAAAGCAAATGACTAAAGCAGGTGCAAAGAAAACTGGAAGAGTCCATACTGTAGATATTATGCATCGTGATATTGAACTTGAAAAGGGTGATAAACATCAACAAATGGAAAGAGGAAGAAACTTTATTGCTGCCGTAAAGGATACTCCAAATCAACTCAAGAGAGCAGGTGCAAAGAAAGGTGAAACCGTTGTTGGAAAACCATCTGCTGTGATGCAGGGTGAAGATGAAAAGACTGGTGAAGCAAAGAGAGCAAAACTTTATAAGAAAGCATTCGGCAAAAGAAGCACTGAAAAGTCTGCAAAAACTGGATTGATGGTTGGAAAAGCAGACTGAGACAATCCTTGAACTGTCCTCAAGACCTCGCAAGAGGTCTTTTTTTTGTGCTATACTACTTGAAACACGCAAATCCTATGGAACTTACAGTTGTAGCAATCAAACGTGAAGATGGTTTGTATCACTTTGACCATCCTCATAATGGTACAGTTGAAGAACTTCTGATGAATGGAACTGAAGAAGCAATTGATGAGCATTGCTACTTCAAGACTGGAAAGTATCCGATTGAAGGTGATGAAGTTGAGATTTCCCTTTTCCTTGAAGAACCTGCTGATTATGATACTCTTCTGGTGAAAGAAGTATCTGATGAAGAAGGCACAACGTATACTGATACGACAATGTGTGTTCCTGTTTGGTTGTGTCCTTGGTTGCAAGGATACTTTGGTAAAGTTCCTGAAGAGATTTACATTAAGGTTCGGCCAATTAACAAAGGTCTTGAGGCATTTGTGAAAGCAACTGGGATGAGACAGTTCCTGAACTGACACACGACCTTGCCAGACCACCCCTGACCGTGCTATGATTACGGAGTAATCGAAAGGGACCGATGGAAGTTCTTGAAATCACCAATTCTTCTGCTATTGCAAGGATTGAGTTTGATAATGAACACAATCAAGTAGGTATTGCTTATACCTATAAACCAGAGCAAGTTTATCTTTTTAAGTGTGATGACTTGACTTATGTAAAGGAACAAGTTAATGTTGCTGAAAGTATTGGCAAACTTGTTTCACAGTTTCGGAAAGATGGAACTCTTGTGAATATCTAATTCACATTTTTTGCTCGATTAGCTATCTGGTGAAAGCACCCGACTCATAATCGGTTCCAGGAGAGTTCGATCCTCTCATCGAGCACCTATGGAAGTGTGGCAGAGAGGTTTAATGCAGGGGATTGCTAATCCCCCGATGTCTTCAATAGGCATCCGTTGGTTCAAATCCAACCACTTCCGCCAGGGTTATTAACTCAGTGGTAGAGTATTCGGCTTTTAACCGATTAGTCGTTGGTTCAAATCCAACATAACCCACCTCGGGAAATTAGCTTAGGGGTAGAGCATTCGACTGATAATCGAAAGGTCGGTGGTTCAAATCCACCATTTCCCATTTGACAATCTAAGGTTTCTGCCTTATGATTGTCAAATAATCAAGGGACTGTTGCTTATTGGTTAAAGCCCACACCTTATAAGTGTGTGAACCGAGTTCAATTCTCGGCAGTCCTACCAAAACATATGGGACGGTGGCGGAAGTGGTAGACGCACCGGACTTAAAATCCGTTGGGAGCAATCCCGTGAGAGTTCAAGTCTCTCTCGTCCTATTCAAGTAATTCATTAAATGAAACAGTTTCCACTAAAAACCTGTCTTAGGTATCCAGGGGGCAAGAGTAAAGCATTAAAAACTCTTGCTCCTTGGTTTCCTACTGACTTCAAAGAATTCAGAGAACCATTTTTAGGTGGTGGCAGCATTTCTTTAATGGTATCCCAAAATTACCCAAAGATACCTATTTGGGTGAATGACAAGTATTATTACTTGTATAACTTCTGGGTTCAGTTGAGGGATAACGGTCAAAAGTTATCAGAAGCACTAAGGCAAATTAAAGAAGGAGTTGATGGTGATGATGAGGGGCATAGACATCTTTTTGATTTCTATGCTTCTCACATTCAAGAACTGATTCCATTTGAGCAAGCAATTGCTTTCTTTGTAATGAATAAGTGTTCTTATTCAGGGCTTACTGAAAATTCTACATTTTCAGTTCAAGCATCAAGATCTAATTTTTCTCTTGTTGGTATTGACAAACTTCCACTTTACTCGAACATCATTAAGGACTGGAAAATCACTAATATTGATTACTCAGAAGTAATGAATGATGCTGGTGACGACGTATTTGTGTTTCTTGATCCTCCTTACGACATTAAGGATTTTCTTTATGGTACAGACAGAAAACTCCATTCGTCCTTCTCACACGAAAGATTCGCAGATGATGTAGATCAATGTCCTCATCGTTTTATGATTACATATAACGTTAATGATTGGATTAAAGATCGTTATAAAGACTACATACTAACAGAGTGGAAACTACGTTATTCAATGGTTCATCGTGGAAGAAAGGGTACAGATGATAATGTGAAGACTGAATTACTAATCACAAACTACAAAAATAATGAAATTGTATAAATATTTGTATAAGTTTTCTCAAGTCAAATGAACTCAGCACAGTACTTACGTGAAATGTATGCTTCTGTTTACAATCATCAGATTGATGAAGCAAAGAAGGATGAGGATGAAAAGGAATACGAAGGTTATGGAAAGTCTAGTAAGTTTAAGCAAGACACTGACGCAAAATCATTTAGACCTGGAAAAGATGTTCCTAAGGTAAAGAAATTCGGTAGAATTTCTAGAGCAATGCCAGCAAGCATCAGTGGTCACGCAACTAGAACTATTTCTGCCAACACTACAGCAGCAGGTGGTGATCCTGGAGCACCAAGATCACAAAAGATTGCGGGAACCAAGAAAATGGTTAAGAAAGATGGTAAGTGGGTAAAATCAGAAGGAACTGATCTTTTCGATATCGTAATGGGTCATCTTCTTGATGAAGGTTTTGCTTCAACTGAAGAAGCAGCAGTTGCTATTATGTCAAATATGAGTGAAGAGTGGGTAGACAGCATCGTTGCAGAATACATCGAAGAGTGATATAATCATAATAAGATTCTAAAGAGGGTCTTATGACCCTCTTTTTTAATGCTTGACAACTCATTATAGATATGGTATGATGAGTTCATAAGGAAAGGTGGCCGAGTGGTTTAAGGCGTTTGTCTTGAAAACAAAAGAGATGAAAGTCTCCGGAGGTTCGAATCCTCTCCTTTCCGTTGGAGTTTACTCCAACCTTACTGAAAGTTTTATTGACACCGTGGGGACTCAATAAATTACTTCAGTATTGTATCACCGTTTATGGAGTTGTACGTTAACAACTCCACTGGGAGATTAACTCAGTGGTAGAGTGGTTGCCTTACAAGCAATAAGTCGTTGGTTCGAATCCGACATTTCCCACCACGGGGCATAGTATAATGGTCAACACTCCAGTTTTGGGAACTGGCGATCTTGGTTCGATTCCAAGTGCTCCGATTGGAGAATAAATATCTCCAACTACAAAGATAAATTATGTCACTGATTTCACAAAGAGATAGAGAAGTTGCTATTGCTGCTCTTGAGAATTATGTAATGAAATTACGATTAGAATCTGGAATGGATGATTCTAGAACTGCAGAAGCAAATTCTCTTTTAAACTGGATTAAACTGGAATATCAGAAAAATGAAAATTAATCTCTGGTATTGTGATAATATGAAGCAGTGGAGATGGACCCTCACAGATTCATCAAGACCTATTGTTAGACAAGAATCGGGACAAAGACCGAATCTTCGTGATGCTATGAATGATGTAGCAAATACTGTCGAATATATGATGGGACAGTAATTTTTATTCCGAGTAGCCCGCAAGGTGCGGGAGCAAACTGTTAATTTGTTATAGGTCAGTTCGATTCTGACACTCGGAGTTCTACCCTTTAACTGGCAGAGAGGGTGGACTTAGAATCCATACAGTGTAGGTTCGACTCCTATTATGGGCATCTAGGGGAATTAGTTAAACGGTATAACGGGTGCTTTGCAAGCACTTATTAGGAGTTCGATTCTCCTATTCTCCATACAAAGGGTCAATTTTTGAAGTGGCACAAGCATAATCCTTTTGGGTTGACTTCGTGCTATACTACTAGAGTAGTTAAACAAATCTTGTGTTGACAACTAAAGTGAAACGTAAAATGGTAAATGTGGAACCTGTTTCCAACAAAGCAAAAAATAGATTTGCAAATATGATGGATAGTCTGCACGGATGTCATGTAGAACAAGAAAATGATAAACAACTATTCCTAGCATCAATCAATAAGAAATACTTCTTTTGGATTGATAAAGTAAATGACCCTAATTGGAAAATTGTAAAATAAACTATGACTTACACTGCTGAAGTTCAATTTAAGTTTGATGCAACCTGGACACCTAGTTACAGTTCTTCAATCCCTGATGATGACTTTGTTCCTGAAGAACACTATCTGATTACTGCTCCTGCTGCTGATTTGAATGCAAAGCAGTATTTCAAACTGTTTGAGAAGTTCATGCTGTGTGTTGGTATGTCACCTGCAAGTATTCGTAGTGGTGCTATGTCACTTGTCTTTAATGATTATGTGAATGAGAGTGACCAACGCAAGATTTGTGATGAGTATGAACTGACTATGGATGAAGACCTTCACAGTAAGTTTGAAGAGTGGAAAGTGCGTGATGAAGAGATTGCACGATTGGTAAAAGGTCCTATGGGAACTGCACTGACTGAAGAAGAACTGACTCTTCTGGAGGAAGGTAAGTGAAACTCATCTCATTCAAACATCGTGAGGATTATGGACACGAATGGTATGTTCAAATCTTTCATAGTAAGTATTGGGCACTACTTCAAGCATCAGTTTCTTGGAATGATTATGCTTCTTGGCCTTATATTCAAATCAAATCAGGTAATGGCAGTCTCTTGAATTTTATGTTCTGGGCATATAAGTTTGGAATTGATGCTGGTATCTGTGAGCACACTTGGAACTTTGAGTATCTGAAAGACCTTGATGTAGATGAGGAAAATGAGATTTCGTAACATAGAGTTCCGTTGGAGCAAATGTAACAACAAGTATGAACTCGTCAAGTGGAATCAACGCAATGGTTCCTCAGAAGAGACTTGTTATGTGATTGCTTTCTTTGATAAAGGTTCAGAGTCTTATGATATGAGAACCATAGGTGATAGGTTCTTTGAGGATAAAGATGCCTGGGTTGTTGGTAAGTATGGTCTGGAATTTCTAAATGAAATCTTTGAGATTGAGAAGCAGGAAGAGGAACTGAAATGATAACAGTAAAGTTTGTATCAGTCACCAGAACGATTGACCCTAAGACAGGTATTCATTACCTTGATGCTGTTGATGGTTATGGATTCCACTGGATGGCACAAATGGACCATAAAACTGAACCACACTTGTGCTATACTAAAGTGTGGTATCAAGACCCACAGCAACCGAAAACTTATAAGGACACTTGAAGAACTGGCACAGGGCATCTCCACAGGTGCCCTTTTTGGTTTATAATGACTTCATACACACAGAAACCTGATGACTTTACTTGAAACACTGAATGAAGTGAGTTGGGATTGGTCTTCAATGGAACAATCTTCCCCACAAACAATTGCTTCTGCTGTTCTTCAACACTT
>JACCDT011166128.1_pt1 | contig 18870 bp, 19 predicted proteins | sample 7446291 | NCBI WGS metagenome assembly JACCDT01 (sample SAMN15323446, study PRJNA562643) | freshwater metagenome | isolation source: river surface water | place: USA:Blue River Watershed | collected 2017-08-17 | reverse complement strand
ATGTTGCGGCGTATCTGGAGCTGGTCTGAAAATTGGGGTACAGTACTGTTTAAGCCCTGTTCTTGTTGCGCCGATGCTGGCTTTGAATACACGAGTTGTTGGCCGAGCATAGATTCAACCTTATGACTAATAAAATCCAGTTCATCTAAACTGCTGGCATAAATTGTGAAATACAGGCCAAACCTAAAGAACCTTTCTTCGCCAACCTGGAGTTTGTCCCTTAGTTCTTCGGCGTCAACAATTGCTGCTTGCTTGGCGGGGTCTCTTACCCTGCCCTTTTCTGCATCAATTTGTAGCCCCGCTTCTAATTGACCAACTTTTTTGCGCAGATTTTCTAGAACAACCTGGCTTTCTACGGGGTATACAAAAATACTAAGGTCCATTACCTCATCGATATTGATCATTCCACTTAACCAGCCTGTGTATATTTGTCTTGGGTAGCCATATACATAATATGTTCGAGCATATCTTGTCCCAAGCTGGAAATAACTACTTTGGTATTCAATGCTACTTGGAGCAATAAAATCCCTTAGTGCGGTGATTCCTTTTTGAAATGCAGCCTGAACTTCTTGCTGTTCAAGCATTCTTTGCTGTTCGGCAAGTGCGACTGGGTCTAGTTGAGGTTGTTTTTTACCAAAGATGCCCATAATTGTTACTTCATCTCTCTTTCTAGGTTTGGCTGATAGGCCATTCCTTCGCCCTTTGAGATAATTGGCGCTGTTAAATCATCGAAGTTTTTGAGCTGCTGTCTAGTGGCGGTATCTGGGTTGTAAACATCGTAATATAGCTCGATTAGTTCATTGGTGTCTAGTGGAAGACCCTGAACTCCACATTGCATGAGCCCCGAAAGAACAGCTTGTGTGCGGTCTCTCAATTCTGTTTTAGCGGCCTCTAGGTCCGGTTCGTTAATGGTTACCTTTTGTTCTTTTTTACCAAAAATACTTTCCAAAAAGCCTTTGCTAGCTTGAACTACTTTTTGGGCATCCGCACTTGGGAAGAAAGGAATAACCAAATAAAATTTTTTATCCATAATATTGGTTTGTTCGGCCAGGGCTGACATGTAGCCAATATAATCTTCCATTAATAGCGCCAGCAGCATATTGTCATGTTCGGAGCGAATTTTATCTAACTTCTGAATATAAGGACCAATGTCTACTTTTTGTGATCTGACAAAAATTTGTACAGGAAAATACAAAGAATTTAAAAATCCCTGGTATCCGTATTCGACCCCTTCTCTTTCCTGAGGGCTCATTAAGTCAAAATTGATACTTTTGAGCATAACAACACTTCTGAAAGAACCGTCGTTCATAATTACAATACCGTCTCTAATTTCGCTAATAAGTAATGTGTTCTGGGTGCTATTAGGATTGGTCTTGACTGGTGCAATTTGGCCACCAGGGGTTTGTGGAGTATTATTCGGTGCAAAACCAGGTTGAGCGGCCATTGGCTGATTGGCCATGGTGTATTGCCCATAAGGTAACTGCCCTGAGGCGCTATTTGGTTGCTGGTTGAATTGATTATTTGGATCCATAATGAGTTCTCGCCACCCTAGCGTAAATCTACCTCGACAACTCCATCATCTTTTTTACGATTTGCCAATTTCGAAATAGTGTCTACGCTGAGATCATTGGATTGAGCTAATTCCATATTAACAGGGTTTAAGGCCTGTGTCATTTGTTGCTGTTCTAATTCGTGTTCCAGTGCCTCAACTTGCTGTCTTGCAAGATTTTCTTTTTGAATTTGCTCAGGTGTTTTGATTGTCTTGTGATGTGGATTAAATAGAGCATCTTGAGCTTTGGCGCTATGAATTTGTTCAAGTAGTTTATCTTCTGCCAGTACTTCACTTTCATCTTCCTTTGTAAGAAAAGTATTTTGATCATCACTTTTTGTAGTTACGGTTTGTTCTTTGAAAACTACATTGTTTGGGTCAACTGGGTTTTCTGGCTCGTGCATAAAGTAAAAATCTTTTGGCTGTGAAGGTTCGTTCGTGTTATTTGGATCATCGCTGGTAAATTGCGTGGAAGCAGGCTGGCTCGACTGCATAATTGCTTGTTGCATTTGCTGGACTGCTTGAGCTTTATGTTGAGCGGTAGATGCTTGAACCATTTCTTCAAAGTGTTGAGCCGTCGGGTTGTTGTATGCGTCGAGTATGTCATCGGCACTAGTAATTGTTGTATCTTCTACAGCACCAGGTAAGCTGCTAGGGTCTATTAGTCTGTCTTCGCCGCCAGCATAGGCATATGCAAAAGCGGGATTTTGAAAACTATTAATGCCTACATTTTTTATTGCCCATCCCCTGCTGTCTAAAGTATCTGCTAAAGCTTCAAGCCTGCTTTTGACTTCACCCTGAGAAAGATTATCTGTCAGTTGTTTAATTTCTTTCTTGGGTACGGTAATAGTTACTAATTCTTTTATGCCAGATTGATCCCAGATTCGTTTTCTGGGCTTAAGTAAAAACCGGATTCTTGCCGCTAGCCATAAATCTGTGGGTTGGTCCTTGCTGAGGGGCGCTGCTAGTACTCCAAAGGCAATAATAAACGGCAAAAATGGTATGGCTAAATATATAAGTCCGGTTTTGCTGACAATCATAAATGCAACAAAAATAAACCCAGCTGAAATAATTGCAAAAATAAACTGCTTGAGCGTTAATGGACCAAGTAGTTTATCTTCTGCTTCTATATCTTGGATTACTTTATATACTGCCATGTTTTTTCTTTTTTAAATCTTATGCTTATTATAGCAATAAATAAGATAAAATACTGCTTAGAATTTTTTAAGATTTTTTAGCAATTTTTTAGTAAGAGCTATTTCGTCCCAGGGGTGTTCGCCATCTGCTCTTTCTATGGTCTTTTCGTGGCCTTTACCCAGCAGTAGTACTGTGTCGCCCTTTTTGGCTCTTTTTAGAGCAAACTCAATTGCCTCTTGTCTGTTATGGACCATAAATAGATCTTTGTCTAGGATTTTGCCGGCCTGTTCGGCGCCGGCACTTATTTCTTTTAGAATCTGAAGGCCGTCAATGTCACGGTCGTCTTCTTCTGTTAAGACAACTTCGTCCGAATACTGCCCCGCTAGCTGGCCCTGAATTGGTCTTTTTGCCTCGTCTCGCCTGCCGGCTGAACCAAAAACAGTAATGAGCCTACCTTTGACTACAGGTCTTAAGTCTTTAAAGAGTTTTTCAAAACTATCTGGTGTGTGTGCAAAATCTATAATTACCGTAAATGGCTGGCCTTCGTCAATTTTAGTCATTCTGCCTTCTACTGCCTTTAGAGATGCAATCCCCTGCTCTATTTGGGTTTTAGAAAGCCCTAAAGATCTACCAACCGCTACAGCTGCTAGTGAATTATATATATTGAATTGTCCTGGTATATGGCACGATATTTTGTAATTTTCGTCATTGATTGTGGCATTAAATTCGGTACCGGTCGACTTTATATTTAAGTCAGAAGCTTTAAGGTCTCCGTTTTCAATTCCATAGCTAATGGAATTTTTTATAGCTTTCTTAAAATATTTAGAATTTTCATCGTCAGCGTTAACTATGCCCAGGCGTAGGCCGTTTTTATTTTTATTGGCTAGCTTAAATAATTTAACTTTTGCGCTACGGTAGTTTTCGAACGTACCATGATAATCGAGGTGCTCGTGCGTAAGATTAGTCATTACAGCAACCGAAAACTTAATTCCCCAAACTCTGTATTGGGCGAGCGCGTGAGAAGTTGTCTCTAGTACTAAGTAGTCAATCTTTTGGTGACGCATATTTTTGATTCTTTTCAGCAATAACCCCGGAGAGACGGTTGTCATATGTGCAATTTGCTCTTCGAGCTTGTCCCCTACCCCATAAGCCACCGTGGTCATTAGGCCGCATTTATAGCCAGCGTTTGTTAACATTTTATGAATCATAAATGCGGTTGTTGTTTTTCCGTTAGTCCCTGTTACCCCTATTACTTTAAGGTCTTTTGCGGGGAATTTGTTTTTGGTTTGCTGGATTACTGATTCGGCTAAATGGCCATATGGCTCAATTGTTCGAAATACTTTTCTAGGGATTATTTTTTTTACTACTTTTCTAGAATTCATGCTTTCCTACTTAATAATTTTCACGTGAAAATTCACAATATTACCTAATTAGATATAATTATGTAGATGATTATACTAGGAATTGAAAGCAGTTGCGACGAGACGGGCGTAGCCATTGTAGAAGATGGCTCGAAGCTACTTGAAAATAAAGTCGCTTCAAGCATGAGCGTACATTCTGAGTACGGAGGGGTTATTCCGGAAATTGCAGCTAGGGCTCAGTTAGAATATATAATTCCGGTTATATCAGAGGTAGTTGATAAATTTTCACGTGAAAACTTGGTAGGCTGGGATGCCATTGATGGCATTGCAGTTACTTATGGAGCGGGCTTATCGGGCTCTCTGCTTATAGGAACTCTGGCTGCGCGAACCTTGGCAATAACCAAGAACAAACCTCTATACTCCATTAATCATGTCGAAGGCCATGTGTATGCTAATTTTTTGAACGAAAAACAACCTGAGTTTCCCCTTTTGTCTTTGATAGTTAGTGGCGGTCACACGCAACTAGTTTTATTTACTAACCATTTTGAATATCGAGTTCTTGGCCAAACTGTGGATGATGCAATTGGAGAGGCCTTCGACAAGGTGGCAAAAATACTCGGGCTTCCCTACCCTGGTGGTCCATCGGTTTCTATGGCTGCCAAATTAGGAAATGATAATAAGTTTAATTTTCCCAAGCCGAGACTAGATCATAAGTACAATTTTAGCTATTCTGGGCTAAAAACCTCAGTGCTTCGCCGGGCTCAATCAGAGGTAGGAGCCGATTATCAACTTAGCTCTACCCTACTACCCGAAATGCTTAATGAGGAACAAAAAAACGATATTGCCGCCTGTTTCGAAAAAACCGCTGTTTCAATTGTCGTAGAAAAAACCATTGAAGCATTTAACGAATATACTCCGAAAAGTGTTGTTATTGCCGGTGGGGTTGCAGCAAATATGCGCCTAAGGAATGATTTAGCCCAAAGCCTCCCCATAAACATTGACTATGCGCCTCCATATCTTTGTACAGATAATGGGGCCATGATAGCTACTCTTGGCTGCTATAAGGCTATGGCTGGGATACCGCCTGTTGATCCTAAAAATCTGGCCATTGAGCCAAATTTGAAAATGTAATTTTCACGTGAAAACCGCATTTTTTGCGATATGATTACTATCCCTGTAAAATATGTGTAGAAAAAGACAACTTTAGGAGAATAATGAAACTTTCAAAAGTATACGAACCTAATCAGTTCGAAGAAGATATTTATGATCTATGGGAGAAGAGCGGGGCATTTGTGCCCAAGAAGGGTAACCATACAAACAGTTATATAGCTCTTATGCCACCACCCAATGCTAACGGAGATCTACACATTGGACATGCTCTTGATATTGCTCTGAAGGATACAATAATCAGAAGACAACGAATGATGGGCAAAAGAGCGCTGTTTCTACCGGGAGCAGATCATGCTGGTTTTGAGACTTGGGTTGTTTTTGAAAAACAACTAGCCAAAGAAGGGAAAAGTCGGTTCGATTACAGCAGGGAAGAGCTGTACGATTTGGTCTGGAAATTTGTTGAAAAAAACAGAGATAATCTTACGAATCAGTTTCGAAGGCTGGGTGCAAGTGTCGACTGGTCGAGATTCGTATTTACTTTAGATGATCAAGTTATTAAAACTGTCTATTCGTCTTTTAAAAAGTTATGGGACTCGAACTTAATTTACAGGGGTGAAAGATTAGTAAATTTTTGTACTTTTCATGGGACGGCTTTTGCGGATATTGAGGTTGAATATCAAGAAGTAAAAAGCAAAATTTGGGAGATTCAGTACAACTTAACCGATGGTAGCGGATATTTAACAGTTGCAACCACTAGGCCAGAAACATTATTGGGTGATACTGCAGTAGCGGTTAATCCGACAGACAAAAGGTATAAAGAATTTATTGGAAAAACTGTTCGAGTGCCTTTAACAAACAGAGATGTCCCTGTTATTGCAGACGAAATGGTAGACAAGAAGTTTGGGACAGGTGCAGTGAAAATAACTCCAGCACATGATCCTAATGATTTTGAAGTTTCTGAGAGGCATGATTTACCTAGAATTACAGTAATTGATCATGAAGGCAAAATAAGTCACGAAGCCCCTCAGGAATTTGTTGGACTAAATGTGATAGATGCAAGACAGGCTGTGTTAGATAAACTAACTAAGCAGAAATTATTGGTTGGTGCCAAAAACTATAGTCATTCGGTTGGGCATTGTTATAAATGTAAAACCATTATTGAGCCTATGATAAGAGCGCAGTGGTTTATAGATATGAAAAAACTATCTGCTCCAGCCATAAAAAAGCTAAAAAAAGACGAAATTAACTTTTTGCCCTCTAGCAAAAAAAATCTTGTCATTAGGTATCTAGATAATATAAAAGACTGGAACATAAGCAGGCAAATTGCTTGGGGCATACCCATTCCAGCATTTCAGAACATCGACGATGAAAATGATTGGATCTTTGATGAACGTGTAGATAAAGAACTCATAAAAGTTGGCACAAAAATATATAAAAGAGACCCAGATGTTTTTGATACCTGGTTTTCTAGTGGTCAATGGCCCTTCGCAACACTTGGGTCTCCAGATGACCATGACTTTAAGCAATTTTATCCCAACCAGCTAATGGAGACGGGTGTTGATCTTTTGCAGCAGTGGGTAAGCCGGATGATAGTTCTTGGCTACTTCGTAACTAATAAAGCGCCTTTTGAAACTGTTTATTTTCATGGAATGATCCTAGACTCCAAAGGAGCCAAAATGAGCAAGAGTAAGGGCAATGTAGTCAATCCCTTGGGTATTGCAGATAAATACGGCGTAGACGCCCTTAGAATGGGTCTGCTGACAGGAACGAGTGCTGGTAATAACATGCCCTATGAAGAATCTAAAGTCATTGGAGCAAGGAACTTCTGCAACAAAGTGTGGAATGTATCTAGGTATATAGAAGGTGTCATAGAAGACAAATTTTCACGTGAAAATAAATATAAACTTAATTCTACAGCAGACCATTGGATAGCTAAACGGTTTAATGAAACCCTCGATAAGGTAAATGCCAACATGGACAAGTACAGGGTAGGGGAGGCCTATAACAGTGTTTACCATTTTATATGGGGCGATCTTGCTGATTGGTACATTGAGGCGTCAAAATCGAACTTAAATAAAGAACTTTTGGCGCATTTGCTAGATAATACCCTAAAGCTACTACATCCTTTTGCGCCGTTTTTGACAGAAACAATTTGGCAAACAATTGGCTGGCATAAAGATTCTGATTTAATTTCGAAAGAATGGCCAAAGAAAATTACAGGAGTTAAAAAAGAGTCTGTAGGTGCTTTTGTTGAAGTTATAAATTTAGTTAGTGAAACAAGAAACATAATAGCTGAAGTTGCTGTAAAAAAACCAACACTTTACTTTAAGGAAAGTGACTTTATTACAGAAAATGCCGAACTAATAAGTAGATTGGCTGGCCTTGCCGGATGTAGACAGGTTGAAGATGGTAGGGGGGTTCATTTAACCAACACCAAAATAATTTGCTGGCTAGATATTGATTTCGAAGCTGCTCAGGCATATGTAACAAAGTTAAAATTACAACGAGGTGTCCAATTAAAAATAATTGAATCTTTACAAAACAGGTTGGCTAATAAAGCTTATATTAGTAATGCTCCAAAAAATATCGTCAATCAAACCAAGGAAAAACTAGCAGACGAGCAAGAAAAGCTTGTAAAAACAGATAAAGAATTAGCGAAATTTTCTAATTTTTAACTAGAAATGTAGCCATTCGTGTATTCTCGTTGCGCTTTCTTGGGGGCGGTAATCGTCAAACCACAAAACATTCCATCCTAGTTTTTCTGCAGCCATTAAATTTTGTCGACTGTCATCGATAAATAATATTTCACTTGGTGATACTCCAGATTCTAGGGATGCAATTTCAAATATTTTTTGCTCTGGTTTTATTGCCTTAACAACAGATGAGTCAATAATCGAAGAATAATCAACCCGGGGTAGGGTGCCGCTATTTATCATTTCGGGCACTAGTCCGGGCATAGTGTTTGTAAGTAATCCAACTCGGTAGTGTTCACTTGCCCACTTTAATGTATCTATCATTTCCGTAATGGGGTCTACGTTTTCTAAGTAATATTTTTGCCATTGAATAGAGTCAATTCCAATTCTGTTAGCTAAGGCCTTGTTAAAATCATCTATTGCTACCTCACCTCGACATACTAGGTCGTCATAGTGCCAGTAAATTGATTCTATAGCCTCTACCGGAGCTCCCGTATCGGCCGCTATATGGGTAAACGCTCTTTGAAAGAACCTAACCAAGACACCATTTACGTCGAAGTATACAAATTTAATGCCATTAACAGAGGTCTTGTATTCTTTTGAGGCATCGTTGTTACGATGGTTGTTTTCGTAACCAGTTAATTGTTCGACTGTAGTGTTGGTTGCGACGGCAATGGCTGCAACAGTAAAAACGCTTGGTGTTTTTATGGCACCTCGTTCTATTTTAGCCAGCGTACTGTACGAAAGGTTAGCTTTTGCGCACAATTCCTGCTGGGTTAGCCCCGCGTTTTTTCTAGCCAAGGCTATAGCTTTAGCCAACTTTAGCTGATCGTTATTCCCACCGCTCATTAGAATTATTCTAGCACGATACGGCTAGTTATTGTAATAAAATAACCTTTTATTGCTACCAATGCACGAAGTGTATAGCGGATTAAATATTGACTGTAAATTCATCAAAAGTTTTTCCGCTACAATAAATATCTAGCATTTCTTTTATACCAGGAGCAAGATCTGTAATATTGGATTTTGGATTAACAAACATGGCGCCTTCGGGGATTTGAAAATTTAACCCTGATGAGACCTTTAGAAGAACTGCAAAATAATCAGAGATTAAGCAATCATTATAAATAATTGTGACGTGAACTGAAGAGAAATGTTTGAATTCGTTTAAACTCTCTTTTCCAATTCTTTCTTTGTACTCTCGTTGCGCCGTATCAAAGACGCTTTCGCCTAGGTGAACTTTTCCGACCAATAATGAATTCATTTCTATGAAAGGCTGTCTATGCTTTGGGCGTATTAATATCTCACCTGACAAATTCTCAATAAAAACTACAGTTAACAAAGATGGTTGTGGCCTAGCATTCTTTAGATTGGTACTGTGGAGTCCTGCATATCTTAAGCCCTTAGATGACAAAGTGTAATATTTATCCTGTTTTTTTATGAACTTTTCTTTTTGTAACTGCTTAAGGTGATATTGGTATAAGTTACTCTCAATATTAGGTGGCCGCATATCTTTATTGCGTAAGCATTTTGCAAATATTAGTTTGTCCAAAATATATGTTTGTATGTAGTGCATTGACAAAAAGATAACTGAACAATTCATTTATGTCAAAAATATTTGACTCAAAACTACCTTACTATAAACTTTATCAAATTTATTTAACAATAATATTAGGAGGAAAATAAATGAAAGAATTTTCACGCGTTGTGCTTATAGATATGGACAACACAATTGCCGATTTGGACAGCACGGTAATGAATATATTTGCAGAAGAATATCCAGATGCACCAACAATAGCTAGAAAATCATTTTATATAGAAAATGATTTAGAAGAAGACTACAGGAAAGGCTTTATTAATATAATATCGCGACCAGGATTTTTTTTGAGACATAAAGTTATAGATGGGTCTATAGAAGCCTGGGGCAGTTTAGTGGAAAAGGGATATGAGCCAAGAATTTGCACAGCACCTTTACGAAAAAACCGGTATTCTATTCAGGATAAATTAAGTTGGCTAGAAGAGCATTTTGTTCCCAGATTTGGATCATATGTTATTGATAGTGCCGTTATTGATAAGAAAAAATATTTGCACTCAGCTCTTGCGTTAATAGACGATAGGCCTGAAATAGAAGGATCTAACAAAGCTAAATGGGAGCATATAGTTTTTGATCAAACATACAACCACAAGAGTGCGGCTCAGTACAGGTTGTTGGGCTGGAAAGATAGGTCATTGATGCCGATTCTGGGCAGTTTGGGTAATAGATCCGTTGATATTTCAACTGAAGGTATTGGCGATAATATTCAATAAATTAATGTTCAGAAAAGGAATTATTTATGCACGAGAAAAATAATGAATTTGCTAAGAGTTTAACTTTCGATCAGATTATTTCTAAATATACGGAAAGAGCAGACTATTTTTATCGACAATTTCATGATGATAGCTATGATTCTGATATATCCGGAGCTATTTGGACGCAAAAAGAGACAGAAGCTAGAAGAATCTTCGACTTATACTGCGAAGTGTTAAATGATTTAAATGCAATAAAGTAGTTTAGGTGTGGTGGTAGCCTGAATTTTTAATGGTCTCGTTGCTACGGTACAGCTGTTCAGTTAGTAGAAGTCTTATTAATTGGTGTGGAAACACAAGTTTAGACATACTCCATATAAAATTTGCTTTTTCTTTAACTTGGTCGGTTACTCCGTAAGGACCGCCAATAATAATAACTAAACAGTTATCTTTTTCTTGCGCAACACCAGTTATTTTTTCTGTCAGTTGATAATTATTTAACTGCTGGCCTCTTTCGTCTAATAGCCAAACAATAGATTTATCTGGAAGCATTTTGATTATCTCTTCAGACTCTTTGTTTATCGCTAAATATTGAGGCAGGGAAGAGGGTTTAATGAGTATCCAGCTAATACTATTAAAGATAGATATCCTTTTTTCGTAGTCGCCAATTAGTGCGTTGAGCTCTAAGGAATTTTTTTTGCCGACTGTAATTATTTGAAGTTTCATGACTAGCTAAGGCCGCTAATAAAGCTAAATAGCGCCCAAGAAACAAAAAAGCTGAATACAAAGACCGCTACAGATGCAATAATGCTGCTTTGATTGTTGCCGCCGGTATATTTCATTAGTTTTGAATACACCCATACCGATACTCCCGCAGCAAGCATAAACGCAATTAGTGCTGTTGGCATTATAGGTTTTCCTTAATTTTATTGGCATTTTCTGCGAGTTGGGCGTGGTTAATGGTTTCCGGCATTTCTGGCACATATCTGTATTCATCTATTGTGTTAAATGGAATGAGGTGAACGTGAGCGTGTGGAACATCCAAACCAACAACCTGTACGCCAACTCTTTTAGTTTGAAAAGCTTTCTTTTGGGCTTTTGCTATTTTTTTTACCGTCTCCCAGAGTGCAGTGTAGTCATCGCTATCTAGGTCGTCGAAATGATCTACTTGTATTTTAGGTACCACCAAACAGTGTCCTGGCTGAACGGGGTTAATGTCCATAAATACAATTGTTAGATCGTCTTCGTAAACTTTGTGAGAGGGTATTTCACCGCTAATAATTTTACTGAAAATTGATTTTGCCATTTTTAGATTACTCCGTCTATTTTGCCATCTAGTAATATATCGTGCAGTGTTTTAGCGCTGGGCAAAGTTAGCCCAGGTATGTAAGCCTCTGACTTGGCGGTATAACCCCCAATAACTTGCATGGGCTGAGTAACTGCGCTACCCGCTGTTTCAATGCTAATACGAGCTAATCCGAATATTCTATCTACCAGTGATCGCTCTATGTTTACGTTCTGGACTTGATCAAAAGGTACGCTAATAGTCTTTTGGTTAATAATCCCGAATTTTATAAATAGGCCGTCATCTGTAACTTCGTACCAGAAGTTACTATAAGCCCATAGTGCAATGATTAGTAATGTCACTACGGCCAATAATGTAACTAAGCTAAAAATGAGTGGCTGCATAACAACACCAACAATTAGTAGCACAAAAAGTAAAAAACTAACTTTTAGATAATTAAAAAAGAACAATATAACAACGCTAGGACTAAGTTTGGAGCGAGCTATTGCATCAGGCTTGATGGTTGCGTGTGTCGTATTATTATCTGTTTGCGTTACTGGTTCATTAGCCCTGAAACCGGAAGCTTCTTGGCCGTGCTGGGCAGCTCCGCAGTATTTACAGAAGTTAGAATTATGGGGAATTAATTGTCCGCAGTTACTGCAATAAATTTGACTCATATTAATTAGTTTAACAGTTTTTTATTAATGGCGGAGAGAGAGGGATTCGAACCCTCGGAACCATTGCTGGCTCACTTGTTTTCGAGACAAGCCAGTTCAACCACTCCTGCACCTCTCCTGATAGGTATAATTATATTTAATTGAAAACTTTTTGCACTATTTCCGAAAAATATATGGAGCAGAATTAATAAAAGCTTCGTCTTCAATTTGGTTGACCAAGGAGATTGCTACGCTATGCCGATTAATTGTTCTAAAGGGCAGGGGGTATTTGTTTTTCAGCTGAAATTTGCCTGGTTTTCCGACATTATTCATAACAGGAGATCTAACTACAGTCCAGTTTAAGTTGCTTGATTGTAATAATCTGAGATGCTCTTCGCCGTCAAATAATATCTTTCCAGCTAATAATTTAAATATAGGATGTGTAAGTCGTTGAATAATTCCGATTTTTTCTTCCTTAACCTGCGCCTCAGATCCTGTTAAAGAAATAATTCTGTTACAGCCAGTACCCTCCATTAAGGGAATGATATTTTTCATAGCTACAGACAAAACATCTTTTCGTTTGGTGCCCCAGCTACCTAAGCAGGATATGACAATATCAATATCTTTAAGTGCTTGCCTAAGACTCTCTGGGTTATAAATATCGCCTTGAAAGAATGTTACATTTTTATATTCTGGTAAGAGGTTTTTTCCGTGAATGAATGCGCTAATTGAGTATTCTGTTTTTGATAGCTCTTTAACAACCAAAGACCCAACTTTGCCATTAGCTCCAAGGACTAGAATGTTCATTTAGAAATCTTTTTACCAGTTAATTTGTAGATTATGAAGTTTGCAACCACTACCTCAACTACACTTAAAGGAACGGCAAATACTAAAATTTTAGAAGGCAATACCAATAAATTACCAATTACTAGCCACATCATTACAAAACCGTAAATCCAGGACATTATTACCAGCTCAACAAAACTGAGCTTTTTAGATAGAAAAAATATAGTAACAGCAAAGACGAGAGACCAAATCATCCAAATTATTCCGTTTATTGGCTCGGATGGAAAGGTTAATCCAAGGCTATTGAAATGATCTTTCCAGGTGTTAATAAAAAGCAGTTGGTTTCGAACAAATTCCGACATGCCAATCCAAAAAGTTGCTAATAATATTGCAATTGTATTTTGTAGAGTTCTATTCATTTACTAATTTTTCCATAAGAATTTTACTAATACAATACTTATCTTAACGGGCTAAAACTTGTATCTGTATATGACTGTCGCGTCTCCGTCGATGCGGTCTTTTGGAATTCTACTTAACTCCCTGAATCCTAATCCTGTAAATATTTTTTTAGAAGCTTCATTACTAAGCCACGTTTTTGTAAAAACTTCTTTAATCCCGAGGTTTTTATATATTTTCATAAATTCAGATACTTGTAGCTTGCCAAGTTTTTTGCCCCTCATAGAATCTTTTACAAACATAGGGCCTATTGCAATCTGGTGTTGATGTTTATAACTCAATGCAATGATATATGTTACGGGTAGGTGATTATTGCTGTATCCGTAAATTTTAAAATTTTTATCTGTTACGAATTTTTTCATGAGGGAATCTGTGTCAGTGTGTGGGTTTGTAGAACTGGGCAAAAAAGAATTATTAGATTCTTTAATAAGCTCTTTAATGTCATTTAACGTAAACTCGTTTAATATGGTGTTCGAAATTTCGGAAATCATATGTTAGATTGTACACCCGGCGCCGTTTAATAGTTTGCAGTGGGGCGTAGTTATTTTATGCTATAAGTTCAGAGCAATAATTACTAATCCTGCAATCATACAGCCCACCCCGATCCATTGTTTATAAGAGACCTTTTCTTTAAAGATAAATACTCCCATGAGTAATACCGGTATAACTGAAGCTGCTTTAATTGAAGAAACATACGCCTGATTAGGCGCGATTAATTTAGCCTGGTATGTTGCTAGCATGTTTATCGTATATGTTATGCCAACAATTGCTAATGGCCAGAAATTATTCTTTACGCCAATATTTACATTTTTCCAGTACTTTTTTAAATCTTTTCTTTGGGTTTTTAAGAGTAAAGTGGTAAGTAATATAACAATAGGGACGGTTAGAAGTGAAGTGTAAAAATTATAGCTTGTGGGGTTACTCATTCTTAACATTAGCACTTCTAGGTTTGAAAAAATGCTACTTAAAATGATAGCCACAAGAACTAATATCAATGCATTTTTATGAGCTTTTACAGAAGCATTGTTACTATGCTTTTTAGATTTTGCAGTAATCCAAGCTCCGGCAAGAATAAAAGCAGAACCTATTATTCCCGTAAGTGTAGGTATCTGTTCCAGTATAAGATAGGCGCCTATCATATTACCGACTATAAATAGTGTCATTAATGGGGCTACATAACTTATATCAGCTATCGAAATTGCCCTATAGTAGCAATATAGATATATCGCCTGCAATGCAATATAAGCAGCAAGAAGCTGCCAAAATAAAATAGGAAGCTCATCTGGAAAATAAAATTTTGCTAAAAATAAAAATGCAAGTATTAGTGGTATAGCGACTGCTTGTTGTAGCCATACCATAGCCATACTTTCAATTCCACCTGCGGCCTTCTTTTCTGCAGCACGCCTACCCGATAGCATCATTAAAGCAATAATAGAAAGAGCGAACCACATATCGGCAATTATACATATAAGTTCACAAAACGCTTACACTAATTTGATATAAAAAAGACTCAGAGAGACTGGGTCATTTTTGTTATTACATCCGGCGCGATGGTATTGTGTGCTGTATTAGTGTTCAAAACAAGTTCTTGCGCTCTGATACTTGGCACCCGGCCGCATGACTAAATATTTTTCTTTTCGAAAAATATTGTCGTGCGCTCATGTCGTAATGGTTATTACAACCAATAAAAAAGTCGGAATAATTGCCGATTCTTTCATTGGTACACCCGGCGCGATTCGAACGCACGACCTTCAGTACCGCAAACTGACGCTCTATCCAGCTGAGCTACGGGTGCATAAAACAGGGGTAATAGTATCATAATTAATATATTTTGTCTATGAAGAGGATATTTTTAAAACCGTAGTTTTTGGCTGATTTTGTCAGCTATGTCTCTTTTTCTGTCTTCAAAAGGCAGTATGTCACCTAGTATATCTATAATCTTGTCAGCACCAGCCGGATCTATGTAAATTGTAATTGGCATCATAAGTTTTTTGATTGGCATTAAATGAATGCTTGGAATGGCTTGGTCTTCTATGATACTGAAGCTTTTAAACTGGTTAAAAAGGTAGAATTTATTTCCAACATTAATGCCAGTTTTATCTATGCTATAGTCTAGAACTCTGGGTTTAAGTCTACCGTAAAATGCAACCGTAATTCCTAAAATTAATATGACTATTGCCGAGAAAACTTGTTTAGTAAGAAGGTATGTTAATCCGGCAAAAACAAATGAACCAAAAGCTAGTAACAAGTACCATGAACCATTTTTATCAGATGAAGCAAATTCAGATGCTCGCCAGCTAAATAAAGGCTCTTCTGGGCTGGGTTTTGCTGCTTGATTATCATAATTTTGAGTGGGCTGTTGTTCTGTTTGTACTGCCGGAGCGGCTTCCTCTTGTTTGGCATGGTCTGGTTGCGATTGTGGTGTATTAATTGTTTGATTTTGCGTTAAATTGCCACTTGTGTACTGCCACTGAGGCTGTATAACTTGGGGTTCTTGGCTGTTTTTATTTGGATCCATTTGTATATATTGTACAACAAAAGATAAGCGTATTAATTTATATATATGTACGTATTGCCATTGGGAGTTGGCAAGCTAATTGTCAAACCACATTTCAGCTTCTAAATAAATAAACTGGACTGAAATTATTTTGCAGAGGAGGAGGGGGATAATTCACTGCGTTCATGCGCACTCATCATTCTCGGAATATATTCCTGTGAGTGATTCGTTGGCGCACTAAACCCTCTTCTCGGGTTCAAATCCCCTTCTTTTTTAAAAAAGAAAATCGCCCGGTCATACGACCGAGCGACTCTCCTTGGCGGAGGAGGAGGGATTCGAACCCTCGCTGGAACTTTCGCCCCACTAACGATTTAGCAAACCGTCCCCTTCAGCCACTTGGGTACTCCTCCTAACGTGGCATAACAGTGGTAAATTATAGCAATCAAATACCATATAGGGCAAACTATTTAAAAGGTTTTTGCAAAAACGCAAGCAATTATCTCTGAGGCTCCAGCTTTTTTAAGGATCTTAGATGCATAATTAATTGTTGCACCAGTCGTTGCAATATCGTCAATTATTAGAATTTTTTTACCTATTAATTTCTGTTGTTTGATAATTTGATAATAATTTTTAATTGCTTTAATGCGATCTTGTTTGTTTAAGTTGTGAAGCGGGGCGGAGTTAATCCGCTCTATGGTTTTCTTGTATTTTAAACCTCTGTGTTTGGCAAAGTTCTTAGCTATTAAAAATGAATGGTCATAGCCGTTCTGTCTTATTCTTTTGGCCGTCGTAGGGACCCAGGAAACGACATAGTCATTATCAAAAAAGGGTAAATCTTCGTTCATGTATTTTGCCATTTCCGAGCCGCCAAAACGCCTGGTTTCGAACTTGTACTTAACTAAATAGTCTTTAATTGTTGTTTCGTATTTATTAATACAAAAAACTTTATTGGGTGCGAACTTTGAATTATGGGTTTCACAAGGTTGGTTTAAATGAGTAGCTTTTTGGCAAACAAAACAGATGCTGCCTAGCTTAGGTATAGAGTAGTAGCAACCAGGGCATAGTAGAAAATTTTCTTGGCCACATTCTATGCAGTGTTCAGGCGCAATAATGTTCAATAGTTTCTCGATTGGGTTCATGTTGTATAAATTATGTTGTTAAGCAGGCTACAATGTATTGCTCTTAATTGTTATTATCAGATATACTTCTAGCACACACAAAAATATTTTAAAACTAAAAATGTAGATTTAAAATAAATCGTGGAGGGTAATAATGGCACGACGCTCAGCAAATGATGATGATTTGCTTATGGAAGATGAACTAACTGCTGCTTTTTTGGGTGAGGAAGAGCTAGGTGCGGTTGAAAATGTACCACAAGTACAAGAAGAGGAATGGGACGAAGAAGAAGCAGTTCCAGGACAACTAGCTATTGATGTATACGAAACAAAAGAGAAGTTGGTAGTTAAGGCCAGAACGGCTGGTGTTAACAAGAACGATCTTGATGTTAGCATTGCAGATAATACTTTAACTATTCGTGGCACACTTAATGCCGGATATGAGGAAGATGTTGAAAATTATCATCTTCAGGAATGTTACTGGGGAGAATTCTCTAGAAGCTATGTTTTACCTGTACAGGTAAAAGAAGATGAAATAGAGGCAGTATTAAAAGATGGTGTACTTACTATTGGCTTCACAAAAGTTAAGCAAGATAGTGTAAAAAAGATTCAAATTCTTTAAAAAATCAACAAACTAAAAAGCACCCACCAAACTACAGGTGGGTGCTTTATTGTTGTATTAACAACATACACTATTCATATCTAAGCGACTGTATTGGGTCTTTTCTGGCGGCCTGTATGGCAGGGGCCATGCCAAAAATTATTCCAACAGCTATTGAAACCAAGCTTGCCAAAAGTATTGTGCCTACTGATACTACTGGGTTTAAGTCGGTCCATATTTTTATAAAGTATGTTATTAATAATGAACTCAGAACGCCTATTATTCCTCCGACTACACTTATAACTGTGGCTTCGACTAAGAATTGACTCAATATTTGCTGGTTAGTAGCTCCTACGGCTTTTCTGACTCCAATTTCTTTCGTTCTTTCGCTTACTCCAACAAGCATGATGTTCATTATTCCAATTCCGCCTACTATTAATGATGTACTTGCTATGGCAACAATGAATGAAGTTAGTTGTGACATGGTTTTATTGGCAGCAGCAAGGTAGTCTTCTTTTTTTAGTATCGTAAAGTCTTCTTGACCGGCATGGTTGGCTAATAGAGTATTTTTTATTTGATCATTAATTGAGTTAACATCTTTGATGTCGTTAACTTGAACGAAAATTTCATTAATTTGACCGCTGTTATTACTAATTTTTTTAGCCATACCATAAGGCATGAAAACAAAATTATTTAAGTTATCGGATATTGTAAGAGTGCTTTCTTTAAATGGCTGAAGAATACCGCGCACGACAAATGTTTCGCCTCTAATAGTTATGGTTTGTCCGATGGGGTCTCGGATAGTAAATAAATCCTCGGCAATATTTCTGCCAATTACTACTGTGTTCCGTTCGTTATCATCGGGTCCAAAAAAGTCACCGTAGTCGACTTTATCGCCTAGAATATTTTGAACATCACCAGTAACTCCGACTATTCTTGCTTCAGAATAGTTTTGTTTGCTGTCTGTGCTTAGAACGCCTCCAATTTGCATTGAGGGAATAACTGTACTAACACCTTTAATACTTTTTAGAGATTCAATATCTTTCTCGGAAAGAGTGCTTACTCCTTGTTGAGCGCTTGGATTAAAGCTCGTAATAGCACCTGTGCTTGAGTCGTATGCAAAAGTTTTGCCAGGTTTAATAGTAATAACATCTGAACCGAACTGATCTATTTGATCAACAACTTGTTTTCTAATGCCGTCGGCAATTCCTACTGTTGTTACAACGCTAGCTACACCAATAACAACCCCCAGCATTGTTAGAAAGCTTCTTGTTTTTGAGGCTTTTATACTAGTGAAAGCCATTCTTATATTTGTGCTAATCACTTCGTTTTGCCTTT
>JACCDT010357988.1_pt1 | contig 18877 bp, 25 predicted proteins | sample 7446291 | NCBI WGS metagenome assembly JACCDT01 (sample SAMN15323446, study PRJNA562643) | freshwater metagenome | isolation source: river surface water | place: USA:Blue River Watershed | collected 2017-08-17 | reverse complement strand
TATAAATTTTAATTTATTTTGTATAAATAAGTTTATTTATGAAAATTAAATACGTTTTTAAATACGATAAAAAAGGTTTTCTTTACAAATATGTTGAAAAAACTACTGGTGGTAAAATAATAAATTTCTATAATTTTAATTATAAAAAGAATGTTTTAACCAAATATGATCAAAAACAAAAAGTTAAAATTTTGATTGAATTTTATGAGCCTTGTAAGCTTGTGCATAGGTTTGAGGCTGGTGAGTCTTGGATTAAACCAGTTCCAATGTCGTGTGATTCAACTTCAATGTTTTTACCCAAAATAAAGAAAAATTTCGCAATTAATGAAGATAATCAGATTATTACATATAATGTAAGTAAAGGATTATTAAAAAATTGGAATTCTATTGGTTGATTTGTTTTTTTGACTATTTATTAGTTAGAAGAACATCAATTTAATGAAGAAGAAATTAAATATCAAAAGCATTGTTACAAAAATCTTAAGGGAAAATGAAGAACCTTTTTTCTATTTAGCACCAGATGTTATAGGTTCCATCAATAATCCTGTAAGAGATCAAGTAAATAAAATAGTTATTATTGGTTTAAATTTGGTTGATGGTGACAAGATGAAACTTGTTGTACCAGATAATTGCTACGATAATTGGAAAGAACAAAATACCAGTAAAAATAATTTTTCATTCGTAAAAGATTTTTTAAATGGCTCTAAAGGAGTAGAGAAATTTGATGATATCGATAATTTAAATGAGATTGTAGATGAATATAACAATCTTTTTAATGATAGTCAGGATAAACCAATAAACATAAGATCAAACGCAGGTTATTATAATACCAAGTCTGGAGATCAAGCTACTAAACAATTTATTTCAAGATATCAAAGATTAATTTCACCATTAGGTTATGGTGGAGTAGTATGGTAAAAAAAATTAGTAAAATGGAAAAATTCACAATTAAAGATATATTTTCTGATGACGAAAATAAAAAAATCAATGAATCAGAAAACAAAGATCAGAGAATAAAAGATCTAGCTCTTGCTTTGGATCAAAAAGCTGAAGTTTATTTGAAAGAAAATAAAAAACCAGTGAATAAAGAACTTCTTTCAAAAGAAAAAGAAAGATTGAAAAAAGTAGCAAAACTTGATGAAGCTAATGTCGCTTTGACACACCCACAGGGGGGGCTTAATAAAATGGGTCCCGGATTTAATAATCCAACAATTGGAACCAGTGTAGCTAATTTCATGGGTGATATGCCGGGAAAAACTGTAAATACATTTTTAGAAAATCCTAATTTGTATTTAGCTAATAAAAATTATAACCCAAACTATACTTATTTGCAACCAAATGAAGCTTTAAGATTATCTATTAGTAGAACTTTAACATCTGGTGCTCCTGTTGCAGAAATGTCTTTTTATGATGAAGTAAATTGGAATTTAAACAATTTAGGTTTTGATTCTAAATCACCTTTAGATATAAAACAGACAATTTTAAAAATGATTAAAGATTAATGGATTCCAACATTGATTTATTAAGAAAAAAAATAAGAGAAATCATAAATGAAGACTATCGTTTTCAATATGATAACAAATTTTTTTTTCCTAATGACAAAATGAAGAAAAATTGTCAAAGTGCAATTGATGCTGTTTCTAAAAACAAATTAACTGGAAAGGGTGAGGCTGAAGGTACTGGATTAAGAAAAGCATATTCTATTATGAGGGGTGATAAAATGAGTCACGGTCAACTGAAAAGAATGAAATCTTTCTTTGATAACAATAACAATAATTATAAAAACGAATTATCAAAAGGAAAAAACATACATAACTCTGGTATAATACAAAAATGGAATTTATGGGGTGGAGATGCAGCTTATAATTGGGCAAAAACCAATTTAGAGAGCCAAAAATCTAAAAATCAATCCAGTAAAGATAATCGTCCCAAGGGCCATAAAAATATGATGGATCCCACTAATACAAGAACAAGAACTGCTATTTCTTACGTACAAAATAATCTAAGATAAAAATTAAATTATATTTTTTTTATAATTTTATTTTATTATATTTGCTGTAAATAAATTATAAAATAATGGATCAGCAATTCTTAAATTCCTTAAAAAACTCTACGCCTGTTATTCAGGATTTGCAAACTTATATGGATGCAGATGATGAAATGCTTACAATAGCTAAATACATTGTTAAGCACAATCAACACAATGAATATGTTTTACCAGAGAGAATCAAATTTCTTTATTCTCCAAAACCAAAAAAAGATGGTGGTCGATATTCTCTTTTTGATCTAATTAAAAGGTCAGAAATTGAAAAAATGGTAAATGATGAATATGATTTTATTTTGACTATTTTCTATGATGTATGGGCAAAGTTAGATCCAGAACAAAAAATAATTCAATTAGATAAGGCACTTTGTGGAATTGATATGGGTGATGGAGAAGAAGTAGAAAAATTGAAAAAGAAAGCTCCGGATTCTAAAGAGTATGTATCTAATATGTATTTTTATGGAGCAGAAAAAGTTATGAGAATATCTGAAATCATCGATTTGTCTTGTGCTTCAGCAATGGAAGAAAGAAAAGAGAAGGAAAAAAATGCAAAGAAAAGTAAAAATACAGTTGAAGAACAGATATGACAAATAAAATTTTAAAAGCTTCTTTATCACACTATCAGGCTCAGAGAGATTTTTTTCTTTCTGAGCTTGATATAATTATTAATAGAAGCAATAATGAAGGTGATACAAAAAAAGCAATTGATCTGATAAGAGAATTGTCTTTAACTATTCTCTGTATAAATAATATTGAAGCTATAATTGAAGACAATAAAAACAACGTTTCTTTAAAAAACGTCGAAGAATTGAATCATATTGCTCAAATTCTTGATGAAAAATTAAACAACCCCAATGATAATCAACAAAACATTTGATATGTTAAACATAATTTTAGCAATTTATAGTATAGTAGATATTAGCTTTATTATATTTTTAATAAGTCAATACAAGAATTTGATAAAATCAGATGAATATATATCTGAAAGTCTTATGAATAAATTTATTTTAGGCAGTCTAGCTATAGGTGGAATAATTTTTACCCTTTCCTTATTGATATCAACAGTATACTATATTTTTACATTATAAATGTTACATTATATAGAAAAAATTTGGCACTATTCAACTTTAAGATTCTACATAAAAAATCTTATTTGGAATTACAATTTTTGGTTAAAATCTAAAAAGATTTTTGACGAAATAGAATATAGGCTAAAAGATGATAATGGTTTTTATACTGGAAAAACAAAAAAAATAAAGAAATTTAAAGGTTTTCTTTATAAAGGAAAATTATATCTAGATAATCCGGGCTTTCCCATAGAAGAAAGGGAACTATGGGTTAATTGGAAAAACAAAGGATTAATCAAATAAATAAACTCGCATAAGCGAGTTTTTTTATTTTTATAAGCTATTTATTTTAAAATAATATAGTAAATGGCAAAGGATAAATCATTGTCAACAAATGCAGAAGTTAAAAGAAGTGAAGAATATCAAAAACATCTTGATATAGAACATAGTGTTGTTGATATTATAAGAGAAATTTTAGTTACTGAAACTGATAAAGCATTTGCTGAAAAAGGAATAGAAAAAAACGATAAACCAGCAGGTGTATATGGTACTGGTAAAGCTTATGGTTTTGGTGCTAACGAAGGTAAATATACCATAACCGTTCAAAATAAAACTGTAACCACATTTACAAAATACACTGTTTATGGAGGAAAGAGATTGGTTTCTGATATAAATTCTGTCTATGAAGCAGATGTATTAATGGTGCAATATAAAACTACTGAAGATGGTGTATTTAGAGGTGTAAAAGAAAAAAATGGTCAATCTTACACTTTCCATAAAAAATTTATTTTAAAAACAAATAACTTATCAGCTATTAAGAAAACTTTACAAAAAATATTCTTAGAAATAGCTCAAAAAGAAGTTGAATATTTAATTAATACAAGGTTAGGAGTTCAAGACAAAATGGAAACTGGAACTGCTTCAACCGTTGAAGAAAATACTAAATTTAATACAATGAAAAAGCTCACAATTAAAGAATTATTTTCTGATGATGAAGATATAATATCAGAAAATAAAGACGAGGTTAAACCCAATATAGATAAAATTAAAAAAGCAAATACTGTTGATCTAAAAAATGGGAAGAAAAACAGAAAGATGTTCTTAGATGATGAAAAGGCAGAAAAGGATGAATCAACAGTTGATGAAATAACAACTACTGCTGGTGGTCCCGGAAGTGCTGGTGCTTTTAGATATGACACTCCTTATTTTGCGGCAAAGAAAAATAAAAGACCAAAATTAGACAAAGATTATAATATCATACCAGAAAAAAATGAATCATTCTATACCAGAGTAGATTTAGAACCCGGTTCTGGTTATATTCCTAAAGGAATGAAGCAAAATTATATTCAGGGTCTTCACAATGCAACTCCAGAACAATTAGCAAAATGGGGTTATGGAGAAGGTCAGTTTGGTATCAATGAATCAAAAAAACTAGATCTCACAAAAAAGAAAATATTTTCTGAATCAGAAAATAAAGAGAAGGGTATCAATAAAAGATATTTGATTACTGAAAAAACAACTGATGAGTATAAGAAAGATAGATGGAATAAGTTAAGTAATTTTCAATTATATGAATCTATAAAAGAGGCAGAAAAAATTATTGATCCTGAAAACTATGATGATTTGCCTTTAGTTCCTCCTATGGGTAAAGGTGGATTTGAACCTTCTGATGAAATAGAATATTTTGAAAAAGATATGATTCAATCAGACGATGATCAACAACTATCAGAAGAGATGGTTTTTGTTGAAAAACCTAATTCATCTTTTAATACACAATATAAATTTTATAAGAAGGATTTTTTAAATGAAAATAAAAAGTATATTTTAGATTTAAATTCTATGACCTTTGTTATAAACCCGAATAGCATTTAATTATAAAATTAATTTTTTATAAAAGGCCGAATTAACAATAATTCGGCTTTTTTATTGATAATCAATAAGTTATATAAAAATAAATTGGTTGATAATTTTTTTAGTTTCATTGTTTGTATTTAGATATTAAGGGAATATATTTGTGAATAATAATAAAATTATAAAAAACAAAAATCTAAAACACTATGAAAATCAAAAACTTGTCTTCACAAAATTTAAATCTTTCCCTAACAAAAGGGAGTGGAGAAAAAACGATTATTTCATTAAAACCTAATCAAGTTTTATATGCAGATAATAATTCAGACATAAATAAGCAACTTCTTATCTATGAAAAGAAAAAATTAGTTTATGTAAACAGAGAAATGGATAAGCCTTCTTATGTTGACTACTATAAACCTTTCTTTGAATCTGGAACTTCATCAATTCAAAATTCTGGCTCTTATGTTGATTTGGATGATGATGATGAAGATGATGATATGGATGTATTAGTAGATGGTATGGATTCTATTGGTTCTAATTTCACAGATGAAGATGATGATTTCGATGGAGAAATGGCACCTGTTAAAAAAGGAAGAGGAAGACCTAAAGGAGCTTCTAAAAAAGAACCAAAAATACAAAGTGAAAAGAAAGGTAGAGGTCGCCCAAAAGGAACTACAAAAATTAAATCTGAATCTAATGAATTAACACAAAGTTCAGAGCAAAAACGTGGTCGTGGTCGCCCAAAAGGAACTGTTAAAACAAATAACCAAGCAAATGGTACCGAAGAACATTCTGAACAGCAAAAAAAACGTGGCAGACCAAAAGGCACTTTAAAACTTAAAGTCCTTCAACAGAATTCAGAGCCTTTAAAAAAACGTGGACGTGGTCGCCCAAAAGGTTCTTTGAATATAAATAAAAACACACAAGACACAACACAAAATGTTTTAAAAAGAAAAAGAGGAAGACCAAGAAAATTCCAATTCGATAATTAATTATGATTAAACCTTATGAATATATTGTAGAGAAAGAAGTTTTTGATCGTCGCACTTTAACGCAGCTCCAGCACAAACTCAGGGTTGCGTTAAAGTGTTATACGATTACAAACTTTAAAATGTCCGATCAAAATGAATCACCAAACAATTTTGAATTTAAAATAACTTATAGGAAAAATAAAATTCAATTTGGTGAAGATAAATATCATCACGGTTCATACTCAAAAGAAGATATTGGAGATTTAAAATATAAGATTACTATTTATGTTTATGATTGATAATAAAAGCAAATTTCTTATAGATAAGTTTAAGATATCAGAAGAGCTTTTATGTCAAATATTAGACATTTCTGAGTCAATAGGAACGTCAAAATATAATGTTTGGTTAGCTAAAGAATCTAAGAAGAACCCTGACATTCTCAATCTAGATAAAATAAGATATGTAGTAGACTGGGCACAAATAGAGAAGCCAGACATTCTCAGTTTAGACTTTGATAGTGCTTTTTCAAGATCTGAAGAATGGCACAAAGAGTTAAAGCAAAATTTTAAAAATATTTCAAAACAAAATTTATCTGAATCTAGAATAGTTTACAAATGTTCTGATAAAGAACATTTTTTTATTAAATTAAAACCAGATGAACTTGCTTTGGAGGGTGAATTGATGGGTAATTGTGTAGGAGGTTTTTCATATATAAACAGATTAAAAAAAAGAGAAATAATAATTTTATCTTTAAGAGATAAAGACAATCTTCCTCATGTTACTATAGAAATATGTAATAAAACAGGTCGTGAAATTCAAACAAGAGGAAAATGTAATGAAATTCCAAAGAAAAAGTATATAAATTTAATAGCAGAATTTGCATTGTACGCTATAAATCCAGATCAAGATCAAAAACTAGACGAAGAATTACTCAAGCTTCTAAAATTAAAAATTAATTAAAAACATGGAATTGATAAGTAGTCATATTTGTATGACTAAAAACATAGGAATAAATGGAAATTTATTCGGAGGAGAAATTTTATCTTGGATTGATTTAGCAGCAGCATCATATGCTACAGAAAAGTGTTATACACCACATATGGTAACCGGAACTATGGAACAAGTAGTTTTTAAATCACCAGTTAAAGTTGGTGAAATAATTAAACTTTATGGAGAAATATTATCAATAGGTAATAAATCAATTACAATTAAGATAGAAGCAAGGAACTTTTCGCCATATACTCATGAAGAAAATATTGTTTGTTGTACTAATATAACTTTTGTTAGAATAGATCCAACAACCAGCAAATCAATACCGATTTCAAAACATGTTAAATTTAGATTTGAAAATAGTAGAGATAGTATAGAAGTAGGAGATCATGTAAAAATAGATGCTATACTTGCCTCTAAATTTGGTTGGGACGATGAAATAGAAGGAGAAGTAATTGATATAATAAAAGGAAGAATAGATTATCCAATAGTTGTAAGACTTGATGGTTTAGGGTCAGATAATAAGGAGTTTTTCAAAAAAGAAGAATTAATTAATTTGACAAAAAAGAAAAAAAGAAAAGCTAAAAAAAATCAACAACAAATAGAAGCCCAGTGAAAACTGGGTTTTTTTATTGAATTATTTTCTTTTATAGAAATCTTTATTTATTATTATAAAACCGAAAGCATCATGGTTGATTACATATAATAAAATAAACAATTTAAAAAATAATAATTATATGGAAACAACATTAGCTACAATTTTGATTACAGTCGCAGTTACTGCTTCTATAATCGGTCTAGGCGTTATCGTTTGGGCAATTGCACAGTTAAATCGCAGGGTCTCTGAAATAGAGATTTTGTGTAAAGATTTTAAGGACGAATTCAAAAATATTTATTCTGAATTTGATTCACGAAGTCTAAATCATGGTGATAATTTAAAGAATGTCAAAAATGACATTCAGATGCAACTCCAAGATGTTTGGAGGAAATTTGATGAACAACATGATCATCTTGGCAGGCAGATAGAATGGCTATCAAGAAAAGATGATGAAATTCATCATAGAATTGACAGAAATAATGATGAAATGGAAAGGGCTCTGGATAAGAGATTTGATTCAGTTTATCGTAAACTGTATAATTCTAAAATAATTAATGAGCCAGCTGGGGCTGATAATACCTACTAAAAAATAACATGTAATCAATCATGTGCTATCGGTCTATAATTTTTTATTTTTTACCTTTTGAATTCTAATTTTTTTTAATTTATATTTGCTATCTAAACAACAAAAAAATGATCGATCAATTATTAGAAATTAAACCCATTTCATCTGAGACTGAGAAAATGAATTTAACACAAGAATTTAAATTTGATTTTGATGATGTATTAATAACTCCGGAAATAATTACTGAAATTAGTTCTAGATCATCTATTAATATATTTTATCCTCAGGAAAGTGGTTTTCATCATCATGAACATCTACCGTTAATAACGGCACCAATGGACACTGTTGTTTCTAAAGAGAATAGAGATTATTTTATATTGAATAATATAAATGTTTGTTATCCAAGAGGCATAAAAACGAATAGATATAACATCAATGGTAAAATGTGTTTTGTTTCTTATTCATTATCAGATTTTATTTTTGAGTTCATTGAAAATAGATTTAGTTTTTCTAAAAATGATGAAGTCAATGTGTGTATAGATACTGCAAATGGACATATTGTTGATTTAAAAAATGCCATAAAAGATGCTAAGGAAAAATATGGTAATAAATTAAATATAATGGCAGGAAATGTAGCCAATCCAAAATCTTATGTAGAACTTTCAAATGCTGGATGCAATTTTATTAGATTAGGAATTGGAAATGGCAATGGTTGTTTAACTACTCAGCAAACTGCAATTGGCTATCCCATGGGTTCTCTTATTAGAGAATGTTATGAATTAAAAAAGGAATTAAAGTGTGAAGCTAAGATTGTTGCTGATGGAGGAATGAAAAAATATTCAGATATCATTAAAGCATTAGCTTTGGGTGCAGATTATGTTATGGTTGGAAGCATCTTCAATAAAGCATTAGAATCTTGTGGTGAAACTTATTTGTTTAATAAAATAAAATTAAATCCTGAATCTAAATTTACCCAATGGCTTTACTCTAAAAACTTTAAATTGACAAAAAAATTTAGAGGGATGTCAACAAAAGAAGTTCAAAAAGATTGGGGAAAGAAAATAATTAAAACATCTGAAGGTATATCCACAAAAAGACCTGTAGAATATACTTTGGCACAATGGACAGAGAATTTTGAACATTATTTGAAATCCTCAATGAGTTATACAAATCATCAAGATCTATTTTCCTTTATTGGTAATATAAAATTTAATCTTATAACTAATAATGCATTTTTACGTTTTAAAAAATGAAAGATTTAATGCAATCGGGAAATATTCCATTAAGTATAAAAAATAAAATAGGAAAAAATTTATATCAAATACCTAATCATCCTATTTGTATAATAAAAAATAGAATTTATGATTATTTTAAAAATTCTAGAGAAATATTTGAAGGACTAAGTCCTTATGTGGATGTTCAAAATAATTTTAATGACTTACTAATACCTGAAGATCATCCATCCAGATCTAAATCAGATACATTTTATTCTGACGATCACACGGTTTTAAGAACTCATACCTCTGCTCATCAAACAAAATTCATGAAAGAGGGAAGAAGTAATTTTTTGGTTACTGGAGATGTTTATAGGAAAGATGAAATAGATGCCTTTCATTACCCTGTTTTCCATCAAATGGAAGGAGTTTCTATATTGGGTAGTAAAATAGATCCAATTGAAGTTTGCAATCTTATAAAACAAGATTTAGGTGGTCTAATTGAATTTTTATTCCCAAAGTGTGAGTATAAGTTTGTAGACACCTATTTTCCTTTTACAGAACCATCTTGTGAAGTTGAAGTTCTTTTAAATAATAAATGGGTTGAAGTTCTTGGTGCTGGAGTCATAAGAGATAAAATAATGGAAAATTGCGGATTGGGTCATCTTTCTGGGTGGGCATTTGGATTAGGACTTGAAAGATTGGCTATGATTTTCTTTGAAGTACCAGATATAAGATATTTTTGGACTGAAGATGAAAGGTTTATAAATCAATTTCAAGAAGGTCAAATAACTAAATTTAAAGAGTATTCAAAATACCCCTCTGTGATAAGAGATATATCTTTTTATTATTATGATCCTTTTATGCCTAATGATTTTTATACAATTTTGAATGACTGTTCAGAGAATTTAATCTCAAAAACTGAAATTTTGGATGAATTTACTAATCCAAAAACCAATCAAAAATCAATATCTTATAGAATTTATTTTGAATCCCTTGATAGAACTTTGACTTCAGATGAAGTAAATTTATCTTTGGACAACATAAAAAGCAATTTAAAGTCAAATTATGATGTAATAATTAGGTGATTTTTTTAAAAAGGATTATATTTATTATTATAATCTTTTATCACTTATAATGAATATAGTTTCTACGCTTAAGAATTTTGGAGTCATTCAAGAAATGAATGACTGGAAAAAACATTTTACCGATGGTACAAAAGGTCAGCCAAAAACAGATCCTCAAATTTTAGATTTTGTAGAAGAATTGATTTTTGAAGTTTTTGAGGGTAATCAAGAAAAAATTAACAATTGTCGTTTAGCCCCATGGTTAATAAAAATTGTTAAAGAAAAAGGCTTAAACAGCGTTTCTGAAGAAGATATAAATAAATTAAAGAGTGTATTAAGTTGGTTTAAATTGTCAGGAAATGAAGGTAATATAAAAAATATGAATCTTGATGATGCTTTTGAATATGCAGAAAATAAAGGATTAAAGAAGAAAGAAGAGCCGGAACAGAAAGAAGTTGAAGAAGATGTTCCCCATTTAGAAGCTGAGAAACAAGGAAGGATAAAAAGAATACATTCAGTAAATGACGGATCAAAAAGAATTTGGGTTGAAGTTATAGATGGTAAATGGCTTTCTGAATCAGGAGAATTAAACGAACACAACAAATGGGGCGTTATGTGTCAAACTGGTTCTGGTTTTGCTGGTTCTGAAAATCAAAATTTACAATTAATTGGACCTCCTGCTGGAAATAGTAATGGTAAATGGTCTACACAGGTAGGTATGTCTGGTTATCGTTCAAATAAAAATTTAAGAGAAATTAAACAAGAAGGTAATCATCAGCCGGGTAGTCAAAAAACATCATCTGGTTATAGTGATGGAGATGAAAGAATAATAGATTTTTTATGTTTTTCTCCATATGCAAAAAGTAACATTCTGAAGATAGCAACATATAATGGAGATCTTCCAAACAATGCTGGTCAAAATTCTGGAGCAGCAAGATTTCTTATTGATATAATTCAAAACAAGCCAGATTTACTTAATAAATTAGCTGATCACAGAGAAGATTTAATAGAAGTACATAGAGATTTAATTACGTCTATAAAAGGACAAGAGTGGTTTGATGAAAGAAATATTGATATAAAAACTTTAGCAGAAACAAATCCTGAAAAATTCCTAGACAAGTTTGAGAAATTAGTTGAAAAATTTAGAAAAGATGCTATCGATGAATTATCTAAAATAGATATATTTAAAATTTATGATAAAAATCCAAGTTTAATTTTAAAAAATATATCTTCTTTTATTGGAAGAATACCTGATACTGAATTTGAAAAAATTTTTAGGAAAATAGATCTAGACGTATTTATAAAAACATATTCAGATTCATTTAAAAATGTACTTAAATTTTTATCTGATGAAAGAAGTAATAAAATTTATCAAAGTATATTCAATTATATACTTGATAACAAAACAAAAGAAATGCTTGCAGTTTTTGGCCCCTCTAATGTAGGGATAGCGAATTTTATAAAATTTGCTGAATCCCCAAGGGAAAGAAAGCATCAAAATGCAAAATATAATCCAAGTAAAAAAGAATATATTGGTATTAGAGAAGAGCTTGTTCTTGATGCAAATGGACAGCCTTTAAGAGATGAAGAAGGAAATAGAATAACAAAACCTAAACCATTTACAATAAAAGATGATAAAAAAGTTTTATTACAAAAAGAAAGAAAAAAATTTATAGAGAAAAATAAGGAACTTATAAAAAACTTTGTAAAAGGAGATGAGTTTAATAAAGAATTACAGTTTCTTAAATTTTATGTTCCACAATTAAATGAACAAGAGGTAACCAAAATATTGAATACTCCAACAGATGAACAAAAAAATACTCTAAAAGATAAAATAGTAGAATTCTATACTAAAAAATATGAAGAATTCGAACAAGATAAAAGTAAAGGTAAAGCATTTTTAATACAGAAATATGGTAAAAATGTAGTAGATGCTGATGGTAATATAATTATAAAAGAATTTTTGCCGGGCATTCTAGAATTTTACAAAAATTTCAAATTTAGTAGTGCTACGGATAATTTTATTCCTTTGACTGAATTAAAAAAACATCAAAAAGATTTAGTAGCTTACTTTTATAAAAATTCAGATAAAACATCAGATCAAGATAAGAGAATTGAAGCGTTTGGTAAATTTTTAGAGCTATGTAAAGATAATAAGGTTAGTAGAGAGGAAATATTGAAATTCATAAGATCAGTAAATATAGATCCAAAACAAAATGTATCATTGGCAACTTCTTTTTATAAAACTGTTTTCAAAGTTCTAGATAAAAAATTTGCCATTAATGAAGTAAAGAATCTAAAAAGTGTATTTGACTCTTTAGGTGAAACCGGAAGAAGAAATTATGAATTTTTAGTTCAATCGCTTTCTATTGCTAAATATAATGTAAAACGTGGTGATAGAATTATGTTTAAGGGTAATGATCCTAAGTTACCAAAACTTAATTTAATATCTGGAAAAAAATATTTAGTAATTGACACAAAGAATTTATACAAAGAGAATGAATATGAAAAACAAGAACAAGATGATTTAATGTATGAGAACCTTATTGGTATAAATTATTTCGTATTAATTACAGAAGAAAGTGAGATAGAAAATGGAGGACAAAATATTTGGATTCCTACTTCTAGGTTTGATGTTAGAACAGAACAGATTTTAGATTATACTTTAAATGAAAATTTTAAAATATTTGAAAATAAATTCCATAAGTTAAAAAGTATTTTAAAAGAAGTTGATGAAAAGAATCCAAAATATTCCGCTATAAAATTAGACGAACCATCTAAAGGTAGATTAATAAGTCTAATTGACAAATTAAAGGAAGAAGGTAAGATTGGAGAAGATTGGACGATTACAGCAGATCACATTACCATAAACATGGGTAAAATATATGATCCTGAATTATTAGATACTATTGTTAGAATAAAAGTTATTGGAATAGGAATTAATGATAAAGTAGCAGCGTTGAAAGTATCAATTGATAAAGATATAGATTTCTCAACACAAAGAAAAAGAACACCTCACATAACTTTAGCATATAACAAGTCATCTGGAGCAAAGCCAGTTATGAGTAATGATATAGAAAATTGGGAATATATTCAATCAATGGATTTAAATGGAATAGTAAAAGAAATATACTAATTATTTTTTCTTTTTGCTATCTCTCTCAGTAATTCTTCATCAGTAAGATTTTCCAAATCATTTACACCCATTCTACGTTTCTTAATTTCTTTTTCTTCTTCTGCTTTCTTTCTTGTTTCTTCATCCATATCAATTGCAAAATCTACATTAAGATCTAGATTCTTAAAAGATTCTTTTATTATATCTGAAACTATCTCTATTGAGAGGTAGTGCAAAGAAGTGGATGTTGCTTCTTCATTGTGCCATTGAGCTATTTTATTATAAGTTTCTCTTACCAGATGATTAATTTCAAATGATGGTTTATTATTTTTTTCCATTATGCAATTTTTTTGTAGTAAAATTAATTGTTTTTTGAATAGTGTTTTTACTTTTGTAATAATCTAGAAATATTTTTCCCTTTTCAGTTTGGTAAAATAATTCTCTTATATTAGTTGTATTTTTTGATTTATTATATCTTCTTTCATAAACTAAAATATTGTTTTCATCATACCTAAAATAGGTGATATATTTTTCCCCAACTTCCAATTTTGAGCAAATAATATACTTATCATCCTTATTAAAGTCAATTTCTTTTATAATAGTATAGAAATTAGTTTTGTTTTTTTCATTAAATAAATAAGTTTTTCTCGTATCTCCACTATAAAGAATTTGTTTTATAGTGCCTAAACTATCTATTGTTTTATCATTAATAATTTTGATTTTAGACATTATATTTATAGATATGAATTATAAAAATAAATTAGACCGAGAATCTAAAAACATTTACAACGCAATTTGTCATTTTACGTTGTTTAATGTTAAAGAAATCGATGATTCTTTTTTTGAAAAATTAATAAATTTTATTGATTTATCAAATATAAGTGATAGAGAATTTTTTAGCAATGAAAGGGTGAAAAAATTTGTTAATTATGATAAATTAAACAAAAAACAATTAATAAGATTAGCGACTAGGGATCCAGAGATTTTAAACAAAATAAACATAAATAAATTTAAGTTTAAAATTAAGGAACTAGATTATTTTCTTAAAACTTGGCCAGAATATATAGATCTATTTAGTTTTGATTTAAGGAAAATCAATGGCGATGAACTTTTGATATTATTATCAATAAATATAAAATACGCCAATGAAGTGAATTTTTTAAACATAGATTTTAGCAAATACCATCTCACGGAATTAGTAAAAAACTACTATCATAGAGATGTTGTAATAAGTAAATTGTTGGAGGTAAATGATGTTCTAGACAATTTTCAAATTAGACATTTAATTTTACAGACAGGATCTAAATATTTCTCTAAATTAAATTTTGATAAACTTAATGAATTAGATTGGTTTAATATTTTAACAAACAGACCAGAACTATTTGAATACTGTGATATTTCAATATTTGAAAAAAACGATTGTTATTTACTTACAAAATTAGTAAAATACATACCTAATTTAGAAGATATTATAATTAAAAATAAAGATAAAATTAGCAATATTGGATGGGAAAACCTTCTTAGGTTAGATTTTGAAAAGTATTATCCCTATTGTTGTTTTGATTGTTTGAGTTATGTAACTCAAAAAAAATTTCTACATAAATTAGAATCCAGATGAATCTCCTAGATTTTTAGATAATCTTTTTTTCCAACTCTTCAAGATTTTTATTGACTTATCTATATCTCCGTTTGCATCAGAATATTTATCATCTTCAATACTCTTTAATAATCCCTTTATTGTTTTTTTGAAATCTTTTTTCATATCATTCCATTCTGATTTCTCTTTTGCAATTATATCAGATTCATTAATTTCAATTTCAGAAATCATTTCTCTAATCTTTTCTCTAATCCTTTTATCGTTGATTTTCATTGTGTAAACTTATTTTAAATAAATAGTTTAAAGTTTTTTTTGAAAAACTTGTTTTTTTCATTTTAATTATATTATATTTGCAGTGTAAACGTTAGGATAGCTCAGTGGTAGAGCAATGGCGTGAAAAACCATGAGTCGGGTCCCTTTGGGAGTGACATTAGTCACGGTTCAATTCCACCTCCTAACACAAAAAAGCCCAAAGTTTTTTGGGCTTTTATTTTTTTTACTATTTAAATTAGTGCGAGGGTTTTTTTGAGTTGTGGAATTAAATTAATTATTATGGATCCTGATAGTAAAAGAAACAGTGAAAAATTCAAACAAAATAGCAACAACATGCTTAATGCTGGGCATGTTTTTTCTCCCACTGGGGTACGATGCTCTTTTTTTGCTTATAATGAATTTGACAGGTTCTTATTGGATTACGGATTTAATTTTTTACCTATTGTCAGCTTCTTTTCTTGGATGTTATTTTTACTTTTCTAACATAAATCCATTCGATCATTTTAAATTAAAATTATTAGGACTTAGAAATAGAATTTTACTTTTCTTTAAGTCTTAATATCATTTTTTTTGTCGCTATCTTCTTTTATTCTAAATGGACAATGTAAGCATCCCGGTTGCTTATTTGGTGAGCAACAATAACCTCTTTTTAAATGATATTCTCTAGTAAAAACCCATCTACCAAAATCATCTATATAATAATCTTCTCCTAAAATTAACTCATTTTTTTTCATTCTAATTTTTAAATATTATAAATTTTTAATAATTTTACAAAAAAATAAATAATACGATGAATTTAGATATTCCAATAGAGCTAATTGATAATGCATCTCATGAAATTAATTATGATAATTTAGACAATAAAGTATTAATTGGATTAATGGGATATGCAAGATCCGGAAAAGATACTATAGCTAAATTTTTAGTATCAAGACTGGGTTTTAAAAGATTGTCTTTTGCAGATACATTAAAAGAAGATTTAAATGAATTTTTCAAAGTTCAGGTTTGGGAAGACTTACAAGAAAAAGAAATTGAAATAAAGTTTGAAGATATTGATTTTTTAAATCCAATAAATTCAGAAACAAAAGAAATTTTACGTCCTTACATGATTTGGTTCGGAGAAAAAATGAAAGAACTAAATGGTCCACACCATTGGACAAATAGAGCGTTTTCAAAAATAATAGAGAGTGACCAAAAATTGGTTATTACCGATGTGAGGAGAAAAAATGAATTAGAGATATTTAAAAACAATAAGGAATTTCAAAGGATAAGGAAGAAAAACAGAGAAGAATTAGGTCTTGAAATTTCATCTATATATGAAATAGATGCTAAGTTTGATTCTGTACTTTTCTATGTAAATCAAATACATAACAAGGATGAAGATTATCTTACTAAAGAAACATTACTTAGTGCTATGGAAGATTGGTTGATAACAGATACTATCTACATAGATTCAAGAATACAAAATTTGGTAGATTATCATAAAAGGCATGTGCTTTTACAGGTAAATGATTTAGTGAAAAAATATCCTAAATATTTTATATGAAAAATTGGTATTTATTTTCAGATTTAATAAAGAATTCTAAAATCAAACCAGATCTTTTTATTACACAAAAAATAGATGAAATTGATTTTCCTTTAAAACACATATCATTTATTAAGACAAACATAAATGAATTTATGTTTGATTCTTTTAGTAGAGTAGTCCAAACAAATAAGGATATATCTTTGAATGAAAACGATATTTATAATGAGTTTGGAACAGAGAAAAAAGTCATAATAGATTTTAATAGAAATCAATATAACCTTTTAATTAAAAAGAACAAAAAAGAATGTCCGCCATTTAAATTTGAACCTTTATTAAATTTTAGTAATAAAATATTAACTGATGAATTTATAGATGAAATTAATAAACATTATATACTAATATCTCTTGTATGTGCAATTTCGTTAGATGAAAGTTTTAAATTTATAAAAGAAAATAAAGAAACTTATAATTTGAATTGCAAATTCATATATGATGAATTATTAAATTTCTGGACAAATAATTTTAAGAATGATATCTGTTATTTCAATAACAAAGATTATATTAATGATAATATTTACGAAGAAAGAGAATTAGAGTATTCAATTATACAATTTTTCTTCAATTGTTATAAATCTGAAATAATTGATTTTTCTAAATATACCGGAGATCAATACAGGGTACTTGATAGAATAGTTAATGATAAAACAAATTTTAAATGGTATGTCATTTTTGGAACAGCGATTTGGGATAAAATCAAAGATAAGTTTAAGAATCCAGATGAATCTGTTCTAGAAGGTATGAAAAGAATAAAAAGATTAGATTATAAAATAATTGAGAAAATTTTTGACGATATAATCAATTAATTATATATTTCAGGAAACATTCTACCGAATTTCCTTATCATTATACCAGAAAATGTATTTGCCTCATTTTCATGTGGAGAACCATCTTTGCCAGAATCTGCATGCAATTCTCCTCTTAACTTTTGTTTGAAGTGCATTAATTCATGTGCTAAAGACCTTAAAACATCACCAAGCATATTTCTATTTTTTACATAAATCCAAATATGATCATTATTAGGATTATATGAGGCGGTGGTTTCTAAATATTCATTTCTTTTAGCACTTAAAAATATTTTACATTCTTTAGTTAAGTTCAAATTTTGGGAAACAAAAATTATAAATTTCTTTATTAGATCTTCTTTATCCCCATTTAAATTATCAACACCATTTTTTATTATTAAAATATGCGATAACTTTTTATAATTGTATGGACTTCCAGATTCTTTAGTGATTACTTTTTTCCCCTTTAAATCAAAAGTAGAATCATAATAATCTATATCTTTTGACAGATTATCAAATACTATATGTAATGTATCTACTGGTGATAAACCAGCTCTCATATGAAATTCCATTTCATTTTCAAACCCTTTAATGAGTTTATGCATAGGGAATTTTTTAATATCTAAATCAGCTTTTTCAGCAACTCTTCTAATCAACAAGTCAGTTACACTTACTTCTTTAATTAAATCTTTAATATTTTTTTTATTTTTCATTTTTTTCTAAAGAAAGTTTTTTGTCAATGGCATCTCTTCTTAATTTCATTAAATCTCCAATATAACCATTGTTTCTAAGGAATTTAAAAGTCAAATTTTCTATTGAGAATTCTCCTCCTTTTTCTAAGCCAGATTTTCTCATTTTTTTAATTTTCTCTTTTATTTTTTTAGTTTTAGAAATCAATTCATTTAAGTCTTTTATCTTAGATAGATCCTCTATCTGATTCGATATTTTTACAATTTTAGATACCAATGACTGTTTATCTACAGTAAATTTTTTCTTATCTGGAAAACTCAACCACTTGTTGTTCTTAACAGAAAAAACTGCCTTTGAATAGAATGGAACATTTAATTCCTGACAACTTAATTCAACATCTATATCATATATTTTTATATCATGAGAATCATTCCAATATTTCTTTTTAGCATCAAAATATTTTTC
>JACCDT010115574.1_pt1 | contig 18881 bp, 35 predicted proteins | sample 7446291 | NCBI WGS metagenome assembly JACCDT01 (sample SAMN15323446, study PRJNA562643) | freshwater metagenome | isolation source: river surface water | place: USA:Blue River Watershed | collected 2017-08-17 | reverse complement strand
GGCGAGTTCACGGCCGGATTGCGGATCAGGAACAATGCCGCGGTTGCGGGCGGCAAGTGGACGAATGCGCTCCTGATTCAGGATGGAAACCAGACGACGCCGCAAGCCGTCACGATCGAGAACAGTCCCGGCAGCGGGACGGGCTACGGCATCAGCGATACGGGCACCAAGGCTGTCGGCGCCATCTTCGGCGGCACCTACGGCAGCGCGGCGATCCGGCTTACCAGCGGTAGCTACATCGCCATGGAGGCAACGTCCGTCATCAAGACGGCCTATGGCGTCACGTCGAACATCTGGGGCTTCTACAACGGCGCGAACGAGCGGGCTGGCTTCGACATGACCGCAACGCCGCGTCTCCGCATCGCAGGGGCGGCCGTTCTCGGCGCCCGCAAGACAGGGTGGGCCGTTCCCACTGGCACCGCCACGCGGACCACGTTCAATACCGCGTCGGTCACGCTTCCGCAACTCGCCGAGCGGATCAAGGGCCTGATCGAGGATCTTCACTCAACCGCCGGACACGGCCTGATCGGAACCTGATATGGACATCAATCCTTCCGCGCTTCTTCTCCTGATTTCCCGGCTGCAAGAGGAAGTCGCCGCGCTTTCACGAAACAATGCGGCGCTCAGGGAGACGGTCGAAAGTCTCTCGGCTCGGCTCGAAAATGCCGAGACAGTGAAATCGGAATCCGACGCGCGTCCTGCCGGAAAGGTCGGGCCGAAATGACGTCGTTCGCCTCGCATATCCTCTCGTCCGGAGGTTCCCCATGTATCTAGGTCTAGGGCTTCGCCTTGGCGGTGGGGGCAGGGTTGCATCCGGCCCCGGTCTGACGCTCTCCGCCGCGAGCATCGCTGAGAACAGCGCGCAAGGAACAACCGTCTGCACGGCAACTCCCGTTCGCGCGAGCAACCCTGGCGCGGTGTCCATTGCCTCTCAAACCCCGGCGAACTCGCTACAGATGAATGTCGACGGCGTGACGGTAGAGGTCGGCTCGGCGGGCCTCGATTACGAGACTGACCCGACGATCAGCGTGACCTTCGAATACACGGACGACGACGGCACCTACCAGTTTTCGCGGACGATCTATGTCACCGACGCGGTGGCATCCCTCAGCGCGGTCCTTCTCGAGGACGGCACGAGCCGCATCCTCCTCGAGGACGGCACCAGCAAACTACTTCTGGAGGCTTGACCATGGCCGATACGAAAATCTCTGGACTGACTTCCGCCACGCCTGCCGATGCCGACTATGTAGCCGGGGTCGACGTTTCCGACACGACCCAGAGCCCCGCCGGCTCGACCGCACGGTTCCTCTTCTCGGCGATCTGGAGCTACATCTCCGGCAAGCTCGGGGTCGTGGCCACGGGCGCGGTGACGGGCGCCTCCATCCTGGCGAAGACCGCGACCGGGGCCGGCGCCTGGGCGGAACTCGTGTCCAGCGACAACACGGTCCTGCGCAAGGTCACGGGGAACCTCAGCTTCGGCAAGCTCAACAAGGAGCACCTGAACGCGAACATCGCGGACAACACGATCCTCGCCCAGATGGCGACCCAGACGATCAAGGGGCGCACGACGGCGGCGACCGGAAATGCCGAGGACCTGACGATGGCGCAGGTAGTGGCGATGATCGACACGCAGCTCGGCGGCACGGCGTGGCAATCTGGCGGGGCGGCCGGCACGGCCTACTACAACGGCACCGGCGGCGCGCTCGCAAAGGGAACGCCGGTCTGTCTCGCCGCCTTCGACGCTGGTTCGGGCAATCCCGGCATGGCGGCCGCCGACGCCGACGGTGCGGGCCTCATGCCCTGCATCGGCATCCTCGGCGCGGCGGTCAACGCCGGTGCGAGCGGCACTCCGGTCATCACCGGGGGCGAGATCACCGGCCTCGATACATCGGCGTGGACGCTTGGCGACCGGCTCTACGTCTCGACGGGTGGCGTGCTGACCAAGGTTCGCCCGACGGCCGGCTTCATCCAGGCGGTCGCGGTCGTCAGCCGCGTCGATGCGGTCAACGGCGAGATCATCGTCGTCATCGAGGAGGCGGGCGAGCTTTACACCGAAGTCCTCGAACGGGCGATCTCCGACGAGGTGACGAACCTCACCACGGGCACGGCGAAGCTGACGTTCCGGATGCCCTTCGGTTTCGTCCTGACCGGCATCAGGGCCTCGGTGAACACCGCCCCCGTCGGCGCCGCGATCCAGGTGGACGTGAACGAGGGCGGCGTCTCGATCTTCTCGACGCCGCTGACCATCGACGATGGCGAGAAGACCTCGGTCACGGCCGCGACGCCCGCCGTGATTTCCGACGCGACGCTGGCCGATGACGCCGAGATCACGGTGGACATCGACACGGTCGGCTCGACGACGGCCGGCAAGGGCCTGAAGCTCGTCATGCTCGGGTATCGCGCATGAGCAACCTCCTGAACCCATTCAGGATGGCGCCGCCGGCGGCCGCCGGCCTTGCCGGCTACGATGCTCCGACGCCGTTCAAGAACACGACCACGCAGCAGACCTTCGGTGGCGCTGGCGTCTGGGACTATCCGGTGGTGGCGGGTGAGCTTGTCCTCGTCTCGATGCACGCCGAGGGCAACGCGACGATCATCAACCCGACGAACTTCGCCCTGTCGCTCGGCGGCACGGCGATGACGCGCATCACCGGGTCGGCCACCACGTCCTCTGGCGTGTTTCCAGGCTCCGCGCACTTCTGGATCATCGCGCCGTCGACCTCCACGCTGGCGCTCGCGGCCGATGTGGGCGTGTCGGCCCGTGCCTGCGCCCTCGTAGCGCGACGGATCACCGGTTTCGATGCCGGAACGCCGATCGGCGCCGGGCTTGGCGCACCGTCGAAGCTCAACGCCGACGACGTGACCCTGACCGGGTCCGGCTTCACGACCGGGCGCGCCGGGAACGTGGTCATCGGCGACGCCTGCACCAAGGCCGGCACCGCCACGACCGCGAGTTCCACCGCCTTCGACGGCATGACCTACGATACGACCGGCGCGTCAACGACGAGCGACCTCGGCTTCGGTTTCGGCCACAAGCTCCTGCCCGCCCCGACCCTCATCACCCCCGACTGGACCTTCGATGTGAGCGGCCGTCTTTCCGGCTCCTTCGTCGAGATCAACGTGGCGCCCTGAACATGAGTTACGTCACCTCCTCCGGCCGGCGCATCTACCTCGCCAAGGGCGCGGGCACCGGCGCATTGACGCGCCGGAACGGCCCGAACTTTGGCACGCCGCCGGGCAACGTATCGGCCTCGATCGCCGTGACCGAATGGCCGCGCGACCGCTTCGCCTTCGACAGCGGCGCCTGGCGCGGCGAGAACAACGCCGACATCCCGGTGCGGATCACCGCGACGGCGGGGCAGGACATCGAGGCGCGGCTCGTGCCCACCGATGGCGGTGTCGCCTCGGCTTGGACGGACGTGGGCACCGCGAGTGGTGGCGCGGACCAGCTCGTCGGCTACCTCTCCACGCGCAAGCGATCGTCGCCGTGCCTCTTGCAGGTCAGGCTGAAAGCCGCCCCGGCGACGACGGCGATCACGGCAAACTCGATCACCATCGGCCACATCGTCGCGATCTGGGGCCAGTCGGAGCACGCGCAATGGCAGACCGCCGGAACGTCCGGCACCCCGCCGACGCCCGAGACGCTCTCGATCAAACACGCTGTCATGGCGCTGAAGAACAGATGGGCGACCGGGCGGCGCAGCACGGCCGCGCTGAAGGTCCCCGGCGTCGATGCCCTCCCGGCCGGCATGTCCCGCAGCGGCACCAACATCACGATCACCGGCACGATCCTCCTCCTGAACAATTGGGATTTCACCGGCTACAAGGTGACGGTCGTCTCCGGGGGCTATGTCGAGGTCGCGACGGACAATGTGTTCGGCGAGCGCACCGGGCTCGCCAACATCGACGCCTACCTCTTCGTCAACGTCGGCGGCACCGTCCGGCTCGTCGAATACTGCGACGTGACCGGGTGGGACGGGCTCGCCGACAACTCCCTTGGGGGCAACAACCTCGGGGCGCCGAAGGCGTTCCGGGCGGAGATCACCGGCTCCGGCGCGAACATTCAGGTCGGCGACCTCGTGGCGGTGCGCCGCTGCCGCTTCACGAACCTGCCGTCCGACGCGATGAAGATGACCGGCTGCCAGTCGGAGCCGCAGGTCTTCGAATGGAACTACATCGGCCCCCCGGTGGCCTATGGCAACGACCGCGCCGCCTGGGACGTCGGCCGCACCTACGTCTACGGCGAGTGCGCCGACAACGGCGGCGAGACCTACATCTGCAAGGTAGCCACCTCGCTCGGCGTCTCGCCACCGGCCGGGCTGACGAGCGGCAATACCGATTGGGCCTGGACCGATCCCCACAGCGACGCGCTGCAATTTCCCGCGGCCAAGACCGGGGTGAACGTCCGGTTCAACTACATCGAGCAGGTCGAGACCCTGCGGAACCGCGGCGTCACGTCCTCGATCTACCTCGCGCGCGATGCCAATGCGAACGATCGCCGGTTCGACAAGGTCTATGTAGAGTGGAACTACCTGCCCTTCACCATCGGCTCCTTCGGGGCGACGATCCGCACCTCGAACGGGTCTGGGACCAACATCGTCACGCCGACGATCCGCAACAACTGGATCGGCAAGCGCGCCGCGAGCTTCAACCCCTACCTCAAGACCGACAACAGCCTGCCCTTCGAGTGGGGCGGCAACAAGGACTTGACGACCGACGCCCTGATCGACGCCTCCACCCTCACCAATGCGACGGATGTGCCGGCACTGTCCGAATTTGCCGATGGCCGGATCACGCACCTCTGGCAGGACCGCTCGCTCGGATCGGGCGCCGCCGGCATCCGCACCCGTGTCTCCACCAACGCGACCCCCTACACCGCGGCTCTGGCCGCGATCACCAACGCGGTTCTCTCGGTCGTCGGCGACGACTTCGTGACCTTCGTCCATCACACCGTCTCCGGCACCGATTGGGCCGACGTGCTGAACGACATCACCGCGAACCGTGGGTGGGCGAACGACGAGGCGCTGCATCTCCATGCTACCGGCAACGGCCTCTCGCCCATCGGCGCGGTCTACGCCTCCTGGTATGCGGCTCCCTCGGGCTACAAGGATGACTACGGCAAGGTCTGGGCCGCGGCCTTCCTCGGGCGGAACCTCGACGGCACGGCCGTCGTGACGCCGGTGACAGTGACCTACGGGGCGGGCGGCGCGTCGCAGGTCACGTTCCAGCGGACCCTCGCGCAGCTCTACGACTGGACCTACACCAGGGCGATCCTGCCCGACGCGCACCAGTTCGCCATCACCCCGGCCGCGACCCCGATGACCTGGTCGGAAAGCGGCACGTCGAACCACAAGGACAAGCGCCGCTCGACGATCAGCGCGCGGCTGACACAGGCTCTTCCGGCCCTCTCGGGTTACTTCACCATGCGGCCCTTCGCCCCGAACGGCTACCACTCGGGCTTCCCGGCAACTGGCGGCGTGCATGATCCGGCCGGCACGGCCCACAGCGATGAGCCGCACCCGAACCGCTACGAGGACCGCGGCCAGAACACCTTCGCCCGGATGAGCGCCTACGCGATCCTCCAGGCCGCAAACCTCCTGCCGATCCCGGTGCCGGAGTTTGACGAGGTCACGCTGATGACGGACGCCTCGGTGCTCCGCATCGGATCGAGCGCGGGGCCGATCATCACCAGCCGCACGAAGAACGCCGAGGCCTCGATCTCGGACACGTCGGCCACCGATCACTGGACCGACGTCATGGGCTTCGAATACTCGGGCGCTCCGGTCTACCAGGCGCTCCTGAAACCCGACGGGAAGGTCTACGTCTATCCCCGTTCCGGCACCCTGCCGACGAGCGGGCCGACGATCCCGAACGGAACGTTCACCCCGGGCTCCACCGGCATGACCTTCGGCATGGGCGGCGCCACCGGCGGCCTTGTCCACCCGACCGACAACCTCGCCAATCTCGAACGCAACTGGCCTCTCGTCGATTTCAGCCTGCTCGGCATCGACGGCGTGCCCGTGCGCCAGGTTCCCCCGGCGCTGGAAGGGGCACACCCGACCGGCACCTTCACCGTCCCCTAAAGGAGAGACATCCCGTGTCCGAAGAGATGAGAACCTTCCTGACCGCCCGCATCGCCGAGTGCGATACGAGCATCTTCAACGCCGACGAGATCGCCACGGCCGCCCGGAAGGCGCTGGACGAGGCCGCTACGATCGCGGCCGACACCGCGCGCCAGCGCGACGCCATGGCCGCACTCCTCGCCGCCCTGCCGGCGCCCGAACCGGCCCCGGAGCCTGAGCCGCAGCCTTCTCCTGAGCCCGGCCCCGCTCCCACCCCGACGCCCACTCCCACGCCGCCGCCAGCGCAGCCGAAGCCGCCGGGCACCTACTACGACGCGGTCGCCGCGCTGAAGGACAAGGTGACGGAGGTCCAGCACCCGTCCGGCCACATGGTCACGCAGACGCTCGTCGACGTGGACGCGCTGCCGGCGATCGACAAGGGCGCCTCGATCCCCTCGGGCGTCACCGTGACGGCGACCGAATGCGTCCTGACCGGCGGCTTCGTCGGCGACTTCCGGATGCACATCGGCGACCGCCAGCTCACCCTGGCCCCGGGCGCCGACGTGGGCGAAGTGGCCATCTACGGCCGGGCGCCGAAGGGCAAGACGGCCGGCGTCGCCGTCAAGGTTGGCGCAAGGCTCCGCTCGCTCAACGGCTCGGTGATCGACGGCGCCCTTGGCGTCTCCAAGGCCCTGCACCAGGAGCACAGCGGCACGGGCCCGGGCGCCCGCATCGGCTCCGTCGACGAGATCGTGGACACGCAGGTCATCAACCAGCGCGGCGACGGGCTGAAGGTGGCAGGCTCCGAATATGGCCGCACGCTCATCGAGCGGGTGCTCTTCGGCCAGCAGGAGCTTGGCTACACCGGCGCGCACTACGACCAGCTCACCATCATGGCAGCGATCAACGGCCTCCTGGTCCGCCAGTGCTACTTCGACAACCGGATCGACACCGACACCGTCGGCGTCAACAACTGGATGCAGTTCGCGCCCTATTGGGATGGTGCGCTCTTCGAGGACATCGACACCGAGGAGTGCATCATGATCCACGAGAATGACCGATCGTTCGCGCTCGCCAAGGGCTCGCCGAAGCCCGGCACCTGGACGGGCAAGATCCGGTTCCGCAATTGCGCGGTCAGGAAGGCAGGCGGCACCCGGAAAATCTTCTACGCCGGGAATAACTTCGCGGACGAATGGTCCGGTATCTACGACCTCGCGACCGGGGCGATGATCCCGTGATCTCCCTTCTCCCGTCATGGCTGATGCCGGATGCCCAGCCGGGCGACTGGTATCAGTGGACGCTGGTCGCCGCCGGGCACGTCATGCTCGGCGCGGCCGGCTTCACGGCGCTCAGGCTCCCGCTCGGGTATGTGGCGGCCTGGGGCGTCTGCCTCGGCGTCTACCTCGTCCTGGAGACGCTGCAGCTCGCCGTGGGCGGAGGAATCGTCGACGGGCTGACCGACGCGCTCTTCGTCGTCGGCGGCATGGCCATGGCGGGCGAGGCGATGAAGCGCGAGCCATACGGCTTCGGCGTCGTCGTCGGATTCATGACGCTGGCGGCGCTGGCAGGGATAGGCATCCGGCTATGAGGGATTTCGAGCGGTACGCCCCGGCGATAGCCATGTTCCACTTCGGCTGCCTCGCGATGGCGCTCTCGTTCGGGATCGTGGTCCTGAAGGGCGGATCGCCGGTAACGCCGGAACTCTACGGGCCGCGGGTCTATGCGATCCCGGCGCTTGTCTGGGCTGGCGTCCAGGTCGGCGGATCGGCCTTGGGCGGTCTCGGCGCCGTGATCGGCGGCAAGCTCGGCGCCGCGATCTGCCTCATGGGCTCGTCCATCGCGGCGCTGATGTATTGCACGCTCGCCGCACTGGCGCTGGAGGCGACGCACGGGACGCTCGTCGCCGCCGGGTCGATGTTCCTCACCGCCCCTCTCTCGGTCGTCTCGGCCGTGGTCTCCGGGCGCTTTCTGCTGAGGGGGGCCGCATGGGCGACGAAGACGTAACCAACGCTGTTCTCGCCGAACGGATCAAGGCGATCAAGGAACGGCTGGATCGCATGGAGGGAATGATGGCCGACAAGGAAACCGTCGCCGCGATCAAGAAGGCGATCTTCTTCGTGCAGATGGGCGTGTTCGGGGCGGTGATCACGTCCCTGATGAAACTCCTGGGGCTCGGCTGATGGCACAATCCGAACTCATCAACATCGCGCTCGCCGGCCTCTCGATGACGGTCCTCGGCGTCTCGGCCGTGCGGGTGCCGCTCGAAAAGATGACGCCGCCGCCGGTGGAGGGTCATGCCGTCGTATCCGTCCCGGTGCACGCGGGCGAGACGATCACGGTTCCGTGGCAGATCACCAAGCGGGTCAACTGCAAGGGCGTCTCAGGCCGCGTCTGGGCAGGCGAGAAGGGCTTCTCGATGACGGAGCCGCTGCGCCCGACCTCGCTCCCTGCGATCGGCAAGCCGGTGACGCACAACATCCAGACGACGATCCCGGAACTCGCGCCGCCCGGCCAGCTGGTGCTGCGGGTGGCGGGCTATTTCGACTGCCCGGGCGGGGACCGCCTCTGGTGGGAGATCGGGCCGGTGACGCTGGTGGTCGAGCCGTGAGCGCGGCTCCGTCACGCAGCCGTGTCGCGCTCCGCCTCAAGCCCTTTCAGGGCCAGCGCGTAGAGCGCAAACTTGGGGCTTGCCCCGCTCTCGATATTGGTAATCGTTCGGAGGGAGGTTCCCATCACGGCGGCAAGCTCGGCCTGAGTGAGGCCGAGCCGCTCGCGGGTCTCGCGGAAATCTGCGGGGGTCATTGGTCAGGCTTCGATGCGGAGGCGAAGCGCCCTGAACTCGGGGGCGCGCGCGAGGGCTTTATTCAGGATCGTGCGGGCGGTGTCTTTGCCGTCGGCGCTGCGCATCTCGGCTTCCACGGCTTCCTGAATGTCGATGCTCCACTCGATGTTGCGGCGGGTCATTTCCCGTTCAATGGCTTCGGCTTTGGTAATGCGGGTCATTTCTGTCTCTCCGGTCTGTGGGGCCGTTGCCCCGTTACTCATGACATATATGTACGCAACAGTTGCGCATACATCAAGAGGAAATGCGCAGCGATTGCGCTTTTTTCGTCTCTTGGAGATGCAACCATGACAGAAGGCAGGAGGATGGAATGAAAGCAGCCTACGATCTGGCCCGCAAGGAAGTCGGCACCAAGGAGGTTGTCGGCAAAAAGCACAACTCGACGGTTGTCGCCTATTTCCGCGACGCCGGCCATCCGGAGATCGTTGACGATGAGACGGCCTGGTGCGCCGCGTTCGTCGGCGCGATGCTGGCGCGGGCTGGCGTCAAGCCTACCGGAAGCCTCGCGGCGCGGTCCTACCTGAAATGGGGCACACCGGTCGGGCTGGCGGAGGCGAAGCCCGGCGACATCGTGGTGTTCCAGCGCGGCGACTCCTCGTGGCAGGGTCATGTCGGGTTCTATGTCAAGCACGACGCAACGACGATCTCCGTGCTCGGCGGCAACCAGGCCAATCAGGTGAGCATCGCGAAGTATCCGCAGGCCAAGCTGCTCGGGATACGTCGCGGCGCCTCTGTCAAGCCCGTGGAGCCGCGCATCAGCGATGTGGCCCTGACAGTGCCGGGACAGCGCGAAGGCGGTCAGGCGGCGAAAAAACCGGGGTCAGGCGCGAAGTCCGGCATCGGTGCCGTGCTGACGGTGATCGCCGCGGCGCTGGCCTACTGGTTCGCCGACCTCGGCGAGCGGATTTCCAACTGGTTCGGAGGCTGACATGAGGCTGGTCAACAACGCCCGCACGGCATGGCGCTGGTTCTCGGTGCAGGTGCTGACGCTCCTCGCGGCGATCCCGGTCGTGTGGGAGCAGCTCCCTCCGGAGACGCACGCGCTCATCCCCGTCACATGGCGGCCGTGGGCGATCACCGGCGTCGCGCTGATCGGCATCGTCGGCCGGCTCGTCGATCAGGGGTCGCGAAAGTGACCGACGATCAGGCCGTGGAGCAGATAATCACCGGACTTAACCGGATGATTCGGCCGCTCGTGCGTGGTGCCGTCCCGGTGCCGCTGATCCTGCGGGCGCTCAGGGACATGGCGGATTCGCTGGAAGAGGCGCAGAGGAGGATCGTGCAATGATCTGGGGCTGGCTCATTCCCGGATGGCTCAAGCGCGCGGTGCTGGCGCTCGGTGCTGTAGCGCTGGCCATCCTTGCCGCGTTCGGCGCCGGCAAGCGCGAGGCACGGCGGGACGCGAAGGCGAAGGCCGCAAAGGATGCACTCGAAACCCGAAGGAGGATCGACGATGCTTTGGAGAAGTCTCGCCGCGATGGCGGCTCTTGGCATGACCGGCTGCGTAAGCGCCCCAAGTAAGCCGGGGCTTTGTGCGGGGCTGCGCGCGCCGATCAATGCGCTTGAGGCTGCCTTGCTGGCGCATCCTGAGACGCATGACGCCGCGGGCGAGGCAGGAACGGATGCGGTGATCGGTTTCAAGGCGGGATGCGCGGAATGATCCCGACAGATAGTCAGGCACATAACCGCGCCTCAGGGGATACCTATTCGAATCAGGTTAAGTCTCAGTTTTTTCTCGGAGTATTTTTTTTGGCATTGAGCGGTGCAGTGTCGTTGGCCGGGCTAATTTCCGAGATTCACAGTGTAGAAGTCGCGGGGGCGATACTACTCCCATTTAGCTTCTTGTTTCTCTATCAATGGGTTGCGAGGGCCAATGCCGAACGAGAAACCCGGCATAAAGCGAGTAGACGTCCATCACGAAAGCCCTTTCCAGAGCATCACGATTAGAACCGCGAAAAACCCGATCAGACCAATCGCAACAACGTCATAATATCCAAACATCATTTCCTCCTCTCTTCGCGGAGTTGATCGGTCAACTCCATGCGAGCGACTACATGGGGATAGAATCCGCGCCAATATTGGCACTCGTTTTCATATTCCCCGCTGTCGCACCATTCGTCGCGGAGCGGCCCACATCCCTCGTCGTCGTAGCGATATTCAGACAGGACGCGACTTTCTGACGCAAGGGCATCGCAATCTAGGTGATAGGCCAACGTGTATACATCATCGTATTTGCACGTCTGATAGCCGTAAATCTCGCCGACACCGATGTGCCTGTAGCAGTGAAAGCACTGATGCGGCTTGCGCGCCTTTCGCGTGCCTTCGGCCAGAACTTCAACCATCACTTCCTCCTCTCTTCGCGGAGACGGGCGAGGGATTCCTTAACGGCTCCGACCTTCAGGCAGTAGAAACAAGAACACCCTCCATCCACAGCGTCAAAGGCGGTTGGGTTATCCGCATTCATTTCATCGGCAATCAGTTCCAGTGCCGCCTCTACCTCGTCCAGCACCACGGTCGGTATGCGCTCGTCAGTCATTGGTGGCCTCCGAGGGGCTCGGCACAAACAGCTCGACGGCAAGTTCGCAGTCATAGACGTTGTGTTTGCGTTCACACCTGGCTTCCGCGTTATCGAGCGCAAGTGCGAATATAAGCGACGCACCCGCCGCGCCAGCAATAACTCCACGGATAAACTCACCCATCCTTCCGGCCCTCCATGATTGCGTCTCGTGCGGCGAGCATGGCGTCGGCGATCCTATACGCTTTGTTGGCAACGGAAATCTGCTCTCCTCCCACGGGGTTGGTCATGATCCCCGCCAGCGCCTGTCCTGCTAACCAGTCGCGCAGGGACATGCCAGCGGTCGCGTTGTATAACTTTGGGAACGCAGACCCGCCATCACTCTTTGCCATCACCACGTCCCCTCTTCTCTCTGCGCGTCCCGATCAACTGCCGCAACGAAAGTCATATCATGTTCGGCGCAGTATCGGCGGAAAGCGGACTCGTGCAATTCGCCCGGAAGCATCGTTATCGAGTGTCCAATAGTCCCACCCTTCCACGAGCCCTTCCGCTTTCCGGTCTCGCCAGAAAAGGCGATTTCGAGATAGCGGGAAATCTTCGGCTTGCGAAACAGCGACAGCCACTTGAACCAGCCAACGCCGAACCGCCACTCCCTTTCCTCAATGGTGGTGCGGGCGGTCAATTCCTCGCCGTCGAAATCCCTGAACGCGAACACTGCGGCTGGCACCGCGTTGCGGGCAGCGTCGAGAACGGCCCAGGCGTCGCCGTCAAAGGCGCGGTATTCCGGCTCCGTCCAGACATGCTTTCCGGTCAGCCCGTAGTGACTTCTGCGGACGTGCCGCCACTGCGTCCACGGCAGGAAGCATCCCCACCGCTGTTCCGTCGCGCTGTCCATCGTGACCCGGCCAAGGGCGACGGACAGATGGCCGTCACTCAGGGTAAAGCCATATTCTCGCGCGCCCGTATCCCAATAGCCGCCGTTCGGGCCGGACCAATCATGGCGCGAAGTATCGACCCACCGCCGCCACGGCTTGATGATCGCCGGAAGGGCTGAAATCAGTGTCCAGCCGAAGAGACTGATGCGGAGTCGGCATCCGGCGTATTCGTCGCCGTCGCCGGAGCCAAGGATGATCCCGGTATGCCGGAAAGTCCCGTTTCTCGACAGCGTGAACGGCCCTAGATACCTGTCGTCGTCACTCCACTTGATCGCTCTCATCACCACGTCCCCTCTTCCATCGTGTCGATGTTGCAGCGGTGCACGGTGAAGCTGATCGCCGCCACCCACGGGTTCGCGTCCCATGCGTCGGGGCCGTGGATGCTGTTCCAGATGCCGCGAAAATCATCCCTCGGGTCTGGCGTATCACAGTCAATCGTTATGCTGTTGGCGTGCGGTTGGCACCCCTCCGCGATGGCATCGGCGCTAGTGATTTCTGCCAACCGCTGCACCCGAACGTCGGTAACGACGAGCGTCAGGCGGGAAAAACGGCGCGGCATGTGAATGGGGGAACGCCACGTCAACGGCCATTCACCCGGAGAATTGATCTTATCGCCGCACTTGTAATCCAGCGTCGCCTTGTATCGCGGGCAATCTCCGTGGTCTGAGACGCCGAGGCCCCACGCCTCCCTCACCCAAAGCCGATCACCGGGGGCGTATGGGTGAAGCTTCGGCAGACAAGGGAGCCACTTTTGCGGCGCGCCGTTGCGGTCAACGCACCCCCATCCATCTGCGCATGGAAACGGCTGCGGCTTCAACACCCGCCGGTCCTGAGTCTTGCGCCCGTCGAGAAGCGCCCGGATCATCGGCGCGCTGAATATGATCGGTCTGTCAGCCATCACCACGTCCCCCCTTCCATCGTGTCGATATTGCAGCGACGCGCGGTGAAGCTGATCGCCGCCACCCACGGGTTAGCATCCCATGCGTCGGTGCCGTGGATGCTGTTCCAGATGTCGCGGAAATGCCAAAGCGGGCCATAGTGGACGCCATCGCAGCGCGGTTCTGGGCAGTTTCCCGGAGCTACAATCTGCCTAAATCCATCGTCCGCCCCTTCCGCCTTCGCATCCGCCTCGCTGATTTCCTGCACCCGCTGCACCCGCACATCGGTGACGATCAGGGTCAGGCGGGAAAAACAACGGGGCATGTGGATGGGGGAGCGCAGGCGTCCGGGAGTAAATGGGTTGCCCCACAGGTGTAGACGTTGCTCGCCGTCCGCTTCGTAGTGAATGGCGTCCGCGCCGTCGAACTCACGGGGCGGGCAGTCGTCCCATTCGGCGTCAACGCGCCACGCCTCCTTCACCCATAGGCGGTCTCCGGGGGCGTAGGGCGGATACCACGTCGCCACGCAACCGGTGCTGCGGTCGATCATGTCCACACGCATACCGCAAACATCGTCAATCTCGCGTGCCCACTTCGGCAGTTTTAGCACCCGCCGCGTCTGCGACTTACGCCCGTCGAGTAGCGCCACGACCATCGGCGCGGAGAAGATGATCGGTCTGTCAGTCATGGAGCCCTCCCGTCAGAGCGCTGATTTCGGAGAGGGCGGCGTGGGCCTTACGAAATTCTTTGAAGGTTAGCCGAAGCGGGCCGTTCTTGGTGATGAAGCTGACGGCCACACCATCATCATTCCAGTTGCTGGCAAACATCTCGCCAGCCATTTCGCTGAACGGCGCCAGCGCCTCCTCCGCCTTGATGAGCGCGGCGGCGAGTTGCGGGGCGAGGGCGATCAAGCGGGCGTTGGCGCGAATGCTACTAAACCCATCAGGCTTTGGAGGATAATCGTCATATAAGCAGGCATGACTTTCACTGCCTGCATACCACTCATGCGGAAAGGGTCCAATCTTATGACAAATACCACAGGACGTTCTGACGGTTTTCATTGTCCACGGCCCCGGCGTCGCCTCGTCCAGAATTTTGCGCAGGTCAGTCATCACCACGTCCCCTCCTCTCTCTGTGCATCCCGATCTCGCTGCCAGTCCCGATGGGCGTCCGGGTCCGTCCGGCTATCCGGTTCGTTGTCCCGTGTAGCCCAATGCCCGCCGGGTTCCTCCGGCTCGGGGCGCTCCATGCGGTCACGGGTGCAGTTGTCCCGCCACGTCGCGCCATCGGTGCAATCGGCGCGGTCAACGGCCGGTGCGCAGGCGACGAGGATCACGACCGCCAGCGATTTGACAACCGCACCCGTAACCCATTGGCCAGCCGTGGGGCGGGATTTGCCAACTGCGGCCGAATTGCCGTGATCTTTCCGCGTCGCCGGGAGTCCTCCTGGGATCGCCAGTATGTTTGCAACGTGCTGTTTTTCCATCACTTCCTCGCAGATTTGCCAACATGATCGGCGACGTGTGCCACCGTTACTTCTTCGTTCGTTCCCATCACGGCCCGCCGCTTGTCGGCGGCGCGGATCGCGCGGGCCAGCTCGGCCTCGGTGAAGGTGGCGCGGCGGGTCATTCGGCGGCGACCTCATCCCAGAGCGTCGCCTGCTGCGCCTCGATGTCGGCCAGGAACTTGTTCGCCTGGGCGGCATATTCTGGCTTCAGCTCGATCCCGATATACTTCCGGCGCATCTTGATGGCCTGGTAGCCGGTCGATCCGATGCCGTTGAACGGGTCAAGAACCAGATCGCCGGGATTGGAGTAGAGCGTCAGGCACCGCTCGATCACGTCCAGTTGCAGCGGGCAGATGTGCTTTTCATCTTCCTGTCCACGGGCAAGCCGACCGTTAAGGACATTGCCCTGCCGAACCGTCATCCAGACCGGTGAAGCAAGCTCCTGCCACATGTCAACCGGCAGATCGTCCGGATCATGCGTGATCGGGTCCGGGTTGACCTCATCCTTGCGGAAGAACAGCATATAGTCGGGCATTCCGACCCGGCTCATGGCGCTGTCCTTCTTCAACTGCTTGTAGAGAAGCCCGAGCGCCTTGGTGCGCTGCATCTCAACAACCGGATCTTTCCAGATGGTGCAGCGGGCATGGTAGACAAACCCGGCGTCCTGATGCGCCTTGATTAGATCCCCGCTGAAATCATGCAGGCCGATGAAGCCGTCTCTGCCCTTGCGCGACGGAAGGTCGGTGCAATGAACGCAGGTAATCCGGCCCGGCTTCATCGCGCGGAACAGGTTCTTGGCGAAGAAACGGTAGTGATCCATAAACTCGGCATGGGAGCCGCAGTTGCCCATGTCCCGTTCGCTGTCCGAGTAGACGAACAGGTCCGAGAACGGCGGCGAGAAGATCGCCAGGTCAATCAAGCCCTCGGGCAGGCCAGCCAAGACCTCGACGCAATCGGCATTGAACAGGCCCCAAGAGGCCCCCTGATATTCCGGTTTCATACGGCTCCTCCGAGGAAATCTGGCAACGCCACTTCGGGCGCGCGGGTGTAGATTTTGCGAACGCTTTCCGTCTGCGCGCCGCGCATGGCTTCCGACATGGCGCGCTTCATCTTGTCGTGATCGGCAGCCTTGCGCTGGACGTTGCGCCAGATGCCGTGTTCCGTTTCGGCAATGACGACATGGCACACGACCTGCCCTGTCTGGCCGAACCGCCACGACCGGCGGATGGCCTGGTAATACTGCTCGTATGAGTGCGAGAGACTGGCAAAGACCTGAGTGCGGGCGTGCTGCCAGTTCAGGCCAAACCCGGCCAGCTTGGGCTTGGTGACGATCACCCGCCGCTCGCCAAGCGTGAAGGCTTCAAGCGCCGCCTCCTTCTTGTCGGCGTCCAGACTGCCCTTGACCTCTATCGCATCATGGATGGCCTTGGTCAGCGCCTCGCTTTCGTCGTCGCGCTCGCACCAGACAATCACCGCACCATCTGCCGAGTTGGCAATCTCGGAAGCCTGCGCGACCCGCTCAGCCAATGTCCGCTTTTTCTCGCCGTGAATGGCTGTCGCGGAATTGTCCGGGATGCGGAACAGCATCCCTTGTTCTGCGTCCTGCGTCAGGTCAACGCCGACCGTGTGCAACCGGTGAATGACGGGCGGCAGAATGAAGCCGGTATCATCCCCGCCAAGATCGGAAGGCAGAGACGCGGCCCGCGCCCATGACGCTACCCAGGCCCAGAAATCCCCCACGGCATGGCCCTTCAACCGCCAGTCCTGCGAAGCCGTGGACGTGTCGTTGATGAACCAGCGGCAGAGCATCTCCATGCTGCCCATGATCCCGAGGAACTCGGCATGGGTGCCAAGCTCCATGTGATCGTTAGGCGCGGGTGTAGCGGTAGCGGCGAGACGGAACGGCGTCTCGCGGAACGTCTCGACAAGCATCCGTTTCGTCGTTCCGGTGAAGGATTTAAGGATGGACGACTCGTCCAGCACCACGGCGCCGAATATGCTGGCGTCCAGTTTCCCGAGGCGCTCATAGTTGCAGATATTCACGCCGGCCCAGACGTCCTCTGGTTCGCGCACGACGCGGGCCTCGATGCCGAATGCCTCGCACTCGCGCTGCATCTGTTTCGCCACAGCGAGCGGCGTCAGGATCAGCGAAGGCTTGTTTGTCGCCCGCCTGGCCTCATCGGCAAAGACAGCTTCGCACCCGGATTTGCCGAGGCCGGTGTCAAGGAATAGCGCGGCGCGGCCCTTTTCCAGTGCGTATTCCGTTGCCGCTTTCTGATGGGCGAACATGCGCGGCGGAAGGTGTTCAGGCCGGAAACCGTATTTCTCGACCTTCACGCCCTTCGACGCGATGAATTGGCGATAAGCATCGTAGTCGAACAATGTCATCCCTCCGCCTCCTGCCTGTCCGCCCGCACCAGCAGCCCCATCCGGTAGGCGTTAAGCACCGCCGCCACCCGCAGCGCGTCCAGCTTCGCGTCCTCGGGAAATTCCAGATCGACCATCATGCTTGCCCGGACGGTATCAGTGACAAGATACCAGTCGCTGTTGTCCTCGCCAGAATTGCCGAACGAGCAGATCATCCAGTTGGACGCGCAATCCGTGGACGCCATCACTGGCGCCATCCATGCCGGATCTGGCAGGAGCGCCAGCGCCTCGTTTTCCTGCGCCTTGCGGTCGCGGAAGGCTCGGCCAGTGCCGAAGCCGGGGCGGTCCATGATGGCCTGAAGTTCCTCGCGCGTGGTCATTGCACATCCTCCCATGGCGGCCCATGGAGGATGGGTCGGCAGGGTCCGAAGAAGGCCGCGCGCCACGCATACCAGCGCCACTCGTCGGGCCGCCGGTAGAGCCACCAGGTCATCCCTTCACCTCCTCCAGTTCCGCCTTGCGCAGGAAGTCCCTGAACCGCGCCAGCAGCGCGTTCTTCGCGGCTTGTTCCGATCTCGCGCGGCCATGCGGTGCGCTCGTCTCGCCGCTCACCCAGAACCGCCAGACCCAATCGTCGCCCTTGACGGCGGGAGGGAAGACCGCGCCGACCGTCACAGAGCCGCACAGGAGGCAGTGACGGCCGCCGGGGTAGAGCGGGGCTGCGAATCGGAGGGTCATGGGCGACGCTCCGCAAGGCTGAACGGCAGGCGGCCGGGCAACACCCACAGGTGATACATGTCCGCCTGGTCGATCACTTCACTCTGCGGCGGATAGACCTCGATCGCGGTTGCCTCGGCCCCCGCCAGTTCGTTCTTGATCCTCTGCGCCTCCGGCCATGTCGGGCGGATGCCACTAAGGCTGGAAATGGCGAGATGCCGCGCGCCGCTGATATCCATCCTGTCGAGTACGGAGAACACACCGTTCTTGTGCGCGACCGAGAACGTGCCGACATGGCCGAAAGACTGCGGTTCCGCGAATCTCACGATCTCCCACCCACCCCACGCGCCGGTTCGACGGCGAGCGGCCTCGGCCTCCAGAAGCCGCTTTTGAACGGATAGGCGAACCTTCTTGATCGCAGGATTCTTCACAGCAGCCTCCCGGCCGTCTCGGCCTTAGCGCGCCAGCCGAAGAAGCCGCGCGCGCCCTTGCACGGGATGAAATCGACCGGCCGGGCGTTGGCGATGACGAAGCCCCACGGGCCGAAGAACCATGGCGAGCCCGAGCGGTTGACGCAGCCGGTGATCTCCGCGACGCCGACGATCCCGCCGCGCGGAAGTCTGTCGTAGTGCGGCCCCTTCAGGGATGCCGACACGGCGCCATCAAGCCGCAAATCGCCAAGAAACTCGCTGAATGCAGTAACCTCCGTCGCCGTCATCCCCTTCGCGGCGTGGATGCAGACCGGACCCCGGAACGATGTGGACCATGTGCGGTTCTCGACGTCCTTGCCGGCGTGAATGATCGCCCATGCCCACGGCTGGCGGATCGAAAGGGCGATGCGGGGGAGATCGGTCATCCCTTCACCTCCTCATCCGTGACCGTGACCTTGCTCCAGCCCGTCGAGTTCGGGCCGTCATGTTCATTCCGTCCCGCGAGGATCGCACCCGACTTCCCGACCGGGACAAGCTTCGTCCATCCCTCGGACGTCACCCGCACGACGTAGCGGTTCTGCGCTGACGGAGCCGTGTAGCCTTTGGGGTGCCAGAGGATGATCGTCC
>JACCDT011943894.1_pt1 | contig 18901 bp, 17 predicted proteins | sample 7446291 | NCBI WGS metagenome assembly JACCDT01 (sample SAMN15323446, study PRJNA562643) | freshwater metagenome | isolation source: river surface water | place: USA:Blue River Watershed | collected 2017-08-17 | reverse complement strand
TTGTTCCTATTGGGACTGCAAAAATAGGGGGCTAAATCATTAAATGCAAGATAGCCCCCTGTTTTTTTTGATTTTATTTCTTGTCAGCGGCCTTTTCTGCTGCTTTCGGATCCTTTTTCTTTACTAAGTCCCCTTCTTTCAACTTCTTAGCTACTGTCGCATATGGCCCTGAAATGATCTCTTGACCGTCTTTCAAACCTGATACGATTTCGATATTTTCAAAATCGGAGATGCCTGTTTTCACTTGGATCATCTTGGCTTTGCCTTTCTCCATCACGAACACCACTTCCTTCGTATTTTCCTTGCGTTTCTTAGCTTCTAAGGCGGCGCTAGAGTTCGTAGAATTAGTTCCGTCATCTTCTTTCTTTTCACCCTCAGTAGACGGCGCACCGATCTCGCGAGTCGTTACAGAAGATAAAGGCACGGTAGCAATATTTTCTTTTCTATTGGTCAAAATCTCAACAGACGCTGTCATTCCCGGCTTTAAAGGATAAGACAATTTGCCTTTGATTAAATCTGCATAAGAAGAACGCAATACACGAATCTTCACTTCAAATTCTGTAACCGCATCATTTGATACAGCAGACGTTCCACTTGAATTCGCAGAACTAGCTATTTCATATACTACTCCTTTGAACTTACGCTCGCTAGAAGAGAATGCATCCACATCAATCAAAACGGTATCGCCTAAGCTGACACGTGTGATGTCATTTTCGTTTACATTCACGCGCACCTCCATTTTGTTCAAGTTCGCGATGCGTAACATCTCGGTTCCTGCCATTTGTGAAGTACCTACCACACGTTCCCCTAATTCTACGTTTAACTTCGAAATGATGCCACTTTGTGGAGCATAAATCGTCGTTTTTGTTAAGTTCGTCTTAGCCTCTTTTAACGCTGCTTCAGATGATTTAACATTATAGTTTGCTGCATTGACATTTGCTTTTGCAGCCTCTAAATCTTGTTTTGCTACTGTATAAGCAGATAAAAACTGGTCAAAATCTGCGTCAGAGATTACTTTATCCTTGTGTAATTTCGCATTACGATCGTAATCAATTTTAGCCTTCGATAATCGTGCATCACTTTGGGCTAAAACCGCCTTACTTTGCTCCATGTTTGCCTTAGTCGCGTTCATTTGTGCTTCTGCGCGTGCTAAAAGAGATACATAGTTATCTGGACGAATCTTCAATAACTCCTGACCAGCAACCACGGAATCACCTTCCGCTACGTTCAAGGAAACGATCTCTCCAGAAACGTCTGGTGATAACTTCACCTCTACCTCTGGCTGAATCTTTCCCGACGCGGAAACCTTTTCAATGATGGTCGAACGAGACACCTTCGCGAACTCTACTTCCGTAGGCTCGACCTTACCGATCCACTCCATTTTTTTGGCTAGAAATAATCCACCAAAAATTAATACCACCGCGCCTCCGATGATCATATAAGTCCGCTTACTGTTGTTGTTTGTTGCCATAATTTTAGTCAATAGTCGCTAGTCCCTAGCCAATTTTATCTATACTCTCTACTCTTTTATCTCTAATCTAATTTATTATCTATACTCTTTACTCTATTATCTCTAATCTAAAACGTTAGTGACTTCCCCTGATAAAAATCTAAAATCTTCGTTCTAAACACGAAATCGTATTTAGATTGAACTAAGCTCAGGCGCGCCCGATCTAAGTTTGTTTTTTGTAAATTATAACTCACAAAGTCAATGGTTCCCGCTCCGAAACGGCTTTCTGCCGCACGGAACGACTCTTCTAAAGCAGATACCTGTGAAAGTCCTGCCTCGTATTTCATCGCCGCATTGTTTAGATTCAAGTAGGCTTGCTCTATGTTTTGGCGTAAAGTCAAACGCGCTCTTTCGGCCTCAATCGAAGCATTTTCGCGCTGCAAACCAGCCTGAGCAATTCTAGTTTTAGAAGCAAATCGAGTGAAAATAGGGATATTTAAACCCACAGTAAGTACCTTATTTTGCGTATTATTTAATTGATCAAAATAGCTCAACGTTAACGCGTTGGATTGGTTAGCAGACACACTAGCGTTAAATGATAAAGTAGGTAGCGTTGCTGCCTTAGCCACCGAAATTGCCTTTAAAGCACTCTGAACACGTAAATCAGCAGCTTTTACTAAGGGTTGAATGGATAAAGCTTTCGTATATAAGTCGTCTAATTCCGTTTCGTATCCCTTGGTATTGGGAATAGGTACTTCGATGCGCTGCAACTCGATCGATGAGATGCTAGAATCGTTTAACAACTGCAATAAGGTTAATTTATTCAGGTCAAGTGTGCTATAAAAATTCACCACATTCGACTCTTCATTCGCTAATTGCGCTTTTAAATCTAATAGATTCGAAGGGGCAAGCGAACCCGCATTCACTAATTTCTCGGTGCGGGTAATCTGTAATTTCGTGATTTCTGTCTGCGATTTAGCAATGCTTAATTGATCTTCTGAATTGAGAATCGCTAAATAAGCTAGCACCACTTGTAGTGATATATTGTCTTTAATCGACGCTAGATCTTCTTGGGATGCCTTCAGGTTGTAATCGTTCTGGAGAACCGTGTTACGGATTTGGCCCCCATTAAAAAGAAGCATACCCGCATTTAAACCTAAGTTATTGTAATTAATGTTACGCGAATCGAATCCGTTCGTAAACGGGTTAATACTACGTCCAAAACTCGCCGACTGATTGATATTCGCATTTAAATTAGGCAATGCGTTGTTTTTCGACTGCTGAAGCTGCAACTGCGCGTTACGCAAACTAACCTCCGAAGACCTCACATTTAAGTTGTGCAATAAGGCAATTTCTACCGCCTTAGAAAGCGATAATCGAACTACATTTCCGTTCGCTTGAATGGCTGACGCGTTCTGCGCTTGTGTTTCCAAACCGCTTAGTAAGATAAGCGCAGAAAGACTGAATATTTTTAAATACATAAGTCGACTTTAAAATGTACGCAAAGGTAAACAATCCCCCGTTCGCCACTCCTTATTTTAGGATAAACGGCAAGGGTTGAGGATAAAACCTCATTTTAAGGCACGACTTGAAACATTTGCTTCGCGACTTTTCGAGAGAACGCATTAAAATGCCACCACTCATAGTCGATTCCCGTAAACCCTGCTTGAGTCATCGCCTGACGCAGAATAAGGCGATTGTCGATGGCTTTTTGGCTTAATTTACCTGCCTTCAAGAACCTCGCCTCCTCTTTTGGATAGGCTAGCTCGCCAAAAAAATCATATTTCGTCCCCATCTCTAACGGCTTCCCCTTCTCATCCGCTACCGTTAAATCAATCGCGCTTCCATAATTGTGTATCGAATGCTCCTTCGGATCCGCCACATAAGTCCGTCGTTTTGCCGGAGGATATTCTGTTAATGTATTCCAAAGTTCCCACTGCTTCGATAGCGGTCTCGCCGCATCATAAATCAGTAAATGATATCCTGGATGTGATTTTTCCAAAATCGCCTGCGCCTTTTTCAACTTCGCCACCGTCTCTTTCTGCAAATACGCATGCGTCAAACAACCATAAACATCCTTCTTCATAAAATTATCCGTCGTGGCATATTTCAATTCGACTAACACCCCTGGAACCTGCGAGGTAACCTCGACAAGACCCTGTTTTTGCATGGACAATTCAGTGGCACAAGTCGTTTTTTGTGCCTGTAGCGAAACACTAAGTAGCAGGATTATTCCTGCTTTCCAGATTTGACTCATCATAATGACGGAATTTTCCCTAAATTTAATCGTTTTTTACCTCTTATAAACTATGGCTTTAAATTGGATTTGGTTTTTGTTCTTCGGTGTCGCATTCGTAGTCGCCCTCATTCAATTCCTTTTTTTCGGAAATGCAGACATTTTTAAAGTCCTCGTCGATGGCATGTTTGACTCCGCAGAAGTGGCTGTCATGAAAGTTGCCCTCCCACTAACCGGCGTCATGGCCTTTTTTATGGGCATTTTACAAGTAGGAGAGAAGGCAGGTGCCATCCATTTTTTAGCCCGTAAAATTCAACCCTTCTTTTCTCGACTTTTTCCAGAAGTGCCAAAAGACCACCCCGTTCACGGCCAAATGATCATGAACTTCTCGGCCAATTTACTGGGTCTAGATAACGCAGCAACCCCTTTTGGCCTAAAAGCCATGCAAGGCCTACAGGACATCAACCCAGAAAAAGAAACCGCCTCAAACGCCCAAATCATGTTCCTTGTGCTCCACAGCGCAGGTCCCGTTTTAATCCCCCTTTCCATCATGGCACAACGCGCCATTTATGGTGCTCAAGACGCTTCAGACGTATTTATTCCCTGCCTAATGGCCACCTACGCAGCCACCATCACCGGATTAATCTTCGTCGCCATTAAGCAAAAAATACGCCTTTTCGACCCCGTCCTTTTTGGCTGGCTTTTCAGCATCACCGCCATCCTAGCCGGGATCCTATGGTATTTCAGCAGCCTTTCTAAAGAGCAAATCGACATCCAATCCAAACTCTTCAGCAACGGCATCCTATTCACCCTCATTTTCTCCTTCATCGCCGCAGCCTTTTACAAGAAAGTAGATATTTTCGGAACCTTTGTTGAAGGCGCCAAAGGAGGATTCGAAACCTCCGTCCGCATCATCCCCTACCTCGTAGGAATGCTTGTAGCCATCTCCTGCCTGCGCAACTCCGGCGTTTTAGGCTTCATCGTAGATGGCATGAAGTTCGTCGTAGACAGCATCGGAATCGATAACCGCTTCACCGACGCGATGCCCACGGCCCTTCTTCACCCCGTATCCGGCAGTGGCTCCCGCGCCATGATGATCGACACAATGAAAACCTTCGGCCCAGACTCCTTCGCCGGCCGCCTAGCTTGCGTCTTCCAAGGCTCCGCAGAAACAGTCCTCTTCGTCATCGCCCTTTACTACGGCTCTGTACAAGTACGCAATATTCGCTACACGCTTTGGGCGGGGTTGGCGGCGGATTTAGTGGGGATAGTGACGGCGATTTTTGTGAGCTATCTTTTTTTTGGGTAGCCTTTAAATGGTGAATGGTAAGTGGTAAATGGTAAATATTTGATGGTAGATTCATTTATCATTCACCACTTACCATTCACCATTTTATTTATCTGCTAATGCTGCTACAAGCTCAAAACCAAGACTCTCTATCTTCAACCGCACCTCGTGCTTATTCTTCAGCCCCACGATCTTGGCCGTTTGACCGGTGAGTGGGCCGGATTCGATGGTGATGTAGTCGCCGATCTTTGCGGTGGTTCCGATGGTTTCTACTTCGAGGTGGTCAGATAAGAATTGTTTGATGGCTTGGATTTCGGAGTCTTGGATGACGGCGGGTTTGTGGAGCCAGTAGACGAAGTTCACGACGCCGAAGGTGCGGCGGACTAAGCCGCTTTGTTTTTCTAAGTCGATGTTAACGAAAACGTAGGAGCGGAAGAGGACTTCTTCGACCCATTTTTTGCGGTCAGACCATTGCTTTTTGCGCTTCGTGGTAGGGCAGTAGGCTTCGATGCCTACGTCTTTTAGACGCAAGGAGACTTTCTTCTCCATTCGGGATTTCGTATAAATCGCGTACCAGGCCATGCTTATAATCGGGCGTCTGCCAAGTCTTTAGATAATATGGATTTGATGTCGAATATGACCCCGTTTTCTGCTTTCAAAGAGGCGAAGGGGAGGTCAAGGAATTCGGTGTGGGCTACGGTCAAAACGATTGCCTGGTAGGATGGGGCTAGTTTTTTGACGAGGTCGATGCCGTGTTCGTGTTTCACTTCGGCGGCGTTTGCCCAAGGGTCGTAGACGTCTACTTCCATGCCAAAATCCACGAGTTCTTTGTAGATGTCGACTACGCGGGAGTTGCGGATGTCTGGGCAGTTTTCTTTGAAGGTGATGCCGAGCATGAGGGTTTTGGCGCCGGCGATTTTTTGGCCTTTGTTAATCAATAATTTGACTAATTTATTCGCTACGAAAATGCCCATGTTGTCGTTCACACGGCGACCTGAAAGGATCACTTGTGGATAATAGCCAAGGCTTTCGGACTTGTGTAATAAATAATAGGGGTCCACGCCTATGCAGTGGCCGCCCACTAGGCCGGGTTTGAAATTCAAGAAGTTCCACTTTGTTCCGGCGGCTTCTAATACCTCAGTGGTGTCGATGCCAAGGCGGTCAAAAATGAGGGCGAGCTCGTTGACAAACGAGATGTTCACGTCGCGTTGGGCGTTTTCGATGGCCTTGCTCGCTTCAGCTACTTTCATCGAAGGCGCTTTGTGTGTGCCTGCGGTGATGATGGAGCGGTAGAGCTGGTCGACTTTTTCGGCGATTTCGGGGGTGGATCCAGAGGTTACTTTCTTGATTTTAGTCAAGGTGTTTACCTTGTCACCTGGGTTAATGCGCTCTGGCGAGTAGCCACAGAAGAAGTCTTCGTTGAATTTTAGTCCGGAGAATTGCTCCAAAACAGGGACACAATCTTCCTCGGTGCAACCCGGGTAAACAGTCGATTCATAAATGACTAAATCGCCCTTTTTCAAGGCCTTTCCGATCATCTCCGATGCCTTTAAAAGCGGAGTTAAATCCGGTTTTTTGAAGTGATCAATGGGAGTGGGAACGGTGACAATAAAGGTATTGCAAGTGCTTAAATCGGCCGCATTCGAAGAGAATGTTAACGAAACCGAGGCTTTTAATTGCTTCGCGGTTACTTCTTGCGTGCGGTCAAAACCGCTATTTAATTCCGCGATGCGGCTGGTATCGATATCAAAACCGAGCGTGGGGATGTTTTTTCCAAACTCCACCGCTAACGGAAAACCCACATATCCTAAGCCAATAATGGCGATCCGTGTACTCATCTTATTTGTTCGAGAAAAGTTTTACGTCCGCCTGTACCATGTCTTTTACTAGCGCGGCTAAGTCGTATTTTAGGGTCCAGCCTAGTTTTTCTTTGGCCTTCGTCGGATCCCCAATTAACAATTCTACTTCCGTAGGGCGGAAATAGCGTGGGTCGATGGCAATCACTTCTTGTCCTACCGGCACTTGGTAAACTGGGTTCGAGCAAGAAACCACGGTTCCTTTTTCGTTCACGCCTTCGCCAGTGAAAGCAACTTCGATGCCTAGTTCTGCAAAAGACATGCGGATAAATTCACGCACGGTCGTCGTAATGCCGGTGGCGATGACGTAATCTTCAGGGGTATCTTGTTGCAAAATCAACCACATCGCCTCGATGTAATCTTTCGCGTGGCCCCAGTCACGTTTCGCGTCTAGGTTACCTAAATGGATCTTTTTCTCTTGTCCTAAAGCGATTTGGGCTACACCGCGTGTGATTTTACGCGTCACAAAGGTCTCGCCGCGCAGCGGGGATTCGTGGTTAAATAAAATCCCGTTTACCGCAAACATGCCGTAGGCTTCACGGTAATTTACCGTGATCCAATAGCCGTATAATTTAGCTACAGCATAGGGAGAACGAGGATAGAATGGGGTAGTTTCTGATTGCGGAACTTCCTGTACAAGGCCATAAAGCTCTGAGGTGGACGCTTGGTACACTTTGGTCTTTTTAACCAAACCAAGCAAGCGTATGGCCTCTAAAATACGCAAAGTTCCGATACCATCTACCTGCGCCGTATACTCAGGTTCGTCGAAAGAAACTTTCACGTGGGACATCGCCCCTAAATTGTAAATTTCATCCGGCTGAACTTCTTGAATGATGCGAATAATATTCGTGGAATCACTTAAATCCCCGTAATGCAAGATAAATGAGGCCGAATCTACGTGCGGATCCTGGTACAAATGATCGATGCGATCGGTATTGATCAAGGAGCTTCTGCGCTTGATACCATGCACGATATAACCCTTATTTAAAAGAAATTCCGCTAAATAAGCGCCATCTTGTCCTGTTACACCCGTAATTAGGGCTACCTTTTTTCCTGTCGACATACGATTCATTAAGAAACCAAAATTAGGCAAAAAAGAGTCCTAACGCAATTTATTCGTAAAGCGCCAAAATCGCTTTTTCGTGTTTCGCGTAAATTGCCTTGCGTTTTAATTTCAATGTAGGGGTGATTTCTCCGTCTGCTACCGTGAATAAACGCGGCAATAGAACGAATTTTTTCACTTGTTCGTATTTAGCCACAGAAGCCATCGTGTCTTGCACCTCTTGATCCAATTTCTGAATGACGTCCTTGTCTTTGATTAGCGCTTCTGGTCCTTTGGCCTGAATCCCTTGCTGATCTGCCCACACTTGCAAGGCATTAAACTCCGGAATGATCAGTGCGGATGGGAATTTTTGGCTTTCGCCCACCACCATACATTGCTCGATGAAAGCTGATTCCTTTAGCTTGTTCTCCACTAATTGTGGCGCCACATATTTACCTCCAGACGTTTTGAAAATCTCTTTCTTGCGATCGGTAATCTTCAAATACTTGCCGTCTACCATCGTTCCAATGTCACCTGTGTGGAACCAGCCATCTTTATCAATCGCCTCCGCTGTTGCCTCCGGATTCTTATAATAACCAACCATTACAGAATCTCCTTTTACGCAAATCTCGCCATCTTCTGCAATCTTTAATTCAATACAGTCGATCAAAGATCCTACACAGCCTACTTTAAAATCAACTGGCTTTACGCGTGAAACCGAAATAACAGGTGAAGTCTCTGTTAATCCATACCCTTCTGAAACCGGGATCCCGGCTGCCCAGAAAACGCGTGATAACCGTGGTTGCAATGCAGCAGAACCGGAGGCGATTAAACGCACATTTCCGCCTAATGCTTCACGCCACTTGCTAAAAATCACTTTGCGATAGAAAGCTAATTTCAACGAGTCTAAGAATCCTAATTTTTCCATCGGATCGTATTGTAAACCGAATTCCAATGCGCCGAAGAATAGCGTCCGCTTGATGCCAGTAAGCTCATTTCCTTTGGCCAAAATCTTATCATATACCTTCTCTAATAAACGCGGAACCGAAGCAAACATCGCTGGCTTCACCTCTCTAATATTATCCGCAATGGTCTCCATGCTCTCCGCATAATAGACCGAAACACCATAATACATGTACATATAAATGTCCGTACGCTCATAAATGTGGCACAAAGGCAAGAAGCTCAAAGCACGATCATCAGGTAATAAATCAAAGAAGTTACCGCGAACTAAAGACTTTACATTACTCACAATATTGTGGTGCGTTAACATCACCCCCTTAGGGCGACCCGTCGTACCAGAGGTATAAATCAATGTCAATAAATCGTTCGGCTGAACTGCGTCCATTAGAGGTTTCAAAACCGACACATCTTTTCCTTCTCCTAATTCCTTCACTGCCGTCCAACGCTCCACATCAGCGACTGGATCAAAGGTATAAACACCCTTAATCGTCTTATTTCCCTTCGAAGCCGCTTTTACCTTCAAATACAATTCCTCGTTTTCACAGAACACAAACTTTACTTCTGCATCTCTGAAGATATAATCATAATCCTCAATGGTAATGGTAGGGTACATAGGAACAGTCACACCACCAATGATCTGGACTGCGAAATCCACAAAATTCCAGCCTGGTCTATTTCCTGAAATGATGGCTACTTTATCACCTGGCTTTATTTTTAATTCCAATAAACCCAAGGCAAGCGTTTGAATCGTTTCCAAAGTTTCGTCTACCGAATACTTCTTCCATTCGTCGTTTCTTTTTAAACAGAACAGATCTTCTTTTTTAAAAGTCTTGTAAGCGTCTAATAAATCAAATACGCGGGTGAATTGTTGATGAACCATGTTGTTTTAGGGTTTAGAGCTAGCAATTTAGTGAATTGTATTAAAAATAGTTCTTTTTGCATCTAAATTACTTATCCACAAGTTATCCACAAGCGAACAGATGATTTAATCTTTTTTTATCCCATATAATCTTTTTTAATATACGAAATATCAAAAAAGCATTAAATACACTTTTTCCTTCTCAGAAACTTATCCACATACATAAATTAAAAAAAGAAAAATATTTTTAAATCTCTTTTTTGTTTCTTCTTGTTGTTCTCTGTGGATAAGTGGATAAGTCTAATTCGTGTTTGTAAGTGCTTGATATGAGCAAGTTTTATACTTTTAAGACCCACTATCGCTATGTGGATAAAAGCCTAACAACTTGTGGATAACTCTGAGTTTATCCACAATGCGCGGTGAGGACTAAAAGTTATGCACACTCTTGTGTCATTTATGTGGATAGAATGTGGATAAATAAGGAACTTATCCACAGTGTTAAGGGGTGGTTATCCACAAGTCGGTTAATTGGAAATTAGCCTTTAATTTTATCTTCGTATCGAAGTAGTAAATGTCCTCAGCCTTCGTTTTTGTTTTAAAATTACCGATGTCCCATTGCCCGTTTTCGTTGCTATCCACAATAGCTCGTAGTGTGTAAGTACCTGGTTCCACGTTTTGGAAGGAACAAGGGCCTTTTGATTTCTGCTCGTAGGCTTTTTCTAGCTTATCGCCCTTTAAAAGTTGGTATATGTACTTTCCGGGTTGTCTTATTCCCCCTTCTATCGATCCGGTCTCTTCAGGGTCGATGCGTTTAATTACCTGCTTGTATTCATTCGTAGAATCTGTCTCTGGGCCTACAAAAGCTATTTTATCTAAGGACAAAGTGAAGGTGGGCAACTTAGGTAAGAATGTACTTTTTAAGGTTAAAACATTTTGGAACTTATTCCAACCAAACGCTTCATCCGGGAAGGTTAAATCGTCTTCGTTTTCTGTCAAAATGTGTACTTTCTTAGAATCCCATTGCAAAACAGGCTTAGGGAAAATAAGTAGTATAGAGTCTGTGGCAACAATTTGTGCTCCTATTTTAGGGAAAACATCAAAGCCGAGTGGAACATTTACCGCCCTTTCTTTTTTTGCTAACTCTCTAAACTTTCCCTTTAATTTAAAGTCCACTTTTCGCCCGATTGAGTCTTCGAGCGTTGCCTCGATTTTTAAGGTATCTGCTTTGTTCAAACCACCTACATAAATGCGTAGGTTTCGATCCGCTTCGATTTGATACAAGGGTTTTTCTGTGGAGGAAAAACGCACATCAGCGGACTTAATGCCCCGCGAGAATTCATATAAAATGGTTTTAGCGGTGGTGGTGGTTTTGCTTAATTTAATCGGGTCTTGGTTTTGGAGGGCGATCTTGAAGTCGCGGGTCTCATTTTTTTGTAGATCAATAAACGACTCTGTGATGAAGTCCACCGATTCTTTAGCCGAATTGTACAACAAGTTGTTGTTTACGTCCTCAAAGGCCGCCATATAATATCTGCCTGCTGCTAAATTCTCTAAGACATAAGTTCCCGAGGTGTCGGTTCTAACAAAATAATAGGGCTTAGCTTTATCTATCGATAAGGTATCCGTGTATGGATAGAGCCCCACGGTAATATTGTCAGCTTTTTTATTCGTTAATAAGTGTTTTACTCGACCTTCTATCTTTAATGAATCAATGGTTTCCGAGGTACTAAAAACGAGTTTGATGTTTTTGCCTTTATTGCGTTCCGCCACATCTTCGATGGCATTTCTAAAATTAAAGGTATAGGTCGTTTTGTCTTTTAAAGCGCTATCTAATAGGAGTGTTAGTCCAGTAGGCCGAATGCGGGTTTCGTAATTTCCGATCGTTGGGGTAATTAATAATTCCTGATTTAAGCTTTTAACGGTGATGTATTCGTTGAAGTTTAATTCGATTTTTTGCCCCTTGAAATTCTTGCTCTTGTTTAGCGGGATCGAGCTAGTTACGACAGGCGCCAGTGTATCTTTTTTTCCGCCTGGAGGCGAGGCCATTTGGGCACAACTTTGTAGTAACACTAAGCTAATGCCAAGGCCAAAAAATATAATTAATAAGCTGGTTTTCAGGAATTTATGCATGTTCGAAACAATATAAATTACTCGAATAATTCGGTTTTCCCAGCATCGCCCGCAGGTTTGAAAGCAAACCGATACAGAACGAATGAAGTAGTCGCTTATTTCCTGTTTTATATTCGTTGCTTAACAAAGAAATATAAAAGCTGTCAAAGATTAACCCGCGGCTACTTTTTAATTTAAACCCGTATTTCTGCGCTAGCGCAGCTATTGTCGCCGGTGTAAAATGGTAGATGTGACGTGGAACATCATATGCTGCCCAATATTGCTTGAAATAAGTGGCATCAAACGAGGCTGGATTAGGGAGAGCTAAAAGCAATTTTCCATCTTGTGCTAAGCGACTTTTAAAGAATTGAAAGTACTCGTCCAGCTCGTAGACGTGTTCTAATACATGCCAAAGAGTTATCACCTGAAATTTCTTTTCTGGGTCGATTTCTTTCAATGACGGCGCAATGGATAAGCCCGTTAAGTTAGCCGCTCTAGCCGCGGTTTCTGGGTCTAATTCGACCCCATTTATGTTCCAACCTTTTTGCTTAGCAGCCGCTAAAAAGTGGCCGTTTCCACATCCGACATCTAACAGTTCTCTATTTCCTTTTTTCTCTGATTCGATCCAATTAGTCTTCGACTGTAAAGTGAATTTACGCACCGCGTGATACAACTTGTTTACAATCCCTTCGTTCGTATCGCTATGTGAAATGTAAGCACTAGCGTGGTAATAAGGCCCCGCTTCGTGTGCCGCCGGCCTTGGGTTTGTGTAGATCAAACGGCAAGAGTCGCAAGAAACGATGTGGAACATTTCGTTCGATACCGTATAGTCCTTAGCCTTGAATTTTAGGCTGGAATGTGGTGATCCGCAAACGGGGCAGTTTTGTATATTTTCCATTAGCGTCCCATGAATAAAAGTAAGATTGAAACGTCAGACGCCGAAACCCCAGAAATGCGGCTCGCCTGTCCGATGGTTTGTGGCAAAATCGATTTCAATTTAATGCGCGATTCAGTCGAAAGCGTTTTAATTTTATCATAGTCGAAATTTGCTGGAATGGATAAGTCTTCCATCGATTTCATTTTATCTACCATCAAGCGCTCCTTCTCAATATAGCTTTCGTATTTCACTAAAATTTCCACTTGTTCGCGAACCTCTTGCGAATAGTTTCTCACGATAGGTTCCACACTTGGGTGTGTTGCGATTCGATCGAAAGATAAATCTGATCGTCGTAATAAATTCACGATAGGCGCACCTTCTTTCAAGGTCGCGCTTCCCTCCTGCTCTAACCAGTCGTTAACCTCCGTTGGTTTTACTTTCGTGTTTTTTATTTCTTCTGTCAAAGCCGCAACTTGCGCCTTCTTCTGTTGAAATTTATTCCAGCGTTGTTCTGTCGCTAAACCTAATTGGTATCCTTTTGCGGTTAATCGTTCATCCGCATTATCTTGTCTGAGTAGTGTTCTAAACTCAGCACGGGATGTGAACATGCGGTAAGGTTCGTCCGTGCCTTTGTTAATCAAATCATCGATCAATACACCGATGTAGGCATCCGAACGAGATAGGGTAAATGGATCTAATTCGTGTGTTTTTAAGTGAGCGTTTATTCCAGCCATCAAACCTTGACATGCCGCCTCTTCGTATCCCGTGGTGCCGTTGATTTGTCCGGCAAAGAACAACCCTTTTACGCGCTTCGTTTCTAGCGTAGGTGTTAATTGGGTAGGCGGGAAATAATCATATTCAATCGCGTAACCTGGGCGGAACATCTTGGCTTTTTCAAATCCAGGGATTAAACGAATCGCTTCGAATTGAATGTCTTCTGGTAAAGAAGTTGAGAATCCATTAACATAAATTTCGACGGTGCTCCAACCTTCTGGCTCCACGAAAATTTGGTGTGAATCCTTATCCGCAAAGCGGTTGATTTTATCTTCTACTGATGGACAGTAACGTGGACCTAAACCTTTGATTCTTCCGGCAAACATGGGCGAACGGTCGAAGCCTTTTCTCAAAACCTCGTGGACTTTCGTATTCGTATGCGTGATCCAGCAAGAACGTTGTTCGGTTAATGGGGACTCGGTTAGGTAGGAAAACGAACTTGGATTCTCATCCCCTTTTTGCTCTTCCATTGCAGCGAAGTCTAAACTTCTTCCATCAACGCGCGGCGGTGTTCCGGTCTTCATTCGCCCAGATTCGAATCCTAGGTTAATGAGTTGTTCCGTTAGTCCGATAGCCATCGGTTCTGCCATTCGTCCTCCCCCAAAATTCTTTTCCCCTATGTGGATTAACCCATTTAAAAACGTACCATTTGTTAACACGACCGTGCGAGCGGTGTAGCTCATTCCCATGCGCGTGATAACGCCTTTAACCTCTCCTTTTTCTACGATTAATTGCTGAACAGAATCTTGCCAAAAATCTACATTCAAATTTCCTTCTAATGCATTTCTCCACTCTTCGGCAAAACGCATACGATCTGACTGACAACGGGGAGACCACATCGCGGGACCTTTGGAACGATTCAACATTCTAAATTGAATCATGGTCTTATCTGAAATGATTCCGGACATGCCGCCTAGTGCATCAATTTCTCTAACGATTTGACCTTTCGCCACACCCCCCATTGCTGGATTGCATGACATCTGGGCAATGGTCTGCATATTCATCGTGATCAACAAAACACGTGAACCCATTTGCGCCGCCGCATAAGCTGCTTCGCATCCGGCGTGTCCCGCTCCCACCACAATTACATCGTATGAATTTAGCATAGCTATGAATGTTTCACGTGAAACATTTTAGTATTGTTTAATGTAAAAATCTTCCTTCTCGGTCATTAATGATTTGTCCTCTTTCTTCTTATCCTTATAACCTAGAAGATGTAATAAACCGTGCACCATGACGCGCTCTAATTCTGTTGCTGATGTCCCTAATTTCTCTCCATTTTCTTTTACACGATCGATCGAAATAAAGATATCCCCTTCGATTTTTTTCGGGTCTTCCGAGTTATCAAAAGTCACAATATCTGTTAGTGTATCGTGATTCAAATACTCTTTGTTTATCTCAAGCAGATAATCATCTGAGCAAAAGACATAGCTTAATTCCAGGATTTTCTTCCCTTCTTGCTTCGCCACCTCGTTTAACCAGGCTTTGTGCTTTAACTTCTCTTTCAGGGAGAATGTTATGTCTTCTGAGCAAAATTGAATCATGTGCGCGGTATTAAACCGCGAATTTACGAAAAAGCATCCTCGAAATGCTCTATTTTGAACGCTTGTGGATAAAAATTCACGGAAATGCTATCAAAACGGACTTCTTGGCGCCATTTGTGTTGGTATTGGTAGGCACAGGCGGCCCGATTGATCAGTCTAATTTTATTCTGGGTGATTTTTTGTTCTGGGTGCCCATGGGTGTTTCGTCGTAGTGACTTGACCTCAATGAATATTAAGAGATCCCCTTTTCTGGCGACGATGTCAATCTCGGCGCGCTTGTACCGATAGTTTCTTGCTTCGATGGTGTAGGCGTTTTTTAGTAGGTAGTCTACGCTAATTTGTTCGCCTAATTTTCCTTGTGTTATATGTTTTGCCATTATTGTATCTTTGTTTTTGATAAAGGTAGTTCCTCTCAAATCGTGGCGCTATCAGGCTCTTGGTAAAGAATGAAGCAGAATAAAGAAGTCCAATTTGTTGATTTAAATCTGATTGAATACAAGGAAGCTTGGGATCTCCAAGAGACTTTGTTAAATCGCATAGCGTCGGTTAAATTAGCAAATCGTGGACTTAAGGAAGAGTGCAAGGTGAGCACGGAAAACTACCTCCTATTTTGTCAGCACCCCCACGTTTATACGCTAGGAAAGAGTGGAGACGAATCGCATTTGTTGCTGCAAGAACCTTTTTTATCTGACATAGGTGCGACGTATTTCAAGACAAATCGTGGCGGAGATATTACTTACCACGGCCCCGGCCAATTAGTTGGTTATCCTATTCTAGATTTAGAGAATTTCTATACAGATATTCATTTATATCTACGAATGCTGGAGGAAGCAATTATTAAGACCTGTGAGGGTTTTGGGTTGGTTGCCGGGCGGATTGATGGTTTAACAGGGGTGTGGATTGATCCTTTAGACGCGAGTGCACGAAAGATTTGTGCGATGGGTGTTAAGGCCTCTCGTTGGATTAGTATGCACGGATTCGCATTGAATGTTAATACAGACCTACGTTATTTTACACACATTGTTCCTTGCGGAATTGCGACTCGTGGTGTTACTTCGTTGCAGCAAGAATTAGGCAAAGAAATGGATATTCAAGCCGTTTCTAACATTGTCAAAGGGCACTTGAATGAGCTATTTAAAATGGAATTAATACATGTTTCACGTGAAACATTGAAAGCATAAGGTTTACGCGTTCCACGTGGAACACTAGTTATGGATACTTTAAAGAATTTTAAGAATACGTTATTTATAGACATCGAAACTTCGTCTGGAGTATCCGATTTTGCCTTACTTTCCGATAAGATGAAAGAGTTTTGGCTAAAAAAGGCGAAGAATTTAGTAAATCCAGCCAATATCAGCTTAGAAGAAATGTATTTCGAAAAGGCTCCCTTGTATGCGGAGTTTGGCAAGATAATCGTCGTAGGTATGGGCTTTTTGTTCGTAAACAAGGCGAGTGAGATGGCGTTAAAAGTGAAGACCATTGCTCATGCTGACGAAAAAACGCTTCTCACGGAGTTCATCGCCTTCGTAAATAAGACGTATAAGTCGAGAGAATTGACCTTGGTGGCGCACAATGGCAAAGAATTTGACTTCCCCTATCTGTGTAGACGCATGCTCATAAATGGATTGGAGATTCCAAAATCACTGCAATTACAAGGCAAAAAGCCATGGGAAATTATCCACCAGGATACGATGGAGATGTGGAAGTTTGGTGATAGAAGATCCTATACTTCGCTCGAATTATTAGCGGAATTGATGGGGATTTCAGGTGCTAAAGCAGACCTTTCTGGAGACCAGGTGAACCGCGTATTTTACAAGGAAAATGGATTAGCTAGGATCAATGAGTATTGCCTAGAAGATGTAATCGTAGTGGCGCAACTCTATCTACGTTTTCATTTTTTAGATCTAGTTGCGCCTGAAAATATTGTCAAATTATAGGGCTTTTGCCGGGTTTCCGAATACGCGTTTACTCGCAGCCACATTCTCAATGACCACACTCCCCGCTCCTACCGTGGCGCCCTTTCCTACCTTCACACTTCCTACAATTGTCGAGTGAATTCCTACGTATGCGTTGTTCTCGATGATGGCTTCTTTGCCTATGACAGAACCCGCTCCGATGGAGGCAAAATCTGCAATCTGTGCACCCGTTTCAACGATAGCGCCAGAGCCGATGATAACGTGATCCCCTAGTTTTGTTTCGGGTAAAATTTGTGCGCCGCTACCTATAAAAACACCGTAAGCTAGACTCTTTACGTCAGCGATATTCGCCGAAGGGTGAATGGCGTTTACGGGTTTTACTTCGCGTTCTTCTAAGATCAATTCGATCATTTTCTTCCGCTCGATGGGGTTTTCTAAGGCTACAAAAACACCGCAGTTTTTGCCAATCAGTTTGAAATAAGACTCATCGTCTGCCGTTCCTAAAACGGGAATTTCCCCTATGCTCGTATCTTTCTTTTTAGGATCATCATCTAAGAAGCCGTAAATAACGACGTCGTTTTTTTGGAAAATATGTGCAGCTTCTAAGCCAAAAGGATTTACTCCAATGATAATTACAGGTAATGCTGTCATTTAGGATTGTATTTTATGCGTGTAATCTGATAATTTAAAGCTAGGTTTTCCGTCTTTTAATAAGACTAATTCGGTGTAATTTTCACCTAAAGAAATGCTATGATCAGGGGACAAATGTAAGTCTTTCCCGTCGATTTCTGTTAAACCATAGAACGGAGACATATCTCCGATGTTTTCTACTTCCCAGGAGTAATGGATGTTTCCATTGGTCATCGGGGTTTCTACTAGGTTAAACAAGACGTCAGCGCGTACGCTTGAGCTCAATGGGGCATCGGTTATTTTGATGTCAACGATCGCTCTTTCGTTTGTAGGAAGTGCTTCATAGTTTGCGATGGATTCTGACGCATAGCTTCCATCTGCAATCGCGCAGAAGGCATCGAGCAAAAGACATGCGTTTAATTTACGCAATGAATGTTTTTCTAGGTCCCATCCTGCTCCACCTGATTCTAGTAATACTAAACCGTATCCGCGGGAAGAAAACGTATCACCAAAAGCGCGGGACTCGTATTCGTCTGTCCATTTCGCTATTTTACCTGGAATAATAGGTTGGATTTGCGATAACATTCGCTGGCAAATTTGGCCTGCACGTAGACGAGATGGCGTCCAAGTTCCTGCATCGTCTCCAGTAGTAGCTAGGAAAGCGATGTGGGTTTGCTCCGGGCTATTTCCTACTGAATACAACCGGTTTTGATCATGTAAATTGAAGGCGAAGGCTGGCTTTATTTCGTCCGCCCAAGCAGATAATATACGCGCTTCTACGGAGTTCTGTTTGGTAGCGTCTCGGTTCATATCGATGCCGAGAGCGGTTTCGCGTTGCCATCTTTCTGCACCGTCTGCGTTTAGCCGTGGAATGATGCGCAGAGTGATTTTCTGATGCAATTTTTGCTTAAACTCGGCACTTAGTTCGCCTGAAATAGATAATAAACGAAAAATATCGGCTAAAGCCATGGTGGCTGTTGCTTCGTCTCCATGCATTTGAGACCAAGCAATGACTTGGATAGGTCCTTCACCCCATTTTACCTCGTGGATGGGTCTACCCTCTTCTGTTTTCCCCAGCTCTCTTACGGCGAAATGTGTCGACCATTCGGCGATTAATTCTTGCCATACAGCGGTTGAAAATCGGCGTTTTGTTAGGCGATTTTCGCGGAAGGAGTCGTAGTGTTCGAAAGCTTTTGTAAACATTAGTAAAGTGGTTTTGGCAAATAATCTGCCCAGGTTTGAGACGCAAAGATTCCTTTTTTTCCCGAACCGTACAAGACGATCAGGGTAATGATGAGAAAGATGAACCAGGCGGATGGACCGAAAAGTTCCATGCCTAGAAAGGTGGCGGCTAGTG
>JACCDT010411007.1_pt1 | contig 18909 bp, 19 predicted proteins | sample 7446291 | NCBI WGS metagenome assembly JACCDT01 (sample SAMN15323446, study PRJNA562643) | freshwater metagenome | isolation source: river surface water | place: USA:Blue River Watershed | collected 2017-08-17 | reverse complement strand
TTAGTATTGATGATTTAACATGTCCTTTATGCAAAAATAGGCTATTTTCATATAAAAATGCTACCAACAGGGACATTTATATGATAATCTAGAGAAATGAATGATATATTCTTATCCCCATATAACCCAAAGGAGACTGAGGAACGTATATATAGTATATGGGAACAAAGTGGATTCTTTAATCCTGATGTTTGTGTTGAGAAAGGAGTGACCAGTTCTGAAGCAAAACCTTTCACAATAGTAATGCCTCCCCCTAACTCAAATGGAAACTTGCATGCAGGCCACTCTCTTTTCATAACTATTGAAGACATTCTGACTAGATATAAAAGAATGTCTGGTTTTAAATCTCTCTGGATTCCAGGGGCTGATCATGCTGGTTTTGAAACTCAAGTTGTTTATGAAAAAAAACTAGAGAAAGAGGGCCGATCAAGATTTGGCATGGATCCAAATGATTTATACAAAGAAATTCTAAATTTTACATTAGAAAATAAAGTTAATATGGAGGCTCAGGTTAGATCTATGGGAGCATCGTGTGATTGGTCACGAGAAAAATTCACTCTTGATAATGATGTCGTGAGTAAAACTCAGGATACTTTTATCAAAATGTTTAACGATGGAATGATATATCGAGGGAAAAGAACAATCAACTGGTGTTACAAGCACCAGACTTCCCTTTCAGATGTTGAGACAGATTCAATAGAGGAATCTTCTCCTTTTTATTATTTTAAATATGGACCTTTTGAAATCGGCACAGTACGACCAGAAACAAAGTTTGGTGACAAATATGTAGTAATGCATCCAGAAGACAAGCGCTACTTGGATTACAGTCATGGCCAAAAAATTAAACTTGAGTGGATAAATGGTCCTATTGAAGCAACTATTATTAAGGATGAAGCCGTTGATATGGAGTTTGGAACAGGTGTTATGACAATTACTCCATGGCATTCTCAAATTGACTTTGAGATAGCTCAAAGGCACAACCTGGATATGGAACAAATAATAGATTGGCGAGGAAAGCTTCTGCCTATTGCTGGAGAGTTTACTGGAATGAACATAAAAGATGCTCGTCCAAAAATAGTAGAAAAATTACAATCAAAAGGCTTAGTCACAAGAATAGACGATAAGTATAAGAATGTAGTTAAGAAGTGCTATAAATGTAATACAGTTATAGAACCTCAAATAAAAGACCAATGGTTTGTTAAAATGGCCCCACTAGCAAAGATGGCCTTAGATTCTGTGGATCGAGGACAAATAAAGTTTATACCAGATAACTACGAGAAAATATTCAGATATTGGATGGAAAATACTATAGACTGGAACATATCAAGACAAATTGTTTGGGGTATACCCATCCCAGCATGGTTTAATGGAGAAGAAATCAAAGTAAGCAGTAATAAACCTGAAGGAGAGGGCTGGATAAAAGATACTGATACTTTTGATACATGGTTTTCTTCTGGATAGTGGCCACTTATGGTTACAGGTTTCCCAGATAGTGATGATTTTAAAAACTACTACCCAACTGATGTTATGGAGACTGGTCATGACTTAATATTTAAATGGGTACCACGTATGGTTATGTTTGGTCTTTATCTTGGTGGTAAGGCACCATTCCACACTGTTTATCTGCATGGATTAGTAAATGATGCTCAAGGAAAGAAAATGAGCAAGTCTAAAGGTAACGTTGTTAATCCACTGACACTGACCGATAAATACGGAACCGATGCACTAAGACTAGCATTAGTTATAGGAAATACACCTGGTACAGATCTTGCTCTAAGAGAAGATAAAGTCAAAGGTTACAAAAACTTTGCCAATAAAATCTGGAATATTACTCGCTTTGTTTTGGAAAACACAAAAGACTGGGATGGCACAAAACCAGAAAATATAAGTGAAAATGATACAAAAAATCTTAATGAGTTAAATGAATTAGTTGCTGATATCACAAAAGATATGGACAACTACAGATTCTACCTTGGAGCGGAAAAGTTATACCACTATGTTTGGCACACATTTGCTGATAAAATAATAGAAGAATCTAAAGAGAGTTTGAAGAATGAAGATACGAAAAAATCTACACAATACACACTCCGACAAATACTTGAAACTTCTCTAAAGCTTCTACATCCATTTATGCCTTTTGTTACCGAAGAGATCTGGTCTCACATCGATGGGAAAAAACTTCTTATGGTGACTTCTTGGCCAAAATAAGAAACATTTATGTTCCTTAATTTCACACAACAGTATCCTTTTGTTCTATCTTTTATCATAGGACTAATACCTGCTCTGGTTTGGCTTTGGTTTTGGTTATCTGAAGATACGCATCACGAACCAGCAAAAATACTGACCCTATCTTTTCTGGGCGGAATGCTAGCAGTTATTGCAGTATTACCTCTACAGAAATTAGTCTATGACATTTTTGGTGGTCAAAATTCTATTTCTTTTGCTCTATGGGCATCTTTGGAAGAAATTATAAAATTTATATTCGTCTACTTTATTGCTATTTGGAACAAATCTGTAACGGACGAACCAATTGACGACATAATCTACCTAATAGTGTCAGCATTGGGATTTGTCGCTCTCGAGAATACTCTTTTTATGATGGAATTTGTAGAAAATGGTGATTTTATCAACACTATAATTCACGGAAATTTAAGATTTATCGGAGCAAGCCTTTTACACACCATGTCATCCGCTACAATAGGTATATGTATGGCATTATCTTTCTATAAAGATAAAAAAACAAAAATATTATATACACTATCCGGAATTATAATCGCAATTGTATTGCATACAGCCTTTAATTTATTTATAATAAGTGAGTACATAAGTAATATTTTCTTTGTCTTCGGTGCCGTGTGGTTTAGTATAGTTATACTACTGTTACTCTTTGAGAAAGTGAAGCAAATAAATATAAATAAAATTGAACTTCAAAATAAAATTTAAAAAATATGAAAGATAACAGATCATTCTTTGAAAAATTAACTGGTAGCGTAAGAGTAGAAGATGAACCAGAGTTGGAAATCGAAGAAACCAGGCAACCATCTAAAACTGGACCAAATGGTGAGCCATGGTTTGACGATGAACCAGAAGAAGGCCAGCTTACAGTTGATATGTATCAAACTCCTACAGAAATAGTTATAAAGAGCATGGTAGCTGGTGTAAAACCAGAAGACCTGGATATTTCTATAGCCAGAGACACAGTAACAATAAAAGGCAAAAGAGAGACAGAAAGATTTGTAAGTGAAGATGACTATTTTCATCAGGAACTTTACTGGGGTTCATTCTCTAGAACTATAATGTTACCGGCAGAAATAGATGTGGAAGAAGCAGACGCAATAGAAAAACACGGCCTACTTATCATAAAGATGCCAAAGATAGATAAGAACAGACAGACAAGACTAAAAGTTAAGGGTTAAAAAAGTTACTAATCAAAAACCACTAACTAGTTAGTGGTTTTTGATTTTTGGTGCCAAGACCCAGGTTCGAACTGGGGACCCTTCCCTCTTCAGGGGAATGCTCTACCAACTGAGCTATCTTGGCGCTTTTTACTGACTCAAATCTTTAAAAGTATCCAGAATGCCATTAAAATTACCTACAACTGTCTCCTTAGTACCCCCGTATACACCTGTTAAAGCTTCTATATAAGGCTGTACAAGATAATAAGCACCAACAGCTGATCCTATAATAAACACCCAGTAAAGAATGCTCATGATACGAGCCAGACGCATAGATCTCTGGACGGAACGCAACATACTATTGTTTTCCTCCTCTAGTTCCACTGTTCTTTTAAGTAACTCTCTATCTTCTGGTTGCATGGGCTATATTATACCAAAAACCTATAAAAATCAAAACTTTTGTGCCACCAGCAGGAATCGAACCTGCATCTATCCCTTAGGACGGGACTGTTCTATCCATTGAACTACAGCGGCAAGGTTCAAACAGTTTAACCTATTTGAACCTATGTTTCTAGTTGAAACTATACTGAAAGAGGTTGCTGTGGCTGACCAGAAATATTCAAAAGTTCAGCCAGTTTTGGTTTATTAAAACCGATTATAACGTCATTATCTATAGTAATAACAGGGACGCCTAGCTGTCCTGAAATATCCATCATTTCCCTTCTTTTTTCTTGATCTACTGAGACATCAAAAGACTCATAAGCTACTCCATTTGCATTGAAGTATTCTTTTGCCATATTACAGAAGTGGCATGTTGGTGTTGAATATACAGTTACTTTTTTCATAGGTGTTTTTTAATTTAATAAATGTCCAAATAGTATATCGGAAAAAACTGACTGTCACAATAGCAATTTTTACCTAAAAATACCTTTAATCTTGTCCCAAAAACCTTGTTTTTTAATTTTTTCTCCAGTACTTGCTATTTCATCTTGCACTATGATAACTATGTTTTCTTCATACTTTGCCACACTAAATTTTGCTCGAACCTCCTCCTCAATCCCTTGTTTTGTAGACAATCTATCTATTTTTTCCTGTAATTCTTGGTCTCTTAGCCTCAGAGACTCCACATTTTTAAGCGAGGCCTGTTTCATTCTTTCACTTTCGACTTTTTTTCTATAAACTACCCAAGTTGAGTGCAAGACCAAGAGAATTATTACGGAAAGGATGCCGATTGTTATTCGGTTATACATAAGACTTCTAACCTTGCGTTTTTGTTGAAAATCAAGCATCATATGGTAAATCCTAATAAATCAATTATATGTTATTCGAAAAAAAGAACCAGCAAAAATTTAAGATCGTTTGGAAAGTTATATCTATACTAATGATAATCAGTATGGTGGTTTTGTACCTACCATTCTTTTATAACTAGGAATTAAGGGCTATTTCAGCCATTTTGAGGATTCCCTCTTTTGTCTTGTTTACAGCCATAAATCTATGGTTGTGGCAAAATACTCCACCAAGAACTCCTGTAGCTTGTTCAAGTTCTTCCCCATTTTTACCCGCCCAAGATTCTGGTAGTAGTTTACGATAAATAAATGAAAGATGGTTGTCTCTAATTCCCTTTATTGACCACGTATCATCTCTTTTATTGTAGTAAACAACATAAAGAGGTTCTGGATGTTTAGATAAAGTTTCAAGCCAAGGATAACCACTATCAGTCACTATAAGTCTTTTATCCGCAGTCTCTTCATAAGATTTTTCAACAAGCTCTTGCCCTTCTATAAAGTCTTTGGAGTAATTAACCATTCTCAAAATAATGCCCCTAGCATATGGAATTAGACTTCTAAAAATATCATCTGTTTTACTAACATCCTCTTTCCAAGTAGGCTTAAATATAAAAGTTAATAAACCTAAGTCAATTGGAAAAATATCATAGAAGGTCGGCTTCATAATGGAGATTCCATTATCAGGAGCATCTACTGGCTGAACAAGCAATTCATCGACTTTTTTTGCCACCTTTTCACTACCACATATATCTTTACCGAATTTTTTCCAAACTAAACCAAAAGAAGCGTACTTTATTCCATTTTCTCTCTTACCAGCACCTCCTTTTTGGTGGTGATCAAATCGATTAATATCTGGGTTATCTATTCCACCAACATCCACAACATAATCTGATTTTTCTATGATACTCATGTCCCGAGTCCTAAGAATCTCTACATTTACATTTTCACCCAAATATATTAGCAATGTAGATACTGCAAATAAGTCATCAGTGTGAAAATCTCCACTGTGAGCAACAATTGTTACCTTTTTATTCCCATCCATTTTTTAATTTCCAAGATTTATGATAATAAACAAATTTTAGAGCTATAACATAAGCAAAAACTGTAAATGACATGAACGGTATTGTTATGTATGAATACTGCATAAAATAAACCTTTGCACATTCACCCCCAATAGCAACACATCCTCCACTAGCACCAAAAGAAAAGCCCCATTGTATAAATGATTGATAAAGTGAAATAATCGCTCCCATAATAGAAAGAGGAACAAGATAGTCTATTACAGTTTTGTCCTTCTTGTACCACGCCATACCTACAATAACCAGCTGTGGGTACATAAATAACCTCTGCCACCAACACAAATCACAAGGAGGAAAACCTACTATATCAGAATATATCAGACTTCCAACAACAGCAGAAAGGATTCCAAAAAATAGCAGTTCTAATACGTACTTGTGAACAAAGTTGTACAGATGTTTTCTAGAATCTGAATGAGCGACAACAACCAAAAACACAGCAACAAATATTATATTTGAAACTAAAGTTAGAAAACCTATAGTAGCAGTAGCATTTGCTTGAATAAATGTTCCCATATTTATTGAGGTAAAACGCAAGAAGTTTTCTTTGCTAAATCTTCTAGAGAAACTTCACCATTAAGCCTTTCTGGAGTTGATGTTCCAGATACAGGGAAAAACCAAGTTGGATAACTCATAATACCCTTTTCAGTACAATTTGGAACTTGCCCCTTACCATCTGGAGTAGAACACTCTATATATGGTAGGTACTGTGCTGATTTGCCAAACATAGATTTTTGATTCTGACAGTGCTGACACCAAAAAGCACCGTAAAACTCTGTTCCACTGTTTTTTATACACTTTGCAAAATCATCATATTTTGATGGCTTTCCAGGTGTAACAATAAGCCAGACAACCCCAGCCACAAACAACAAACCAGCCAAATAAGAAATGTATTTATTCATAGATATTAAATTTATTATGGATTTAAGAATATCACAAAAACCATTTATTTCCAATTTCTTATAATTAAAAAAATATTTTGGCCCATTATCATACTTGACAAATATAGAATAAGTATGATATAATGTAGACAGACCAATGAAGTACTGCCTGCTCAAAGCAATGAGTAGCGGTGGGCCAGAAACCCCATTGGCAAGGAGACAGAATGTTCTCTCACAAGTCGGTAGTCGCAGAGCTTTACACAAAGAAGAACCGCCTCACTATGGAGCAGCTCGAGAAATCGATGCTCCGTCGGACAGGGAAAGATGGAGACTTTCTCCAGGGCATGGCGAACATCGCCTACCTTGTCTTCATGAGCTGGTTCAATCTTATCGTGGCAATCGTCGCGATCTGCTTGATCATCTTCGGCGCCTGGAACGCTAACACACGGTTAGTCTCTATCGCAAGTGGGACCATCACGACTTCCACATTCGGGTTCTTATCAGTCTTCTACACACGGTGGAGAGTTGATAGGAAGAATGAGATTGGAGAGATCTGGACCACCTTCGAACGACACCTCAACGTGTTATCCCAGGCGACATCCATTCCCGAGGAAGCCCTCTACTGTCTGTCCGAGGCAGAGCTACGAGAAATCGCAGCTCAGAAACTCCAACAGATTGCTGGCGAGGTAGTCGAGAATGAAGGCAAGCGGGCGGAAAAAGAATCCGCTAGAGCCGAATTCAGGAGAGTCCACTCCTCCTTGTTCATCCTCGGCCTCGCCGAGGGTGCATGGAACAAGTACTTCGCACACTAGACGCATTTCGCGTCGGGGCCGAATCGAAAGGTTCGGCCCTATTTCTATATCAAAATTATTTCTTAGTCATTAGACTTTGATGTTCCTCTGTATTCAATTCCCCACACTTTTTATATTTCTTTCCTGAACCACAGAAACATGGATCATTTCTCCCTATCTTTTCCCCATCTAGAGTTCTAGCTGAATCAGAAACGACTGTTTCTTTTGTCAGACTTTCTGCACCCTCCCTAGCTTCTACCATTTTTACAGGTTCATTAAAGAAAACTTGGTTTGGCTGTATTTGAGGAATTATTTTTACTATTTCCTGACCTATAGCAAACTCCATATCTTTGAACAACTGAAGTCCTTCTTTTTTATACTCTGTTAGTGGGTCTCTCTGACCATACGCACGCAAATTTACACTAGATCTCATGTAATCCATAACTTCTAGATGTTCTACCCAGAACATATCTGTGGCTTGAAGTATAACTTTCTTCAAAGCATCAATGTAACCAGCATCTGCGTTATTTATTTTATCTTCAATTGCTTTTCTTTCTTCTTCTGTAGAATTAGCTAATATTTCATGAATATATGATTTTATTTTTTCGATATGTCCAAGCAGAATCTCTCTTCTTCTTCCATACATTATTTTTCTTTGGAAATTTAGAACATCGTCAAATTCCAAAACGTGTTTTCGAGCATCAAAATTAAAACCTTCTATTTTCTCCTGAGCACTTTCAAGTGAACGAGTAATAAGTCTGTTTTCAATAGGTTCATCTTCTTTTATACCCAACTTACCCATCATGTTTTTTATATTGTCTCCACCAAAAACACGCATTAGATGGTCATCTAGTGACACAAAGAACTGTGTCTCTCCAGGGTCACCCTGTCGTCCAGATCGTCCTCGTAACTGGTTGTCTATTCTACGTGCATCATGCCTTTCTGTTCCAAGCACAAACAAACCGCCAATAGATTTTACTTCTTCCAATAGTTCTACACTGCCTGGGTTTCCACCAAGTTTAACGTCCACACCTCTTCCAGCCATGTTTGTAGCAATGGTTACAGCACCTTTTCGTCCAGCCTGAGCGATTATTTCTCCTTCTCTACCGTGATTCTTCGCGTTCAAAATCTCATGTGGAATACCTTCTGCCTTTAGATATTCTGAAAGAAGTTCATTTTTTTCGATAGAAACTGTACCAACAAGAACTGGTTGACCTTTTTTGTGTCTAGCTGAAATTTCTCTAGCAATAGCCTTGAACTTTCCAATTTCAGTCTGAAATATCAAATCGTTGTGATCTTTTCTAGCAATCTGTCTGTTAGTTGGTACAGAAATAACGTTAAGACCATACACTTTATAAAACTCTTCAGAAGAAGTTTTTGCTGTACCTGTCATACCAGATAGTTTTTTGTATAGTCTAAAATAGTTCTGGAATGTCACAGAAGCAAAAGTCTTTGATTCCTTTTGTATAGAAACATGTTCTTTTGCTTCTATAGCTTGGTGTAATCCTTCTGACCAACGTCTTCCAGGTTGAAGTCTTCCAGTGAATTCATCCACAATAACAATCTCGTTATCTTTAACAACATAATCCTTATCTTTATTAAAAAGTGCTCTAGCACGAACTGCAGTTTCCAGATGGTGAACATATTTTATTCCTTTCTCTGTATATATATTGTCTACACCCAAAAGTTCTTCAGCCCTACTGATCCCAGAGTCTGTAAGAGCAATAGTTTTAAACTTTTCATCTACCGTATAGTGCTCACCTTTTTCTAATTTTGAAGAAATGTCTGCAAATTTTGTATACAAATCATCAGAATCTCCAGATGGGGCAGAAATAATAAGCGGAGTTCTAGCTTCATCAATAAGAATAGAGTCAATCTCATCCACAACTGCATAGTTTGGTTCTCTCTGACGCAGTCTACTTTCTTCGTATTCTATATTATCTCTCAAGTAGTCGAAACCAAACTCGTTGTTTGTTCCGTATGTTATATCAGCATGATAAGCTTCTCTTCTTGTACAAGGTCGTAAAAATTCATTTACAACTTTAAATGAAGCAACTTCATCTCTTTCTTCATCCAACTCTTTGTGTGTTGGATCATAAAGAAAAGATTGATCATGATTAATAACTCCAACTGAAACACCAAGAAAGTTATAAACTTCTCCCATCCACACTGCATCTCGTTTTGAAAGATAGTCATTTACAGTCACAACATGAACACCTTTTCCTGTAAGTGAATTTAAATATGCAGGAAGTGTTGCAACTAAAGTTTTTCCTTCTCCAGTTCTCATTTCTGCAATAGAACCTTTATGTAAAATAAATCCACCAATAAGTTGAACATCAAAATGTCTTTCGTTGTGGCATCTTTTTGAAGCCTCTCGAACAACAGCAAAAGCCTCTGGTAAAATAGAGTCCAGAGTCTCACCTTTTTGGATTCTCTCCTTAAATTCAGTAGTTTTCGCCTTTAGCTCATCATCAGACAATCCAGAAATAGCGCTCTCTAGAGCGTTTATTTGACTAACTATAGGTTCAGACTCTTTCAAAGCCTTGGATGTTTCATCCCCAAATATCTTTCCAAATAATGACATAATAGCCGACATTATAGCACAAAAAACAAAAAACTCATACCGTAGTATGAGTTTTTTGTCTTCAATTGAATTGAAGTAGCAAGACTAAGCTCGCTTCTTAGCTGACTTCTTCTTTGCTGCTTTCTTCTTTTTTGCTGCCATGATATTTGTAGTAAGCTTCTCGGCTAAGAGTCACTTACATAAATTATTTTTTTAAAGTTTAGAATGATAATAAATTATTTCACTCTTCCGACCTGTCATAATTATATATCAACAAAAAATAAAAAAATATTTTTTTGAAAAAAATTGTGGATAACTTTTTTATTTTATTAAAAATATTTTTTTGAAAAATTTATTTTTAATAAAATAAATTTGGAAATAAAAAAATAATCTCATGTCTGAGATTATTTTTTTTATTTGTTCTCCTATTTCCTAACTGTTCTGAATTTGTTTTATATAAGATTCTCCCTGATCTTTGAAAGTTGGATCATCTTTTATAATCTGATTCATCAAATCAATCGCCATTTGCTTTTGACCCATAGCCACATATAAAGATGCAAGAGAAAGTTTATACTGAGCATTCTTAGGGTCTTTCTGGAGTCTAACTTTCAATATAGTCACTGCACTATCATAGTCCCCTATAGCAGCATATGTTTGCAAAAATCTATTGTCTGAAATAATTACATCCTGTCCAACTTTATTTAGAAGTTCAACAGCAAGAGGTTTGTTTTTTACATATAATGCTGATAGTGCATAAAGAATCTGAGCTTCTTTATATTCTGGAGCTAACTCATATGATTGCTTTAATAAATCAAACATTTTTTGATAATTTTGTTTACCAAGATATGAACTAGCTAATTCTGAATATATAGACTGCTTTCTTGGTGATGCTATCATTGCTCTATCAAGATACTTTATAGCTTCGTCATATTGGTTAATTCTGTTATAGAAACTTCCAGCAAAAACCAGGTACCTAGCATCATTTGGTGTCTGTTTTAACTTCTCTGTAACTTTTTCTTTTGCCAAATCAACAAACTGCTGTTTTATGTTAGCGGGCAACTTATCAGAAGAATTAATCTGAATTGCTATTTGAACTAACTGCTCAGTAGCTTCTGAATCTCCAAATGATTTATATGAGTAAACTTGTTTAAACAAAGCAAGATTTTTTTCTATTCCTCCGTTATTTTCTTGTGGACTCATCGCTTGAATCAAAGTCTGATTCGCAAACAAAGCAGGTATATTTACATAATACACTGTGAATATAGTCGCAATGAGCACGACCGGTGCAACTATATAGTTAACAGCATCTTGAGAAAATGTTTTTGTGTAAAAACCAGAAGATTCAGTCTCATCCATCCTACTAACATTTATAGAATGTATGAAACCAAGTAGAGAGAAGAATACTATGTAGCTGATCAAGTTATCAAACACAAATATATTATGGAATATATAAGCAGCAATAAGACCAGTGAGTATACCTTTTTCAGTAACCTTGAGAGTACTTTCTTTTCTCCATATGTAATAGAGTAATGCAACGTACAAACTAAGATAAGAAAGTAACCCTACTAAACCTCCAGCTATAAGCCAGTCCAAGAATATGTCGTGTGTTCTATCGAACCACTGTTCCTGGCTGTGCATTCTTGGATCATAATTTTTATTAAAAACGTAATTAAAATTTTCCTGACCCCAACCAAGTATCGGGTTTTCTTTGAAGCCTTCTATTGCCATAGGCCACACAAAATATCTTCCTTGTGTTTTTATTTCTGCAAAACCTAAAGAAGAAAATCTCCCCAGAACCTGATTATTCTTAGCAAAATCAGTATTTTTTATAGAAAAGAACCCTGTAATTACAATAAGTACAAGACCCATAACAACGTAGGCAGACTTTCTAATAAAAGCATTGTCCCTCTCCTTAAACAAAACAATGAGACCAGCTAAAAGTAGCCCTCCTATAAGTCCGAGAATAGCACCTCTTGTTGCTGTAAAATAGAGTATTATTAAATTTAATAGACCTACACACGCATAAGACCATCTCTGCCAAATTGGTTTTGCAGAATCAATAAGCAGATATAGACAAAGGAATATATGGAAAACTAGATAGATCGCCAGATAGGTAGCATTTCCCAATGTAGCATCCACTCGAGTCCCTCCTTGATTAATAGTGACAGCTCCGAATACCTGAAATAGTCCGTACACAGACATCATTGCACTTGCAAATATAGAAACATTAAAAAACTGAAACCATTTTGACTGACTGTTTAGAACCGAAGAAGAAACAATATAAAACATAGCCAGGTGAGCAATAAGAACAAAGCCCTCCATTCTTTCATAATTACTCCATATACTTTTATATGCATTCACACCAAATATATCAGCGAGCAGAACAGCTCCTGTAAAAAATAGAACTGCTTTTGTCATCCAAGACATTTTTGGTCTATATTCTTTATCAGCAAAAGCCAAAACAACAAATAAACCAAATATTATTTCTACAATTATTCTAAATGCAAAACCTTTACCCGCTATAAATGGGAAATACATTGCACCAGGAACAATAAAAGGAATAAATGGAATAATAAATAAACCGCCCAAAATCAGATATTTGATAATATTTTTTGTTGTTTGCATGGTCTGAAGTATAGCAAATCACTCTTTTTACTGCTAGTAATAAAGGCCAAAACGGAGTAATATAGCTTTTATATGAAAGATCTAAAAAGTAGAGGCGTTGGAGTTCTGCGTTCTCTAGAAAAGTACACAGAAACTGATATGGTCTATGTTACTAAGAACATTTTATGGATAAATGCTAATACAATAATAGTGACCGTTTTTTCTTTTATCCTATCAATCCTATTAGCGAGATTCGTGTCTAAAGATATCTACGGAATATACCAATTCATACTATCAATTGGACTAATACTCGGATCTTTTACACTTACAGGAATGAATGCAGCTGTTACTCAAGCTGCAGCAAGAGGATTCGATGGAGTATTTATATCATCTGTAAAAACACAATTGAAATTTGGCCTTATTCCATTTTCAATTGGAATGGCTATATCTCTTTATTACTTAATAAATGGGAACTTAATACTTTCAGTAGGAATACTTGCAACAGCAATACTACTACCAATGACTAACTCGTTGAATACTTGGGGAGCATACCTTGGTGGCAAAAAAGAGTTTGGTCGTAGTTTCTTTTATAACCAAATCATTAATGTCATTTACTATGGAGGAATAATTGCATCCGTATATTTCTTCCCAAGTGCACTAATGCTTGTGCTAGTCACCTTAGTCACGAATTTTGCTTCAAATTTATTTATATACTTACATATATTAAAAAATTACAATATAAATAAGGAGGGAGAAAAAGAAGCTTTAGACTATGGAAAAAAATTAAGTTTATCTAGTATTCTACCGATGATCTCTATTCATATTGACAACTTATTGATATTCCATCTTTTGGGTGCACAGAACTTGGCAATATACGCCTTTGCATCAAATATACCGGAGCGTTTTATGGGCTTTCTTCGTCCGCTATCGATCATTGCCCTTCCAAAACTATCAGAAAAAAACTCAGAAGATATTGGAACTAGTGTAGCAAATAAACTTAATAAATTTTTTATCATTGCATTTTTATGGGGGTTGATTTATATAGCAATAGCCCCATTTCTGTATAAAATATTTTTTCCACAATATATAGATTCCCTAAAATACTCATTTGGATACATAATATTTTCTGCAGTATCAACTATTGGAACCCTTCCGGTTACAGCACTATTTGCAAGCCGTTCAAACAAAATATTTAAATTTAATATTGTAAACCCTATATTTAACATATCATCGACACTTATTGGTGGATACACATTTGGTATTTGGGGAGTGATTATTGGAAGAATTGTGGGGAGCACATTCTCTCTTTTATTGAGTCTCTATTTTACAAAGCAAAAACCTGAAAACATATAGAATCAAATTTTTTACATCCTTTGCACGATACGATAGTTTGGCTATAACTAAATATTTATCTTTTAATCTATCTCTATTTTTTTTATAAAAATCAGAGTGTTCTGATATTTGTTTTATATGTAAATCTAATAAAGGTTTAGGATTTTTTTTGGGTGCAGTATGACTTAGATGTGAAACTGAATTATCAAAATGTATATGAGTTGTAACATCACTGAAATATCTAATGCCAACATTATCTCTAGCCATTAAACTCATACTATATGACTCATATCCATTTACAGTTTCTGGGAAAATATAACTATTATTACTAAAAAGAGTCTTTCTGAATACTGGCTTGCAATCTCCTTTTAATCTAAACTTATTCATTGTATCTTCATAAGTCGGATCATACTCTTTTTCTCCTTCATAAAACTGAAACCCTCCGCTTTTTAAACTAACCCCATTATCTATTATAGAGTTGAAGTACATTACACTTATATTGTTTGGTAATTTACATATTTTTTCAGATATTATATTTATAGCATTAGGAACAAGCTCATCATCATCATCTAAAAAAACTAACCAATCTCCAGAAGCATTTCTAATAGCAGTATTTCTAGCAGTATTTACTCCACCATTTTTTGACTGACGTATATATATTATATTTAGTTTTTCTTTATAACTCTCAACAATACTTTTCGTATTATCTTTACCACAATCATCGACAACAATTACCTCAAAAACTGAATTCTGATTCACTACACTATCTAAGGAGCGTTTAATAAGTGATGCCCTGTTATATGTGGGTATAATAATGCTTATTTTATTCATTTTAAGCTCCTTCCCAAAATAATGGTTTTTTAAAGTTAAAACTAGGAACAGAACTCAAGGAAATTTCTTCTGATTTTCCGTCATTATATTGAATTTTAAAATCTTCCAAATACTCTCCTGCAAATTTAGATTTCCTATGATAAATAGCATTGTATACAGTTGGTATTCTAGAAATATTAAAGCCTATTATTCTTGCAACAACAGCATCAACATATGCAGGGTTTTCACCAGCAATTAAAATTCCAAGAGGTTTTGGGCTTGGCTCAAGTGGTCCTTGCCCCTCTCCAGCTATAATTCCATCAACTATATTTAATATCTTCAGAGGTTTGTTTGAACAAAAGTAAGCGATATGGTTCAAATCCAACGTGGTACGCCAAATTGTATCATTTCCACGCCAGCTACCTGCTGTGATATTCTCTGAACCAGTCAATCGTGAGACCAATAACAGATAATCAAGAGCCTTCATTATGAACTTCCTTTTTATAACAGATAATTGATTTACATTTTCCCATAGATAGTCATATAGATTCTCGTATTTTGTTTTGAACCAACTTGAACTTGAGTAGTTATCACCCCCATCAAAATATGAACCCTTGATATGATGAGGTAGAAATTCCTTGTGTCCATTAATACCTACCAAGTTTTTCATTGAGCAAGTAAGTCCAGCTTTTATGTGCGTTTTGAGTTTAGGAATGTTAATAAAAAAATCTACATCATGTATTCGCTTTGTCACCAAATATTCATGCTTGCCAGGCCTATGATGATCCTGCATCAAACTCGGCTTGTATTTTGTAACTCGAAACCTATTTGAATATTCAGATATGTCCTCTAGAAAGCTATTCTCTCCCAGATCAATAATATTGTATTCCTTTTTTATGTCTTCGTTGTCTGTTATTCGAAATTTCTGAATATCTCTAATGTTTAATTTTGAATTTGGAATAGTTGTAATTCTCCAATCCTCAACAATAAGTTCAATGGAGGGATTCTGTTTATTAAAAGTCTCAACAATCTCATCTAATCGAATATTTTTCTTTAAATTTTCAAAATTACAGTTTTGGAGTGGTGCATCAGCGATAATAATTTTTCCTTTTCCTTCCATAGCTATAGCAAGAAAATCTAATACATATTTAATAATTGATGGATGCGTTATGAGAGACTCAATATCAAAACCTAGTGGATTTCTGTCTCTGACCCAGTTTGGCTTAATCAAAACACTTTGACCAGGTGAAATGTATGTAGAAAAAGGATTCTCTCTAGATAGACCCATACCAGAGAAAACATCAAGCAGAGCTTGCTTGATTTCACTATCTACATCATACGGAAAAACAGGGTACTGCGTAACAGTTCTTACTACAGAAACATTATTTTTTAAATTTTTATTAATCATTTTTAACATTCCACAGATTACCCAATTTAAAATCGAAGGACTCTGGCGTAAATCTCTCCATACCTGAACCGGGATAATGAGTCATTTCTCCAAAGAAAACCCTATCACCTATACTATAAAGATCGATTCTAATATAACTAAAACCTTTCGATAACTGCCGTGACAATGATAACATTTTTTCAAAATTTACTGGTTTTGAGGCTTCTACACCCTGTTTAAACTTTAGTGTAACAGGTATATATGTCCAATCCTTATCGTACAGTGTCCTTGAATGACTAGTAAATCTATCGAAATCAATCTGAACAAAAGCACATTCTCCTTCAATCATATGAAACTTGTAGTCTTTAGGAATACTTCCTGATTCATCTCGGAGTAGTCGTTCTACGACAACTCTTCGCTCTTTAATTCTCCCATATGCCCATTCGTGCTTCAAAATGCCATATGGAATACTAAGTTGTTTTTTTAGCTCTGATATAATCAATTTCTTGTTTGGAATGTCTCCTTTTTTAATTATAAAGTGTGGCCCTGAATTGTGATTTGCCTTAACAATATACTCTCCCTCTAGTTTATCAAATGGAATATTCTCTGGGTTAGTACCAGAATACAAAAGTGGGATCAAAATACTTTCCGCTTCTTTTTGACCAAGTGTATCTATTAGATATTTTCGAACTGCATATTTATCTGCGACTATTGAGAGCACATCCCTTCTGTCATAAATTTTATTATAGATAATGTGGTGACTAAAACTTTTGGGTTTATTCAGGCACAAATCATAACCCATCATCTTTTTAAACTTTCTCTTTTCAAAATAATACCCTGAAATAAAATCCAAAGTATTAAAAACAATCCCTCTAAATTTAAAAAGGGTGGGAGAATTCCAAATAGGTCGAAAAACTGACTTAAAAAATTCCATAAAATCAATTCTACCACCTGAAACAAGCACTATCAACACAACGAGAAACTATCTTTTTTGGGCAATACAAAGCAGATAAGGGCTAGTGTATTTATTAGTAAACACACGATCTCTAAAAATAATTCTAAATAATAGGTCAAATGGTCTTTGGACCAAAAGCAAAAATCTATACAAATAATATTTCCATTTTTTATCAGTATTAAATAATCCAAAACTAAACAAACCCACATAGTCACAATAAATTATCGAAAAATCTTCTTCTGAAAAAAGACCAGAGAAAGACTTTTTACTCATAATAGAAGTATTATGCAAATCATAAGATGATTTGTTTAAAAACTTTGCCAGAACTTTATTTACTCCATTTAGATTTGGAATCATTATCACTAAATATCCATTATTCTTCAAAATATTTGAATGCAAATCAACAACACTCTGTACATTATCAAAATGCTCAATAAAACCCCTGGAAAAAACTACATCGTATTTGCCAGCATTATTTTCTTGAAAATCCTTATTAAAAAAATCTGCTTTAATAATATTATTTTCATCTAATCCCCATTTTTTAAAGTTTTCTTTAGTTATATCAACTCCTTTTTCTGAATACTCTACACCGTATGGTTCATACCCAAAAATATAACTTAAATTTATAAGATATTTTCCTGGGGCACAACCAATCTCTATTATCTTTTTAGACTTATCATAAGGCAAATATTTTTTACACAAAACTTCCCATAAAATAAAATTACTGTAATCTCTAGTTATGAATTTAATTTTATTTTTTATATAAGAAAATTTAGATTCAGATCCTACTTCATCTAAATTTATATGTTTGTATATTGAATCCCAATATTCCTTTTCAGATAATTTTTTCATATTTTAGATATTTTTTCTGTAAACTTTTATCATCTGAAAATCCCTTTTCATAAGAGGATGTATTACTAAGAAAAAAGTATGTACTACGACATAAACTGCATACGAAAATAACATAAAAATGAAATCTTTTAATTTTCTAGTATTCTTGTATCTTTTCAAAAGATGCAGCATTCCTATTTCGTACTTTAAAGGGGGTATTCTTAGATACCACTCAGTTTCTTTCTTAAAACCCTCACTTTCTACCAACAGATCAATATTTGAAGAATTAAATTGATGCAGGTGGTATGGTGGTGTAACCGATGACCACGGAATCTTAAATATTTTGTATAACAACAATGTTGTACGTGACCATAAGCAGTCAATATTTGGGGTTGTTATTATTAAAATACCATTAGTGTTAAGAAAAGTTCTGCATTGTAGAATCATATCTCTGGGATTTGTGACATGTTCTATTAATTCACCCAAAAAGACTATATCAAAAAAATCTTTTTCAAGGTTTGCATTTTCCAAAAAACCATTGAAGACTTTCAAACCTTGTTTCTGTGCATATTGTGCTGTTCTTTCATTTACCTCTATCCCCTCTGCCTTAAAACCTCTTTTATTTGCCCAATATATAGACTGACCATTACCACAGCCAACATCTAAAAACTTGCCATTTGGCTTTACTTTTTGAGCATAATCAAAAACTGTTTTAAATCTTGGATATTCTTCACGAACACCCAAATCCTCTACTCTGTTAGATTGATATCCTGATTCATACGAGTAAAGTTTTTTTTGTAAACTTTCTGCAGATGGCAACGGATAGACAAAAACTAAATCACATTTTGAACATAGGTATAGATCATATCCATCCTTATTCATAAAAAAACTAGAGTCACTATTACAGATATGGCAAGTTGGTTTCATATATGCAGTATATCTTTTAATTTTTCCATATGCACTTCGATTGAAAAATGTTTAATTATTTGATCTCTACC
>JACCDT010445083.1_pt1 | contig 18912 bp, 25 predicted proteins | sample 7446291 | NCBI WGS metagenome assembly JACCDT01 (sample SAMN15323446, study PRJNA562643) | freshwater metagenome | isolation source: river surface water | place: USA:Blue River Watershed | collected 2017-08-17 | reverse complement strand
GCTACGGTCAACGATGACCCATACATCGAATCCTGTGAGCGCTTGCAGCAGCTGCAACTGCTCCTTGTGACGTGTGCGCAGTTGACCTGTTTCGTAATAAAGTCTGAGCGTTATCATTTGGTGCCTAATGTTTCTATCAACAACGCTTGCATGTCGGCCACACTTGGTGCTGCGTCAGTCATGCGTATACCGAGAGCGCTGAGCAGGTTGAATAGAGAAAGACGCGTATCAGGCGCTGACTGATACTGTGACAGCTCAACAATCGTATGATCCCGGGCAATTTGTGGTATGTCGCACAATTCGAGGATCACCAGCGAGACCGACACATAAAAAATGACAGGCTCTCCATTTTTCCTGATGATGTCTGGTGATGCGAAGAGGATGCCCGTCGAGACAGGATTAGCACTTTTCCACGAGCCAGTTGGGTTCAGCGCCTGTATCGTCCAAATATTGACACCTGTCAAGGCTTGTAGTAGCCGCAGCCGTTTTACGTGCAGGGGAACAGGGCACTCAAAACTCAATCTTTGCATACTAAAACCTCGACAGGTTGACGTTGATTGCGGGTCTGTTGCTTCGAGAGCTGTAACTCGCGGCATACTGCCACAGCTGCGCAACGGCGTTTCGCCAGCGCGTTAGGTACTGCCGATCCTCGTGGCGATCCAGGAAGTCTGAGTATATACGAATCGCGCTACCCACGTGCGCCGTTGGGTTTGACGCAGAATACGGCATGAAGCACAGGGTCGCGATATTGACCGAAATTGTCGGTCCGCGCAGATACACTGAAGGTGTGAACAAAATGGCTAGCCGCATCGTCAGCCAGTCGGCGCGTGATACTCCGACAGAGTATTCCGGCGGGAGAATATAGCGGCTGCCGTCGGTGCGTGTCGTCGTTGTGATGGCGAGCAACGGCGTGCTCTCGGCTTGGTCAGTTATCAGTCGGCACACGCGCTCACGATACTTGTCCCCGGTGAGGTAGCTAATGTGGGTCATATCGCCGCTTCCTAGCCGAAGCGACGCAGAAAGTCAAGTCACCAAACCAAGGCGTAAGGCGGCTCATGGTTTTGCGCACGGCGGTCGTCCCAGCTTTGAGCAGTAAAGATGCCGTTTGTCAACTCGTCTGAGTAGTTGATTTTCGACATCACGTACCGGCGGTCAGTCAGGATGCCGCTCGTGTGCTGATAGAACGGGTGCCATCCGCCCTCGTCTTCGCGAATACGTGCCTCGGGCGTATTGGGACTGATGGTTGTGTCGAACAGGTCCATCGGCGCTGTCCATCCACGGTCGCCTTGGTGCTCTTCACCGCGGCCCAGCGTCGCCTGTAGACCCATCTGCTGTGCCACGAACGTGCGCAACAAGAGAATCTCACCGGCTTCGTAGTTCGACACCTCGCTTGCCGGGTTGCGGGCACTCGCCACGCGTCGTTGCTGTGTGAGTAGCGGATTTGCATTTTCAAACAGCGGGCGACGAATGCGTATAGCTTCAAAAGCAGGACCTTCATCGTCCACACTCGCGCGAGTCAACGTCACGCGGAAGAGAATCGTACCGGTACCTGTCGGGCGGTTGACGCCGTTGATCGCTGTGATGTTTGTCCATGTGCCGCCGCCGTTCGTCGAGAACTCCGTCACGGCTGTGCTGCCCGTCGGTGTACGTAAGTGAACATCGACTTGCGTCGTCCAGTCCGCAGGGCCTAGTGGATTTGAAGCTTCGACTGTCGCCGTAGTACCGACGGGGTTGGTAAACGCGCGGCCCGTCGTAACGATAGTACCTGTCAGCTCACCATCAGCAAGTACGAGCATATGCGGACGTACGGTTGTGTCGAGCTGCACGTCGGTCAACGTCCAGACTTCGCCCGCTGCGTAGTTACTTACGGTTGCCCAGATTGTGCTGTGTGCAAAACGCAAATAGCCCGGCGCATAGCCGACGCCGTAGCACTGCAAGCAGGTCGCGTCAGACGTGATGTTGGTTGCTTTGCGGCAAGTGCAGGCAACAACGCCGGATGTAGTCGACAGAACGGGTTGATATAGGAATGCGCGGCGGCCGTTCATAATCAACTTGTCTTGTTGCCACTGACGAATGCGCTCAGCGACGTCTTCGAGCTGCATGCGCTTATACGGGTTCGTCCACATGCCTGGCGCCAGGCGAGACGGTTGAAACTTCGGTGGCGTCACGGCTCTATAATGGCGTGGGAGTCGACGTTACACATCCGTGTGTGCCGAACTAAACACCAAGTCTAGCCACGTGTTGACAGGCTCGAACCCTTCCCAGTCAAGCCGCCAGGCGTCGATCTCGTTACGAGTCAGAGACAGAGGCTCATCATATGTGTGGTTCATCAACTGCGCAGACCAGCATTTTCTGTTGCCGGCAGTGTCCGATGAGGGCAACAACACAGAGCCATTGAACAAAGTTTCGATGTAGCAGCGCGGCGACAGGCGCAAGAGCGCCCCACAAGTAAACCGACGCATCCTGATGACAGTGTTGACGTTGCGGCTGCGGCTTCTACTGGTTCCACCAGGGCCTAGAAGCACAATAGGGTCCCCTGTGCGTTGCTGTACCAAATAACACAGCGCGACCTGTATGTGCGTTGAATAGGGGTCTATTGCTGCAAGACTGCTGCCACTAACGTCAAAAAAGTTCGAGCCTTGTGTGCTCGGGTCGAACGTTCCGAGTACGTTGTGTCTTCCGACTGGCGATGCAAGTGTCATAGTCCGAATATCCCTTCTATCCAATTGTTGACGACCGAAGACCCGTTCCAGTCGCGCATCCATGCGGCAATGTCCGCGTGGCGCATGACAAGGTCTTCTTGGGCGCACTCAGGTAAGTAATACACACCTGCGACCCACGCTTCGGCTTCCGGGTTCTCGGAAAGACTAGGCAAATCGAGCGTCATTTCAATATGTGCTCTTTCTGACTTGGCTAGGAGCGGCTGTGTCGTAATAGACCGAAAACGCCGGTATCGGTGTCCAGGCCTGTTATAATGCTCAGACGCCTGCATCAAACTCTTGTGCCGCAAAAGTACAAGAGGCAACCCCGTACGCTGCTGTATCAAGTAACACAGGGCCGTCTGTGTGAGCATCGTCATGTCGTTAACCACGAACCCACCTTCGTTTCGACCGAAGGGCAACAACCTTTCGGAGTTGCCACGAGGATATATAGCTACGATACTCACGGTTATCTAAGCCCTGCGTCTAAAACAAGGCTCATCCAGTCGTTGACACGGCGGCAGCTAAACCAGTCGCCGTTTAGCCAGGCTTTCAGCTCTTGGTACGACATCGTGAGGTCCTCGTGATTTCGACGCGCATTTATGTGTCCGGCGATCCACAGGTCGCCTGGCGCATCTGCAGATTCGTCGATCCCTTCAGAGCTGAAAATACACTCGATGCAGCTGCGGTCGGACTTAGTTAGAAGCGCCTGTGTTGTAAACCGCCGCATGCGTTCAATGCGCATCTCGCAATTCCGTCGGCACATATACTCATCGAGCGCTCTGCCATTTTCTTCTTGGAACAGACGTCCGCCGAGTAACACGATGGGGCTATTCGTGCGTATTTGCAACATGTACGCTAACGCCCAGTGAATAGAGACAGATAGAATATCAACCGTCGTATCTGACTCGTTACACTCAGGCGGCCACAGGTCAGTGACTGCGTTAGTCTTTGGGTCGATAACTGCCAGCAGCCTAAAGTCATGTTGTGCGTCGATGCGTGTCATGGTCTGTTCCTTATTCCCCAGCCATGGGGCGTTCTAGACAACGGACAGCGACCGGCACGTCGTCGGCCAAGAAGCCCTCGTCGCTAAAAGTCTTGATCCATCGGTCTTTTTTGGTGTCAGCGCCTTGCATGTCGTCCAGAATGACGTACGAGTACGTCGTGTCTGCATGCGCCGCCAGCCACGCGCGAATTTCGTCGGCGCGAGTTGATGATAAGAAAAGACCATTGAACTCTCGGGACAGATCAGGCGTGGCGTCTGTAATGTCTGGCCCTGTATAGCCAGACGCACGGAAAAATGCGGTCAATTCTCCGGGCGATTGCCACCGGTCGTAGAGCCGCCACGTCGAAGATAGTACCAACCGTGGATGAGGCACTGCGGCGCACAGCGCGTTCAAATTTGCAATGCAAGCCTCGGACAGGCACCAGGGCAGCCCTGTCGAACCTTGCGTACTGAACGCTTCGAAGTCGGCTTCTGTATTGAGCGTGTAGTCGATGTCGATGAAAATCACGCGGTCTTGCGGGGCTGCAGTTGTGGCTGTCGTAGTCGTATCGATTTGGGGCTCTTGATGTTGAGTCATAGTGTCCTCACTTTGTGATCAGGCGCAACTTACGTCGCGTAAACATGGCGTGCCGTGCGCGCATGGCTTTGTGGCGCTGCATCAACTCCGCATGTTGGTTCTTGACTGCGACGATTCGTTCTTTGTTCTTGCGGATCTGCGTGTACGCGCGTAGGGCGAACAGCGCGACTTGCCCGATAAGCGCCGCACGTCGCAAGTACATCAGAGTCAAGCGAAATTCGTCAAAAGTTGAGGACATTGTGTCCCTCTACCAGCCTGACGTGACGTTGTCAAGCCCTGAAATGAACGTCAAGAGCGCCAATTTGAAGTTCTCTGACGCAAGCACCCGGATTGCACGATGTATAAGCGATTCTTGTGGGCCTTCATACCGGTTCTGACACGAACACACAGTCGCCAAGTTCGCTTCGTGCTGCGCAGTGACTCGCAAGACGTTGTCACGGGTCTTGCAAGAAATCGAAACATGCCGCGTGTATAGCCACTGCCCCGTGCCAAGAACGCCCGAGTCCTGAAACGAATAAGTACTGAAAGGCATTTCAAAAACAGCCTTGCCTAGGATGCTTGGTATCGTGAACGACCAAAAAGGCGGGCGTCCTTTGGCATCTTTCAGCCAAATGATGGGCTCCTGTGTGATGCGCATAATGGCTTGCTGCGTTTCAGCGCAAACCAGCAGTAATGCGTCGTACTGTCTTTGGCTGAAGTCTAGATTTGCCAAAAGAGGAATCTGAGACTCACGACCGCCAAATAGCGCGGGAGTGACTAGATATGTCATACGTACACCCCGAGTGCTAGGCCGGTGATGTAGTCAGCAAAGAGCTTGGATTGTCTTTTTTCGTCGATCGCGGTCGCCGTAAGTGGCTGCGGGGTAGCCAACGCCGGGTGAAATGTGCGGATTTGGTCGTATCTGCTGTCATGATGGTAGTTTCGCTCTGACCAACTACCATACGCGCCGTCGCCTTCTACGCGCACAACAAAAAGCCAAGCATTCTCCAAATATTGCTGTGCAATTGGAAACTCTAGTACGTACCTGTGCTCAATGAGCAACGGCGTCGAAAAGTTCCACAGAGCGCATGCCGTTGAACCCCCTATACGCCGCATCCAGAACACAGGCTCACCCAAAATCTGTGCCACACGCTGCGTTGTCTTTCGACTCAGCTCCGGCAAGACAGGATTTTCCATGTCGCCAGGCCAACGCTCTGCTGCGAATCGCTGATACTGCAGGAGCTGAGTGTCACGCCTATAGGCGTCGGCGTGCCCCATGGTGCGCAGCTCTACGTCACGCCCGTCAATGCGCACTTCAAACGGCAAGGGAGGGTATCGCTCTGTCATTCCCGGGGCTCTAGTGCAAGTTTGCCTGGCTGTCAAGAACGGATTTACCCCTAGCAGCCCAAGCAGCGACAAATGGAGGCGCGGCACGAAATCAAATACATATACACAGAGACTGTATACATAAACATAAATCTATATAGTTAGTTAGTTATATTTATATGTATTCATGTCTGTATTCCTGAATGATGGCGGGTACTTACACACAGCGACACAGGGGTATACCCGCGTCGTGGTGTCGCTGTGTCGCCGTGCCGTGAAATTCTTCGGTAACCAAGCCTTCAAGCGCACGACTATTGCACGTATGCTGCCGAACGTGACACCGAATTGGATTTTCTTCGTCGTTATCGTCGGCACGATTTTCTTGACAGGCAGCATCCTGGGGGTTATCGGCGCATTTCGTTACGCGGCACTTGAGGCACAAGCGCGCGTAGAACATGAACAAGCTTTGACGCTCAATGGCGCGCTGGCTGAGCGCACGGCGGCTTATCAAGCTCTCACGGCCTCGACAAGTCAAGCTTTGGCTGTGCGTGATGCCCAGATTGCGCAGCTGCAGAAAGAATTGACAGCCGCCAAGCAGCTGCGCACACGCCCGTACGTGGCGCCTAAACTTCTTCCTGCGAGCGCACCAGACGCTGAGCGTTTGGCTGAAGCTGAAACTATCGCCGCAAAGTTTTCTGTTGACGCGTCAAGTGCAAATAAAAGCTTCGGTGTGCCGCCTGTCGATGCTGCCGCACGTCTTGTCGCTGGACGCGCGCTGGTGACGATTACGGCGTCCGAAGCCGTGGCCCTCACCGACACCCTCGGGACCCGCGTGCCTGCAACCTTGAGCGAGCTAGAGGCCTCACAGCGCATGCTGGCACTGGAGCGCACCAACAAGCAGTCACTACTAGCGCTGCTAGACCAGGCCGAGCGCGTTATCGAGCTATCAGAAACTTCGCGTGAGCAGTGGATCAAGTCTGCACTTATCAACAAAGACCTTGCGGAAAATCCACCGTTGCTATCGCGTAATTTATTTATTGGTGCCGGAGTGGGGGCTGTCTTGGGGTCGCTGGCAGCAACAGGAGTTTGCGTTGCTGCACAATAGTCTAAAAATTCTTTGGCGTCGATTGGGCGCTATTATGGTCACAGTGTATACGTTACTGTTCGTGTTGGCGGCTCAGGCCGAAACCGCTACAGTCGTAGCTGACTCCGGCGGTATGCTCGGTCCTCCACCGACAAGTTGGATTTCATTTTTTGAGCGCGGCGGCCCATGGGCCATCGTCATCTGTCTCGTCATGGCTTTAATCTTTTTGTGGCGCGAATACACAAAGTCCAAGGACAATGAAGCCGCGATTTTGAAGCAGTGGAACGTCGACGCGCGGGAATGGATCAACAAAACGTCTGAAGCTACCTCAAAAACAGCCGAAGCTTTGGCTACCGTGACGGCAGCTCTGAGCAAGGTGGCTGAGCGCCAGTGGCGAATCGAGCGTGTACTGCACAAGCGAGACGATGATGAGCCACCACCAAGCTAACACCAACCCCACACGCCCCTACTTTGACGCGCTCGTAGGTGCCTTGCGACGCTTGGGACTGATCAGTGCCGCCAAGGCAAGAGAGCTTGACACACGCATTCAAGCTGTGCAACAGGAGAATCCTGACATCGACCCGCTAGAGGTTGTACGCGCACACGGGGTGCCCGCAGATGCCATTGCAGAAGCTTGTGCGGCGCTATCAGTCAAAGATGTAACCGCCGATGTACGGTCGACTTTCGCGCGTGCCAGCAAGGCTGCTGACGCACAAACGACCCAGGCAGAGGCTTTACGCGCTCTAGCAGTTCACCTCGCTACCTCTTTTTCGTGACGCTACGACAAATCGCTTGACGGCGACGAATCCTTGCTGTAGAGGGGCGGCATGGATAACACAAATACCACTGATTTCTCCGCTGAGCAGCCGATCGCGGCGTCTACACCTCCTGCCGTCATTGCGTCAACCGAAGACGTCGCGGCTACTCCGATTCCGGCAGGTGACGCGTCTGAAGATGTACATGCACCCGAGCGTGCTGCTGCCGTCGATGCCGTGCTCGCAGGCATGTGGGCGTCTTTCCAAGAGCAGCTCGCGGCGCTCGACGCCCGTCAGGCGCGGCCGGCTCTCGCGGTGCTCGCAGCCAAGATGGGTTGCAGCCGAGCCAACGTCGGGCAGTTGCTCAGCCTCAAGAACCCACACCGTAACGTGACGATCCGTACGCTCGTCGAGCTGTGCTGGGCGCTGAATTTCCAGGTCTACATCGACTTCGAGGGTGGTGTGGTTGCTGACGCGCCTGCTATCGTATGAGTGTGCGGTATCTGACTCAATATTTCTTCGTGCAAGACACTGAAGCACGGCCTGTGACGCCGCCGCCAGTAGCGGCAGATGAATCTGTGACGCTGCTTACGACACACGCTGTAACTAATGCAAATGGATATAGTAGATATGTCACGACCAGGCTCGTAGCTGTGTGGGAAGTACGAAAGGTCGCCGTGCGGGAACGTCCACCGCCCTTACCCGCACCGTCTGATGGTCGGCCTACGTAGCGAATAGGTTGCGGAAAATAGCGCCACCAGGGCTTGTCGATAGCAACATTCCGAGCCGGAAGCCCGGTCCGGCTTCGTAATGAATTCCTCCGGAGTTGAGGAATTGCAACTTCATCTTGGGCACTTCGGCGTCGAGCCGCGCGCCAATGAGGCTCAACATGCCGTTGAGCTTAGGGAAGTGCTGCACTGTCCACGAGCCGCCGAGGTCTGAGTAGGCCTCTAGGTCTGTGTCAATGGAGAAGAGCGTCTGGGCCATGATACCGCAGAAAAGTGCGGCCTCTGTCAATAACCAACTGTGCGTGTTGGGGTAGGTGTCGATGTTATCGAATACAACGCTCGGCTGATACAAGTTGATCATTGACAAACCTTTCTCAAGGTACAAGTACAAATCGTCGTACGTGTAGCCCACGATCATAGGGTTGAGCGCATCGAGGTCGATGTTCTTGACCGCCTTGTCAAGGAATTTTCGCAGCTCGGCCATGTACATCATCGAGATACCGCTGACGATGCGCACGCTCTGCACGAGCGGTTGCCAATCGTTGCCGCCAAAATCCACTTCCCAAGTCACGAGAACTCTGTCAATGTTAGAGGTTTCGGTGTTGGGCGTTTCAGTCCCCAGGATGATTGAATAAACACCTGTTGACGGGTTGAGTATACGCGGTATAGGAGGCGGCAGCAGGGTGCTCTCGGTATAGAGTACCGTATCGTCCATGCTCGTGATCGTAATTTGCACTGACGTAGGGGCGACGAGTTGCTGGTTGTCGTTTAGGGTAAGCATACCCACGCGGCTCGTGGTCGAGTTGCGTCGTACGACGACGATAGTCTGGTCAGCAGGCGTCGCAAGTACAGAAGACACACCCAATAATCGCGCTTGACATTCGGCACATAGTGTGCAAGAGAGATCAACAATGAAGCCACGAAACCAAAAAACTATTGACGGCGTCAAGGCAACTCTGGCAGCACACGGTAAGGCCCAGAAGGCCGCTGCCCAAAAGAACGCGCAGTTTGCGCTCGGTGTGCAAGTGCACGCAACCACGAACATGGGCGCAGCGGCGGCACCCGCGAAGCCCCGGCGAGTAGAGAAGGCGAAGCGGGAGCACGCAGCAGCACTTAAGCAAGCTTTGAAGTCCACTGGATGGACAGTAACGAGAAGCAAGAAAACCACATCGGATTGGTCGATCATTGATCGGATGAGTGTAAACGCCGAACTTGCGGGACTAGATAACCTCCCGCCGCGCAAGAAGGCGAATTGGCGCGACGGTTTGCGTATGCAAATCGACCCTCGGCACGCGGTCATCTTGCCGCGATACCTGTGGCTTCAGCATGCCAAGGCGGCGTTGCGCCAGCGTGTAGGCACGAGTCGTATGGCGCCTCTAACGCCTCAGCGGCTCATGGCTACCATGGAGCGTTTGAGCGACCTGACGTCGCTGTCGTTTTTGTGGCGTCCGGGCGAGGGCTTCGCGTCGTGGCAGACGGTCGGTGTTGCGACGAAGGCCGCAGCAGTGGCAGGCGGTCTCGTCGAAATGTGGACCGAGCGCGACCAACACGCCGCGAATCGGCAGACTACCGCATGGCTGCGCAATCTGATTGGCGATTGGCGCGACGAAGCATGTGCATACGCAAGTCCTCGCGCGGAAGTGTGGCAGTTTGCGCTTGGCGGCCACGCGTGGCCGGCGGCGCTTGCGAAAACGACACAGCCCTTGGTGCGTTTCGACGACTACGGGGTGTGGGCATCCGAGGACAAGTCGGTGTACATCCTTGGGGCGACCGACTCCAAGACGGGGGCGCTCGGGTCGTTCAGCCTGTACTGGCGGAAGGCTGATGTCGAGCGCTACATGACGGCGGCCCGTGATCGCATTTGGGGGTCGGATCGCGCACTGACCACCGAGGGCGGACTGCGGCCGTTCCTGACGCCTGACGTCGTGCTGCCGCCATGGGCTGTGGCGATTCGCACGCGCATCGAAGCTTTCCGCGCTGGTGGTGCAGCTCGTAGCTACTGCATCAACGGTGAGCCCGGCACGGGCAAAACCACGTGTGCAGCCGCCATCGGTGCTCAGATCGGACGCGTGTTGTCGTTCGACGCTGAAGTGATTGACGCTGACGAGTCTGTAACTATCACAGTTGGTGCTTTGGACTCGTTCGGCGCTACGAAGGACCCAGACGCTGAGGAAGACGAGGAGCCTCAGAACGGCGACAGTACGCGTGGAGGGTACACCGTGTCGGTGACCGCACGTCAATGCATGGAAATGTTGAAGCCTGACGTCCTTGTGCTTAATGACATCGACCGCCTGTACGATGACGCCGGATTGATCCATTTGCTTGACATGGCGAAGAAGTCATGCCAGGTGACGTTGATTACATCCAACTGGGCGAGTCGGTTCTCGGACGCCGTCGGTCGTATCGGTCGTATCGACGACGTGATCCAATCGCTGGGAGCTGTGGAAGCGGACGTGCGCCGTGCCATGAACGAGACAGCGGATGCTCTCACGCCCGAACAGTTGAAGGCCTGCGAAGGCTGGCCTTTGGTGTACTTGTACGACTTGGCGGAGCGTATCCGCCGCCTGGGCGCCGCTGAGGCGACCGCAGAGTTTGAGACGGTGCTCATGCGCCGAAACAAGGCGCACAAGCAGTGGTTGGCCAAGCAGGCCGAAGAGGAAGACGAAGAAGACGACGAGTAGTACCTCAAAAAGGCATGTCGTCGTCCGCAGCGACGGCGTTGGCCTTAGCCAAATCAGCCTCGGCTTGAGCGAGAACCTCTTGCTCGGCGTCGTACTTATCCACATAGGCGATAATCTCTGCCTCTGACTTGCCCTCACACCATACCGGCATCTCGTTGAGTGCCCACTCCATCCTGCGCATGTGGTCGTCGGCCTCGCCTTCGCAGTCCCAGCAGTGCGTGTCGAACATGCCGCAGTCAGACACCAGCTTGTTTTTCGGGTGACGGGGGCAGCGCCCGTAGACGTCGTAGCCGCCGGTGTAGCCCGCCTCATCATCCATCCGCTCACGCTCGGCGTAGTCCGCGTCGTCATCGCGGTCGGTGTAGGTCTTGAGGCTGTTCGTGTTGCTCATGAAGACGACCCTACTCTCATTCTTTTGTGGTTGCAACAATAAAAATGAAAGAAAGCGAAAATAGGACAATAGGGCGCCGTAGGCATCAACCATCCGGCGCCCCTGTGTACGGCTGTTCAGCCGTTTACGTCCTGCTCCTGGATCTGGCCTTCCCGCACCAGCGGCTCGCCCGTCACGGCCGAGGTCTTCTGGCGACCGACACGGAAGACCGCGTCCCGAGAAACCCAGGAGTCCCCCATTCCACGGTACGTCTCTGCCAAGCTGGGGCGGCTCTCGCACCACATGGACAGCTGGTCAATTGGAAACGTGAAGCCCCGCTTGCGGAAATACGCAAACAGTCGGTCCTGTCCCGCCTTCATCGCTGCCTTGGCACCCGCAGGGTCATCCGGGAAAGAGAACACGTGCACCGTGTAGGTATCGCTCTCATTCAGGGTCGCCACGCCCGTGGGCAGCTGGTAGTACATGACGGTGTGCTCCGTCTGGTCACGGCGCTGGCGCACAGGGTAGCGGAGGCGCGCGGCCGTGCGCACGTACACTTCACGATGGGTGATCAGGTTGCGCCCGAGCCAGCCATGCCCGCTGGGGTGCCGACGGACCAGCAGCACGGGAACGATACGATTCGAGACCAGCACGTGGTAGGTGGTGTTCAGGGAGACGTCAGCGCTCTTCATGGGTCTATGTGTAGTTCATTTTTAGATTAGCGTCAACAACTATTTTGGTACCCGGCATAACGCAACGCCGTACATGCGTTGAAACGCGCCATTATTGAGGGTGGCCCGCACAACCATCGCACAACCATTCGTAAATTTGCTTCCGGTCGGCACGCTGACGGCCGTCGATGAGACAGCGTCACTGTCCTACACCCGGCATCCGAGCGCAGGGTTGGTAGGGTTTCGCGTGCTTGCTGATGGTGCAGGCGAACTAGCAGTCGATGGTTTACGCTATGGTGGCAACCCTGCAGTTGAAGCCGACTGGTATGAAGTGACTACGGCGTCAGGTACGACTGGTGGTCGTGCCGTCGTGACGGCTAACGTGAGTGCGCTTTTGTTCGTGTCCGGCGGCCCACCGACAATGCGCGCGCGGTTTGTTGCTACTACAACAGCTACGGTGTCAGTATTTGAAGGCTGGTACGCATCGTTTGGTGGCGGAGCGGCGTAATCTATGACAACCTGGGGCTATCGCACGGCGAACGTCGGCGTATTGACACGCCCTGGCGTCGCATCTGAAGGTGCATCTACACACATCGTATGGGGTGGCACGACAACGCTGCCACCAATCGTCGATCCTACGTTCACAGCAAACGGTGCACGGTGGCCCGCAGCGACTGACTTGCGGTATCTTTTCCCGCCGTCAAACTTGTATCCGGCCATTGATGAAATCGGCGTGGTGGCAGACGGCGCCACGAGTCTCGTCGTCATGGCACGATTCGGGTTGCCTGACGCCGATACGAACTTAGTTGACAACATGACGATCTTAGGTCGTCGGTTCGTCACGTTCGATTTCCAGCTGCACATGACGATGATGGCTGACCGCAGCTTGCTCGTCGGTGTGTCGCTTGATACAACTTCCTGGTTGCAGGTAACAACACCAGCGGCAACGCTCGATTTAGGCACCGATTACACGGTCATCATGGTGTATAACGGAGCGCTAGCTACAGCGGCTGATCGATTGCGTGTGTACATCAGCGACGGATTGCGGTTAGTAGAACCTGCGGCAGCTAGTGGCGCGGCAGTTACGGCGTTGTCTACGCCGACGTTCGATGGTTGGACTCTCGGTGCGCTGTATCAAACCGATTTTACGTCTGATTATCCACTGCGCGATGTAACGGTGAGTGATGTTTGGTTTTGGACGAACCCAGCTTCGATCGTCGGTTACGATATTTTCCGTGCGATGTATGCCGAAGACCCAACGACCATCATGGGTGCGCCTACGGAGCGTTTGCATGTCGAAGCTGCGACGGCAACTTCTGAAATCTTCGGTGGTACTGCGATTGCGCTCGGCACAGCAAGCACGGCCGACACGCTGTCGTACGACGGATTCCGTAGATATCCAGCAGCATTTTTGAATACACTGCAGCCAACAGGGCAACAAGCGTTGGCAGATCCACAAGGTATCGGTGGCTCGCCGTTCTATGTGGCGGCTGGTACGATTGACAACTTTGAAAGCAGCGGCATCACGGTCAACTTCGGCCCGGGTACTGTTGCGCCGACAGTGACGACGCCACTGCCTTACCAATTCGTGCTCGAATCAGGCACAGCAGCGAACCAGCCTGGTGCCATCTTCAGCACTCCCGCGGGTATCGTATTCGATCCAGCGGCCGGCTACGTGCTTCATACGATTTGCTCTGTGGATGTCAATACGTTCGGAGTGCGCGGTACGATCGCGGCCATTGCTTCAGCATTTGGTGGGGGCTTCGAGCCTTCACAGCTGGGTAACGTGATTGGCTATGGCCACGACTCAACAGATCCTGTGGTCAATGGTTGGTACTTTATGACCGGCGGCACGCGCGTAGCGCTCGGAGCCGCGGCACCCCGCGACGGTCGAGAGTACGGTGCGTTGATTGTTGTAGAGGCAGGTGCAACGACAGGCTACGCGCTGCTTGTCGACCGTAGCGACCCGTTGAATCCTGTGATTGCAGATGAGCGCACGTTTACGTTGCCGTCGCCGACAGTAGTGCTGTGGGGTGAGTGGAATGCGTCGCCGGGTTCCGCTGTCGGTCCCGTGCGACGTAACTCGATTGAAATTATCGAAGGTTGCTTGACGTTCGTTTCAATTTAATGAAGACGGGATCGAGGCGACGTCGCGAGCTTCATTCTCTAGCTGATCAAACAGCTTAGCATCAAGCCACGCGCGGCCGATACGTAGGCGCTCAGCAAGCGACAAATCCGCGATTTGTGGGTCCAATTCAGAACCTGCGGCTTCGATATCAGCGTCGTCTACGTCTTGAGTAAGTAACTCTTCAATCTCTTCGCTCAGACCAGCTACACGGTCTTCATCGTCAGCAGGTGCTTCTGGCTCTTCGATCGACGCATGAACGTCATTTACAACGTCCAGTGACATCGGCTTTTCGAGCCGGTAGTCAAGCTGCACAGAGACATGAAGGTCTACGCTGCCAACACGCAGCGGCTGCCCGTCCACCATGACGTTCCATCCGGCGTGCTTCAAGTCATTGAGTGCGTCGACTACCTTTTGTAGTGCGTCACGTGCTTCGTTCTTCATAATCATTCCTCGTCGGCAGCGCCTTGAGCTTCGAGCTGCTCACGTGCCCAGGCCTTCACGCTTGGATACACACCGGCAGTTTCCAAATGTTCAAAGTCGCATGTGCGCATGCTGGGCGCCAAAAGCTCCAACGCGTCGCGCATGTCCGCTTCGCCAAGTCGATCTGCGACTGGTTGCTGTGGGTGCGCTTCGTTACACAAAGCAAGCACCCGTGGTAGTACTTCGCCGTGCTCCTTGAGCACTTCGGCGCCGTTCTTCATGAGCACAATGGACTCCTTGGGCTCGTTCTGCGTGGCTGTGTTCGCCTTCGGCGGGCGCTTCATGGTGAGATACTCAGCCTCACGACGTTCGGCCTCGCGGCGCACCTGTTCTTCGCTCTTGCGAAGACGCGCAGCCTTGTCCTGGAAGACCTTGTCGGCCTCTTCTTCGGTCAAGACTTCGAGTCGACCGGCTTGTACGTAAGTACGCAGGTCGCCGTTGGCGCGCCAAATCTCGTGGCTCGCGTAACGCATCAGGTTGATGGGGTCACCGACTTGGATAGGAGGAATCTTGTAGCCGTCCTGGGGAATGGAGATAGCGACCTGAATCAGGCCCTTCTGCTCTGGGTCTTGAATCGCGCGGACATAGATGTCCTGCTCAGTGCGGAGAATCGCAGACAACTTCTTTAGAGCTGCTGCAGGGTTGTGATACTTGTGCTGTGACATTTTTGATTGATATCTTTCTGGGAGTCGGATGATTTCTGTGGGCTTAGTCTCGCCAGGACGTGGAGCACGAAATAGGCCAACACACAACCGGATCGCGAATGGATCCTGCGTGTGTTGGACAGCAAAATTGTTCTTGATTGCGTAGCGCGCCACAGCGGGAGACACGTGCTCGACAAGCACACCCGCGGCGTCATAGACGGAGACGTCAACAACAGACTTCATGGACTCTCGGCTTCGGGCCGGTTTCCGGCAGCGTGCTGTCACGCTACAGGCTATAATGGGGGCGGCTCAGCCTGGCACGCGTGGTGCTAGTATACGGTGCATGCCTATCCAAGACACAGACTTCGAGGCACTGATTGCCTACATCAACGCAATCAGTGCTCGACTCAACACAATCACTTCAGCTTTTACGCAGATGCCAGCTTTCGAGCCTTTCGTGCTGGCGCCCGTAACACCACCGGTTGATCCGCCAGTCGACCCGCCAATCGACCCGCCGCCACCACCCCCACCACCTGTCGATCCGCCGGTCGATCCGCCGGTCGACCCTCCTATTGACCCGCCGCCGCCGCCGCCACCGCCGCCGCCGTCGCCGGTACTGCGCCCTGTTGTTGACACGCCCGTGTTTGGTGTGAACGTAAGTCAATTCGTTGACTGGAACGCGCCGTATACCACGGATTTGATGCTGCAGTCGCGCGCTTTCGGCGTGGGCTCACGCTGGGGTTCTTGGACCGGGGGTTCTGCCGGAGCGCCCATCAATGGCTGGCTGATGCCTACAACAGCGAATGATGTGGCTCGTTATCTTGTCGGTTTTACCAGTGAGGCGCCAGCCGTTCTACGCCCTGGTCGTTACACGTTGACAGCTACGGCTGGCGGTGGCATTGATGGCATTGGTCTCGATCGTCTTCTTGTCAACGACATGATTGCGTCGAATCCGCGGTTGACGCTATTGTCAAATGTCGTTTTGGGTACTGAGCGTATTGTAGAGTTTAGACTCGATGATGCAGCAGTCGCAACAGGAACTCTCGGAATTGTGGTGCCTGTAAGTGGCGGGGCCGCAGTACCTTTGGAGTTGACACTTGTTCACGAATCTGATTCGGCTTCTCTGAGCCCGTGGTCGGGGACTTTCGTGGACAAGGTACGGCAAATGGGCGTTTTGCGCATGCCGTGGTGGAGTGGGGCTATCAACCAGTGGGCCGCTGCAGAGCCTGAGCGCCTATGGTCAGACCGGGCACGAATTATGGATGCTACATGGACGGGAAGTGCTGGTGTTCCGTGGGAAGCCCAGCTCGACCTAGCTCTTGATGCTAACGTCGTGCCTTGGCTGTGCGTACCTGCACGCACGAATCCCGAGTATCACCGGGCGCTGGCTGAAATGATCGCGGACCGTTTGCCTTCAAATGCGCCCGTGATCGTAGAGCTAAGCGTTGAAGCTTGGAACTATGGGTTCCTTGCAAACTCGTACTTCTCATCGATTGCTGCCGGTTTACCGATTCCGTCAACGCCAAATGCGTATGCACGCACGTTGATGGCCTATGGCTACCAGTCGGTCGCGATGTTGGATACGATGCGCGCAGTCCTCGGCGACCGTGTCTTTACACCGCTGAGTGGCCAGGCCGACTTCGGTGACGCTGCGAACAACCCGTCGTTGCGTTGGATTTTGGATGGGGCGCAGCGGCACGCACGGTATGCAGCGTTGAAGCCTCAAATGGCCCTCAGCACGGCACCGTATTTCGGGTCGTGGGTAGCCACGGACGCCGGGTCGCTCGCCGCGATTCGTGCAGGCGGTGCGACCGCTGTGATGGACCGTGTAGAGACGGCAGCAGCGCAAGTGTTGAATCAGATGAACGGTGCACTTGCAGTATGTGCAGACGAGGACATGCCGTGGTTTGTGTATGAGGGTGGCCAGCACCTTGTGCTTGCAAACAGTGGTGGTGTCGTAGACGCCACGCTGCATGCCGCAATCAGTGAGGCAAACCGGTCGCAACGCATGGGTGACCTGTACCAGTCGTTTTGGTCACAGGTAGCCGCACGAGCCCGAGTCGTTGCCGCGTACGATTTGGTTGACAAGAACTCGGCGTATGGTTATTGGGGAGCGTTTGAGACCTGGGAACGGTCGACGCCGAAGTGGACAGCCCTAGCAAATGTTGCGCAAGCTGTCAATCGTCGTAATCTGACACCCGCCTGATTTTTCTTCTTGACGTCTCGACCATGTATCGCTAAGGTGCGGTTACATGGTCGAGACACTCACTCCTACTCCTTCTGCCGCGTCACAGCACGCACTTCTGGTGTGCCAGCGGCTCCAGTCCGCTGGCCATGTAGCGGTCTTTGCCGGTGGCTGCGTGCGCGATACCCTCCTCGAACGCCAGCCCAAGGACTGGGACGTGGCTACCAGCGCGACGCCGGACCAGGTGCAGGCGCTCTTTGACCACTGCTCTGACCTTGAGGGCAAAGCCTTCGGGGTGCTGCGCGTGCGCCTTCACGACGGGCAAGACACCGAAGTCGCAACGTTCCGCATTGACTCCACAGAGTCCGACGGTCGCCGGCCCACTGCCGTCGAGTTTACGACGGACATGAAGATCGATTCGTGCCGTCGCGACTTCACGGTCAACGCCATGTTTTTCGACCCGGTGGCTCGGAAACTGCACGACTTCCATGGCGGTACTCGGGACGCTCGGGAACGTCAGCTGCGCTGCGTCGGTGACCCTCTGGACCGTTTTACGGAAGACACGCTGCGCGTTCTGCGTGCTGCGCGGTTCTACAGTACACACAAGCTCCAGCCCATCGGCATGACGTCTGCGGTGTCGACGTTCATGACGCGGCTGGGAAACATGGCTGTTGCAGCAAACGCCGAGGTTCACACCGCGCTGCCGGCCGAACGCGTGCGTGGTGAAATGGCTCGCGTGCTGGGGGGCGACAACGTCGAGGCGGCACTGCGCTGGATGCAAAATACTGGGGTCTCGCTGCTCGTGACGAGCCACAGCTGGGTGCCGTCGACGGTGGCACAGCGTCTCGGCCGGGTGCCTGCCGAATGGCGGGAGCGCGTGGGGTTTGCCGTCGTGGCCGATAGCCAGGACACTGTGGGCATGCGCCGCATCCACCCGACGAACGAGTCGCGGCTGCGACAGGTGATCTGGGAGAAGGACCTGCAGTCGGCCTTTGCATTGGCGAACGAGAACAACGTACTGACGCGTGCGCACGTGCGGCGAGCGCTGCTTCGTCGAGAGGGGGAGGGCTTCTTGCACTACTTGAGCACGGTGACCCCGCGCAAGAGCTTGGCGCAGCTCTTGACTCGCGACATCTGGACTGGTCTGAAGGAGGCCCCTGTGCCCTTTGATGTCGCGCAGCAACGCCAGACGCTCGTGACGGGTGACGACCTGATTGCGGCCGGCATGAAGCCGGGGCCGGTCATGGGCGCGTTCATGGGGCAGTTGGAGTTGGCCGTTATCCGTCGAGACGTCCTCACGCGCGAGGAGGCTCTCAACATGGCGGCCATCGCGGTCGACGCGGAGAACCGATGATCATTCAGAGTCCGCACGCACAGTTGGCAGACTTGCGCAAGCAATACGAGAAAATGACGGAGCACTACGAGGACATTATTGACGCCATGGCTGCGCGTCTCGGGCATCTCAAAGCGCAGTTGACACCCTACTACGAAGAGGTCACGGGGCGCGCGGCCATGGCGTTTGTTTTGTTTCGGTATATCGAGGCCGTCAGCGAGCGCAACGCCGACCCGATCTTGCTGACGCAAGTCAAGCGTGACTTG
>JACCDT011868834.1_pt1 | contig 18915 bp, 41 predicted proteins | sample 7446291 | NCBI WGS metagenome assembly JACCDT01 (sample SAMN15323446, study PRJNA562643) | freshwater metagenome | isolation source: river surface water | place: USA:Blue River Watershed | collected 2017-08-17 | reverse complement strand
CACACCAAATCCTCTGGGCCTGAAGCAGTACCGCCAAATCCTTTAATAGGAGCGCCTTTAGAACGGATCAGTTGTGTCGAGTAGCTGAAAGTTTGCTTACCTGAGCTGTGAGCCAAGAATGCAGCCTTGAGCGTCTTACCCAAAAGAGCAACCCATCCTTCACGACTGTCAGGAACAATAAAATCAGCCCCACTATCGTTACTACGAACAGGACACTTAAAATCAAGATTAACTGGAGGAAGTTTATTAACATTTTCTTTCTGAATGTTGTAGCCAACGCCTGAGCCAAGCATCAACATATCCATAGCCCAAGTGAATGGCTCCACAGGTTTATCCACTGTACGGAAAGCACAGTTTTGAAGGCTGGAAAGGCCCAATTTGCTCACTGTGTCTGTACCCAACTGCCACCAGAAACGACCTGCTACAGAGCCTTTAAGGCCCAAGAGGTAGTCACGTAGACGTTGCTCTTCTTCAGGTGTAAAGCCGCAGTTTAGCTGCTCATCACAAGCTTTGATAACTCGCTCTACGGTGTCAGGAAACTCTTCTGTAGGACTGTTGATATCGTTCTCATCCAAGCGACGAGCATATGTACGCTTGTATGTCAAATAACCTACTGAGGACCAAGGTGTCAAAGTTGTCATATTTTCTTTCATTGTGTTATTTTTGAAGGGCACGTATTTTAATACGCCTGAATCATTTTGTCAAGATACCAACGAGCTTTTTCTAGGTCTTCTTTGCCATTTTTGTCCATGAAGCGCATTAAGTACTGCATAAGTTGTACATAATCTGAGATAAATAGTGGAGAGTAGTTCGGACCTTTCCCTCCCATAGTCTCTGCCAGCTTATCAGCTAGCACCTCAAGCACATCACGTACTTCAATTCCTTTGTCCTCAAAGAGCATGTAATGCTTTGGTTTACGTACTATGTCATAGGTTGTTGTGCCGTTTAAGCCTTGCGTAAAGTCCGGCGTAAAGCCTTGTTCCATTGGAATGTTCAAAGAGGCCATATATTCCTCAATTTCCTTTACTGTTGGTTTACTGCTCATTGTATTTCCTTTCTTGTCTTGCTTTGTAAGCTTCTTCCGCTGTATCGTACAAACCACAATGGATCTTCTTATAGTTCTCCCAAAAATAACCGGCATATTTACCTGTTTGTTTATGATAGCTTACACCTTTAAACCCTGTTGTATTAGTGCTAAAGATTTTAGCCTTTCCAATATTGACTTTTTGATCGCAGCCTTGAAGATTCTCAATGGAGTTATTGTTAATATCTCCATCAATGTGGTCTACAATCTTTGGAAACACTCCATGAAAATAGAAAAAGATAAGACGGTGAAGCAAAAAGCAGGTTCCGTTCAAATACAACTGTCGATAGCCTCGACTATGTTTAGTTGATTTATCTTTTCCTTCTTTATCATAAAGTCGACCATCTTTATAAACAAAGTTAGATCTTACGTTTTGTAAGAGTTGTTCCATCTCCAAACCTCTTTTCTAGATACTCAATACTAAGTAAAAGCTCGTCAAAGTGCCCATCCTCTACTTCATTCATGACAAGTAAGCCTCTCCAATGTCGATTAGAAAGCTGACTCATATAATCTTCATCATGCAGATAATAGCTACCAGCGACAATAGCACAAATAGGCTTCCCATCAGCACGTTTACCGTAAGCGATCTGTTTACCTTGCTGGTGACCAGCCACGCATGACATATGCAACTTACTGATAATAGCAGCAGGAGAAGCTGCGGGGCGCCCCATAGCACCGACAGGCCAGTAATGACTAAACCCAACACCATTGATAAATACAGGATGTAAGAATTCATGTACTTCCCAATCTTTCAAGTCTAAGTCATCATAGGTCAGTAAACCTTCAAGCATAGGATTGTTGTTAACAGCCCTTGTGAGTCGGTTCTCATGGTTACCCTTCAAGAAGACCATACGAGGCTTGTAAGGCTTGTGCTTGGACTTCTTCTGTGTCTCCTGAAGCTCTTTGAGAGGCTTTAAGAGCACTTCCATGCCCTTATTGCCAGCCTCTACGTCAGCTAGGTAGCGTTTACCTTCAAAGTACTTGCTACCAGCTTTGTCGTGACTACTGAGACTAGGAAAATCCCAGTGATCTCCTAAGTGAACTACCACATCAGGACGGTACTCACAGATAGCTTTACCAGCCCATTCGAGATGTTCTTGTGGAGCATCAGGTTTGGTTTGGGTGTCTGGTATACATAAAATTCTCATGCTTCTGTACCTCTTGCTCGTATTGCGATTGCAGCGCCGTCAAGCTCAACGGCGTAGCCGAGAAGCGGCACAGGTCGATTGACCCAAGCATCACGCATTTCTTCGCATACCTTTGCACACGCCTCACGCTCTTCTTTTTTTACTGTCTCAATGTCAGTCTTAATTTGCACCTCCCACCACGCACGCTCTCTATCGACAGCCTCAGTCACAGCTACAACAAAAGCCTCGTCATGGAGAAGTTTGCCGTCAGCGTCAAAGCCGCCAGTGAAGCCGTAAGCCTTTGCCAGTTTTATGATTTCATCTTGTGTCATTTGAACATAGCCTCACGTTCTGGACTGTTGTTCCAACCCCCAGACAAATAAAGCTCAGGGAAAGCTAAGAGGATCTGCTGTAAGCGTTCATCATTCAAGCAACGACCATAGCCGGGGAAAGGGTTACCTTTGTCATCAGTGTCATTCAAAGGGAAGTTAACTGAGTAGTAGACCTGCTCTTTGATGTTGTATCCGTAATGTTTCTCCATTGCATCTAGGATAGTGTCAAGAACTTCAAACCAAGTACCTTCGTGAGGCGTGATAAAACAAGTATGGACAGGTTTAATTGTCTCACCGGACGAGTCTACCCACTCAGGTGTGTACATCTCAAAAGCCCAGTAACCATCTTCGTACAGCGCAGGGTCCTCCTCTACAAAGGGTGTAGGTTTTAAAGTTTCTTTTAACTCAGAATATAACTCGTCCTTAGCTTTATCCATTTCAGCTTTAAACTCTAAAAAAGCTTTTGAAGGGGGTGGAGGAGGAGCGTCAAAGACATAACGAGTATTCCAAAACTCCGTCCATTTAGCTTTTAATACGTCAAACATAGTTGTTTCCTTTACAGGTGGTTTGTTAACAATTTGGTGGAAATATTGTTCCAGCGCCTTGTGCGCGTTAAGTGTCATTGAAGTCTCCTTCTGCGGGGTGGTAGACAACCCACTGTGTCTCAAAGATTCCGTTACCGTAGTCTTTAATCACTGGTGAGGTTTCTATCATTCTACACCCTAATCTAGGATGGTCTACAACGTACACTTTATACCCCTTAGTCCAATCTGGAATGAACATAGGAGGTTTGTAGTGAACGATTAGCTTAGCCATTCAGTACATCCTTGATTGAAGGGAACTCAGCAAAGATGATATCACGACATTGCTCAGCCACAATACGATGTTCCTTTTGTGTTGCTAAATCACAACGGATGTCAATGTAATGCAACCAGCTACGTAGCGTACCGTTCATGTACATACGTGACATCGTTAGACCCTCAGGCAACAACACACGAGCACACTCTTTAGCGATGCCTTTATCCAAAGCTGCTGTGTACAGGAACTTAGCTTCAGTAACTAACCTACGCTGAGCACCTTCAAACCAGTTCTGAATGCTGATGTCATCAGTGTACAAGCTATTCTGACGGTTCTTAGTGTCCTGCATACGAGCTTCAGAGTCCTGAATAAAACCCTCAGAGACTGCGTAACGCTGTGAGAACTCTTGGAAGGAGAAGCTACGGTGACGTAAGATCTGACGAGCTATGTCACGAGTAGTTTCAATCTCCATACAGACGTTAACCATCTCCAGAGGACTCCAATGTTTATTCTTAATCAAATACTTGATTAACTTTGAAGCTGTTTCATGGTTATCTTGATTAGCTGGATTAGAAACCCTAGCCATGTATCCAATAAGCTTCTCAGCCTCCGGAGTAACCCATACCAGTTTTACTTTCGACATAATCTAATAACTCCTTTATCTTTTCTTTTCTTCGACTTCCCATGTGAGGAAGGATAGCAGTACAAACTCGGTGAATTCCTGCGTGATTTTGTACACTCCAAATCCATGTTTTCTTTCTAGGCCTCTTATCTACACGTCCTGACATATTTTGTCTTTCGTTGACGGTTCCTACATTAAAAACAGAATGAAGTTTTCTAATTACGTCCTCATCCGTCATCTCACAATGAACAGCCAAAGACTTGTGATCGTGCTTAGCTGACTTACGAATAAAGATTGAGAAACAGCCCTCTCCTTCAAGAATCCCCGCAGCCCACGCTACTTGAATTGGTGTCTGGCTCATGTTTCTTTCCTTCCTCAATTCCACGTTTTAACATTTCGATAAAAGCAAATCTAAACAACTGTGCCTGTTCTTCATTGCTCATGTTGACATGGTAGTCCGCACTACCATCATCGTTCTCTTTAATCAATTCTACGTCCATTAACTTTCTCCTAGTAATTGATGTGCTCGTTTGATATGTTCCAAAGAGTAGCTTGTTTTTAAAGAACTTCCTACCTTTTGAATGGGAGAATCTTTACTAACTTTTTCTCTAGCTTCTCGCTCTAAAACATCGTAAACAAGGTCAGGAAGAATAGGTTCAGCTAAGACATAGTAGAGATAGCGATGAGCCATCACTTCAGTTTCCAAGTCTTTTTCCATCGTGAACACTCCTTCGTCGTTCGTTTACCCAATCATGGGGAATAGTTTTGTCTGAATACAGAAAGCCGTTCTTAACACACCACTGAGCATACGTTGTACGTGAACCCTTATTGAGCTTCTGGGAGCTGTTAGAGAAGACAAAACGAATATCCAAGTGTGGTTGTTGCCTTTTAATCAGCATGTGTTTCTTACGATCTGCTATGAGGAAACGTCCCTTAGTCTCTACGATGATTCCGTTATCGAGCACAAAGTCAGGAGTATATTGATGTTCACTCGCTGGCTTGATGTACTTGATCTTCATCTCTTCGTAGGTGAAAGGAACACCCGCTGAAGTAAGGGCTTTAGCGACATCTTCTTCAAGGCCGCTACGCCACCCATGCTTCAAAGCATTAGCTCTTTTTGAGCTTGTTGTCTTACGAGTTACCATTACGAGCCTTTAACATTGCGTCTGCAACTCGATATGCTTCAACAGCCGCAGTGTCACGAGTTCCGCAGATTGAAAGCATTTGAGACATAGCCTTAGCAGCAAAATAGTCACGTAACGTCATCCCATAAGTAGCTTCTTGGCTAAGAAGACCGTCAGGATAGCGTTCTTCCTGAGTAGGAAAAGCGGAGCCGCCTGTTTTTAGCTTATTCACAGTTTAGTCCTTTCGTATTGATGTAACAACTGCCCAAAGGCATCTACGAAGATCTCGTCATGGTTAGTATGCCCCATAGAGAACATAATAGCGTGTACGAGCTCGTGGCAAAATGTCTGCTCAGTGAAGTTCTTGTTCATACCTGCTCGAAGATAGATCGTTTGAGTATCACAAGCACATTTACCGTACTCACTCAAATCCTCTACGTACTTGACTGTCCATTGACACCCAACGAGGTAGAAGCTCATCGGAATAGATGCCTTTTGTTTACGACTTGTCATATAAGTATTCCCATTCTTCAAAATCTTCGTCGCTTACAAAGCAAGGAACTAAAGTATAGCCTCTATTTTCCCAGTATTTGTATTTTCCGTCGATATCGGTGACATGGTGTAAACCTAATTGATACTCTCCAAATTTAGCATCTGAGTCGCCTACAACAAAGAAACCGAGTTGTTTCATTATTCAGCTCCTCGCTCTTGCAGAGCTGTGGAAAGATAGGGGCACGTTTGGTTTGTTTCTCTTCGTAGCCATAGCAAATTTAGATTTTCATCGACACGAAGTTGATTACCATCGTAAGCTTTGAGACAAGCGTCATAGTATTCCCTTTCAGTTTTACAATCCTGTAGAAGCTTTGCAGCCTTCACAGGGCCAATGCCTTTCAAGCCAATGATGTTGTCAATACGATCCCCTGTGAGCACCTGTGTGAATAAGTTACGAAGACCCTCTTCCTCAGTAACGTAGTATTCCTCATGCTTCACGAAGTTGTAATGCCAACCTGCAACTTGATCTAGGTCTTTGTCAATGGAGACAATCCATCCACCTGTCTTAGTTGCCTCGATAGCCACTGCATCATCTGCTTCCTGTCCCTCTACCAGTTCTGCACCAAGGCGCTGGAGATGTTTACGGATAGCTTGATAATGCACTGGCCTCTTAGCATCTTTACGATTGCCTTTGTAAGGCTCAGTGACTGCTAGTTCATTCCTGAAATTAGTCTTGCCTGTAATGTAAGCTTTGTAGTCATCACACTTCAGGTCATCGAAGACAATCTCATGTACTAGCTGAGTCACACGAGCCAAACAGATAGCTTCCTCAACGTCATCACTAGCGAAACCTACTCGGTAGCAAATGATGTCAGCGTCGAGGATAGCTAACTTAGGACGTTCGTCTTTATTAGAGTGCGTCATCGTCCGCAGTAGTTGCTTCTGGCACGTAAGTCTTCACTTCAGTGACCATAACAGTCTTGATCGAAGGTGCATTGCCGTGTTTAGCTGACATACGGTGTGTGTATGAGCCAACGATAGCTACGCACTTAGAACCATTACCCAAGTCAGCAATGTTAACTTCTTTGAGGTTATCATCTGTAGGCTTGAACAAGTACTTGCTCTTAGCGACAATGAAGTTACCTTGTGACTCTTTGTGTTTCACTTTGATGCCGAGGCTAGTGAGCTTAGCTGCATCGTCATCGCTGATGTTGCCGATGGTGCATTCGTATTTGTCGTTATCTGGGTTGAAGGCTTTGTTGAACTCAGCCATCCATTTAGTCCAAAATAACTCACCGCTAATTTTCACTGGTTTCAAATCTGACATTTTCTTCTTTCCTTACTAGGTTAGGCCGTAGCCGATTTATTAAAGTTGACCGTCTTTCCGATCTGTCATTTGGTACTCACTGTGTCGTTACTTTTCGCAGAGCTTACTTAAAAGCCGCCATCCAAACAACACATGCTTTCCTAAACCTTTATTGTAAATAGCTACCTTCTCGACGAGAAAGAGCCTCTGCTTCATCCTCAATGTAATCAAGGGCTGCTGAGAGCACCAAGTATACATCAAGAATATCCATGTCGTCAGAATGCAAGATCATAAATGATTCATCACTTATGTTTAGCATGATCTGACTTTTAATCTTATCTGTTTTGTCTATCACTTATACTCCTCAACGTAGTCTGCTGCTTTTCTGAGAACGTCAGGATTATCTTTGAATAGTCCTAAAGCTCTGTTGCAATTATGACATAAAAGTTTCCTCACTTTCCCTGTCTCGTGACAATGATCCACTGCTAGCTTTTCACTGTGGTTATTCTTACCAATTAAGAAACCTTCTGATCCACAAAGATAGCACTTGTTGTGTTGTTCTTCTTTCATCTTAGCGAGGTCAGCATCAGTGATACCATACTGTCTCTTGTAGTATGAATTCTTACCTTTGCACTGGGGAGAACAATAGATATTGCAAGGATTCGTAGGAGTAAAAGTACTCCCACAAGTCTTACAAGCTTTATCTTTGAAATACCCGTTCGGATACTTAGTGACAGTCATACCAATTCTTCCCCGTTTTCCACTCAGCACTGACAGGACAGCGAAACTTTAAGATCTCGCCAGCTTCTTTAGCACATTCTACAACAAGTTGGCCAATTTTTTCTGCGTCATCTGGCGATGCTTCAATTTGTACCTCGTCGTGTACCCACGCGACCAGCTTGTAACTGATCTGTTCTTGTCTAAGTTTTTTATCAATACAAACAATCCATTGTTTAGCGATGATGGCTCCAGCCGATTGTAATAGAGTGTTGAGAGCACTATGCTCCGATCTGATTGCAAGTCTGCGACCATCAAGACCCGGTATCCAGCCTTTTTGAGCATAAGCAGCAACTTTCTTTTGAAGAACTCCGAATGCCGGAACGCTCCGTCGAAACCCATCAATAATGGCTTGCCCTTTCGCCGCTGAACCACCAATAATTGACCCGATCTTGGAAGCTGACGCTCCGTACAATGTGGCATATAAAATAGTTTTTGCATCGTTTCGTGAATCAACACCAAACGCCTGCTGATTTCTTGTGTGGACATCTCCATATACAACCTCTCGTATATATTCTTCATCGTTTAAGTAGTGAGCAAAGCAGCGAAGCTCAATCCCTGATAAGTCAACACCTACCAAAACATTGCCTTCTTCTACAGTCCAACACTGACGACACTCTTTACCGTACTGGCTAGAAGTGTTCGGAACCTGCGCCATATTAGGCTTAGAGTGTGTAGCTCTGCCTGTTACAGCTCCGTTGGTGATGACTTTACCGTGTACCCTACCATCCTTGCCTACAACCTCTAACCATGACTCAATCTGAGCTATACGCTTTTGAAGCATAAAGTACTCAGCGATCATCTGAGCCTCTGGGAACTTCAAGCCTTGCAATGTACTCTCATCAACGATCACTGAACCCTTCTCAGTCTTCTTAGTTGGTTTCCACCCAAGTCCAATAAGTTTCTCTGCTACTTGTTGACGAGATGCAGGATTGAACACTACAAGCTCAGGCTTCAATGTCTTTCCTGTCTTCTCAGAGATACGTTCCACTTCGTATGGAGGCCATGTCTCTTGCATCTTGTCATTGATGGCACTCATCTTCCCTTTGAGTTCAGAGAGAAGACAAGTAGCGTGAACTACATCGAGCTTGAATCCATTACGTTCTTGCTTGCTGATTATGGAGGCAACAGAGTGTTCAAGTACAACACTATCCCTTGAGAAACCACTATCACTGATCCTGCTAGCAAGATGATGAAACAAAACGCTAAGAACACTAACATCCCGATTACAATAAAATTCAAGCAACCCTTCAATAGGTCTATCAAATCGTTCACCGTCATAGTCTTCCCTTCTCTTCATCATCCATTGCCACGTTGCTTTGTAGTCCAGCTTTACTACGCCTAGAGTCTTTCCCCATGCGTCCAAGCTGTGACCGTTCTCCCTCGTTGGCTCTAGCAGCCTTGACACTACGAGTGTGTCGTATGCTTGCTTCAATCCAATCTTGGTCTTCCAGAGCTTGTTTAAGATCGGAAAGTCGAAGGATATTCCGTTGTGAGCTGCGATCAACGTAGCGTCCTTTAAGTAGTCCCAAAGTCCTGTTGGAGCTTTCCATACTTTCACTTCTCCTGTGTCAATGTCCTGAGTTACGCACAAATGGATCGTATCGTGAGCCATGTTCGTCTCGATGTCCAGTGCAATTCTTTTCATTTCGTTCTTTCAACAACTTTTCAACTAAGTCTACAACATCTTGTTCATCGTGTAGAGTATCGTTATAGACCCACATTTCATGGATCTCTTCTCTTTCTTTAGCAGTTAATCCTTGCCATGTCATTTGAGATTTAGGAACAAGCCTACCTGTGCAAAGCTATAACCGATCCACATGATACCAGCTCCCATGTCACCTTTGAGCCACTGTAGCGTACCTACAACAGCGTAGCCTATGCCGATAGTGCCTACGATAATCATCTCGATCATAAAAACATCCTTGCAAAGTCTACAAATAAGGCAACAGGTAAGAAGAAAAGAATCACTGTTATCACACTTGCTGTAAGTGTGTTATCGGTTCTACTTTCAACCAACTCACCTACTTTCATACAAGTCCAAATCCAACCAAAGAAACCTATAAGTAGTGCAGTAATCATAGCACCTCCGCTGATTTAAGCTTACCTGTAATACCGTCAAATGTTAATTTTAAGTTCTTTTTTACACTTGGTTCACTAGACATTGACCACATCTGAGAATCGGTTATTTCAGCCAATAACGAAAAAAATACATCCGGCTTTGGCTCTGGCTTGATTCGATAGACGGAGTTTTCACCCCAATACGGGTCATGGCAAACTGCCCAAGCGCCCGACGGAAGTTGAGACTCAATCTCTGCGCCATCAGCCCATTCTTTGATTAGCTCTGCGTGTTTGCGTGGTGTTTTCATAGTTCCTCCATTATGCTTGCAATTCTAAAGAAAACAGCAAGTTGTTCTTTCCTGTACTCAAGAAAATTATCATTTAAAGGAGCACCAACACTATAAAGATTTGCATGAATTCGTTTAAAAGCATCCTCAAAAGAAGCAACTTTTGTTTTTAAGTCTTCTAACTCAAGCTGTTGTTTACAAATTAGTTCTTCAACTCTCATAGCTCCTCCATCGTGACTTCAACCAACGCTGCTGACGCAGCTTTACTACCTGTCTTCATCTTCAGAACAGCTTCAGCAAAGCGTACTAGCTCGTCCTGTGTTGCATTGTTTTTCATAGTGTTTGCTTTTGTAGAGATCACTTGAATGTTTCCTTTCACGTAGCCTAACTCAGGAATAATCTTATCCAATGACGGAGAAGACCATTCAGAGAAGGGGACTAACTTGATTCCAAGATACGGACAAAACTCAGGAACTACAACATCTTCATGCGTGATGTCGAAAGGTAAACTGTACTTCTTTGCCCTGTTGCGAGCACTTTGTACAAGATACCGTTCAATGTTGTTAATCTTCCACTCCTTTTGTTTTGCCATGTCTTGTTCAGGATTAGATCTGTACTTCTCTAGTCTTTTTTGTTTGTTTTGTTCTTTGAGTCGTTCTTTGTTTTGTTCATAATACTCCTTATTTTTCTGGTTGAGAACTTCTTTGTTTTCTTCTCTGTATTCCTTACCACGTACTTTATCACGAGCAAGTTTCTTCTCTTTGTGCTCTTGATAGTACTGTTTGTAGTATTCGTTCCGTTCACGTTTCATGTAAGCTCCTATGGTGTAAATACAAGAACTATACATGAAAATGTTTCAGTTGTCAACACTTATTTAAAGTTCTTCAAGAGCATTTAAGTCACACTCAGAAAGTAATCCTGTGTTGCGTTCATACCACAAACCAATCTTCTCAGCTGTAGCACGACCAGTAAAACGATCCTTCAAGACTCGGAACGTAGTGGTTTGACGCTTACGTTCATCAGGATCTTGCTTGTTACGCTCAAGACCAAACATGAAATGTGACCAACGTGCAATAGCTCGTGAGCCTGTAAAGTGCTTTTCCATCACACGTCCACCTTCCTCGTGAGGCTTACCATCAGGTGTAGTCAAGTGACTAATGAAATGGATAATCAAACCATCAGATTGAGCAAGTGAGGCCATGTCTGCCATGATGCCGTCCAAAGCCCTACGTTCGTCTTCCTCGTTAGCGATCAACGCTGTCAAGTGATCGAGATAGATGTGCTCAACATCGTAGACCTTAGCGAAGTACTTCATGATGCTCTTAACTGTCTTCCAATCTTTAGCGCCAAAGTGATCCATCATGTAAAGCTGTTCGCGAGCTGCCAACCGATCAAGACTAGATACATACTCATCGCGAGTCCACATACCATCAGGAATGTGATATAGGCGACTATCAAGCTTTCCTGCCACACGTTGCACAGTTTCGACCACAGGTTGTTCAAGATAAATTACTCCTACTTTCTTTTTCAACACATCTAAGTCATAGGCGATCTGCTGTGTGAATACGTCAGTCTTACCTACACCAACACCAGCACCGAAAGCATACAACTCACCCTTACGTCGTCCGTAGGTCAGCTTTGTAAGCGAAGGGAACACCCAATCAACACCTTGCTGAGGAGGGGCGAGAAGCTGCTCCATGATGTCGCTAACAGTGACAATACCTTCTGGTTTGTACGACTCAGCTCTCCACCACTGGTTAACGTAGTCACTTCCTCGTCCGTTAATGAGGTAATCACAGGCATCTTTGCACTCCTTCAAATGTTTAACAATTTTAACCTTGTTACCGAACAGTTCAGCTACATCTTTAGCTGCCTTCTGTCCAACTTCATCAGCATCAAAGCAGATAACGATAGTCTCAAAGCTATCTAGGTACTCATACTGAGCCTTGCAGTCTTTAACAGCCGCTGAAGCACCATTACGGATGGATACTGTCGGCCACTTTGATCCGGTCATTTGGTAGCTTGCAAGAGCATCAAGTTCACCTTCAACGATTGTTATATATTTTCCTGCTTTCTGAAAGAGGTTCTGCCCAAAGAGTGTAGCTTTGTTGAAATTCCCTGCAATGGAGAAGGTTTTGTTCTCAACAGAGCGAATCTTCTCAGCTACCTTAGCGCCTGTTTCATCGTAGTAAGGATAGTAGTGTTTGTTATCAGCTTGTGTAACACCAAAGTACTCACAAGTCTCCCGTGAGATACCTCGATCTACGATAGCCTTAACTTCCCCTTGTGTTTTCATCTGAAATACCTTTGTTGTTGATCTGCTGACACTAGTAGTGCTTTCACTGTCCCCTGTTGCATAGTTGTTACAGGCGAAGCAGTACTGATGCCCATCATCGTATAGGCTGTTAGCATCGCTAGAGCCACACTTAGCACACTCTACGTGCTTGATGAACTTAGAAGCTACTTTTAAGTTCATTCTTTGTTACCTCTTGCTCGGATTAGGTTTGACATTGCAACGGCTGCGCTTTTCCACGGACCTTCCCATGTCACATCTGCACACACCTTTGCACATTCCTCACGCTCACGCGCTACCTCAATAGCAATAGCATCAGAGACTAACTTCATGATCCACGGAGGGATAGCCCTGTGTCCTGCCAATGCTTTAACTTCTTGATGTGTCATGTTTGTTCAACTCCTTACAGAAATCAATATCTAGCTCATACACCTTCAAGCCTAGGAGCTTCTTGCTACCTTGACTCTTAGGTGTCTTGATAGCCTTAGCTTTGGCGTACCTAGCACGTCTAAGCTCGTTCTGACGCTTCTTAGCATCTTCTGTGTGAGTTCTACGCACAGGAGCTACGTATTCATAAGGCCAGCACTCTTTGATGTGTATAGACTTTATTTCGTCTGATTTAATAATCACTTTCTAGCTCCTGTCTTGCACCACAGTCATCACATTGCCCATAACGCCAATGAGGTGCTGAGTACATAGGCCCACCACATACGTCACAAGTCCATTCTTCTTCACTGTAGTCGATACCTTCATCATTGTGTTCTTCATCATGTTCACTCATCACTATGTCCTTCTTTCCAAAGATTAAGTCCCAATTGTCATGGATCTTCTTTACATCTTCCTTACGGCGTCCTGATCCTTTACCGCCATCACTATGAGACATTGTTCTTCTCCTTTACAGCGAATTCTTCGCTTTGAGTTGGGCTTCTAGTTGTTGAATTCGCTCCAGCAACTGAGACAAAATTGATACAAGGTCTTGTTTTGAAAGCGGCTCGTTGGTTTTGAATAAAGCTCGTATTTCGTTTTGAAGTTCATCCATTGTTCTTCTCCTTGAGTTTGGCTTCGCTTTGAGCGGCTACAAACACCTTGATAAACTTAATTCGTGCAAGATGCTCTTTGTGATACTTCTCAGGGAATCCTTCAAGATAAGCAGCTTTTGCATCTCTTCGGGTTGTGCTACTAATTGAGCTTGCAATTCTGCAATTTGTCTTTCCTGAATGTGTGTTTTTTGAATCAACACTTGGCATAAATCATCGGTATGTTTATCTACCTTTGACTGTTGTGGTGTGGTGTAGACCTTGCGTACTTCCCAGCCGTGCAAGTGTTTTTGAGAGATCCACCATTGAGCATCGCCCTCATTGGTGTCGCACCACATCCCATCCGTTTCTTCGATGTGACGTTTCTGCCATTGGGCCACAGGCTCACCCGTATGCTCGCTATCGCTGCGCTGCTCTTGCTTGGCTAGTGCTTCTGTAATGGCGTAAATCGCATCTCTCACATAAATTTCTTCATTGCATCCAACAGGGCACAACGCATCCGCTTTTTTCAACGCCTCAAGCGCCAGCTTCATCGCACTACGTGCTTCCGTGTCTTCGATACTACTTGCTTCTTTCTGAGTACTCATATTCAACCCTCCTTTACGTTTACGCCATCCGGACGTTACAGTTTTACATTGTCCCATTTGCTTAAGTCCTGAATGATGTCCTGTAGAACGGTCTCAGAGACCCCTTTGTAGGCTTGGTAGCCTTGGGTATAGGACTTCAAAGATTCGAGCATCTGACACGCTTCTAGTCCTTTTAAAGCACACTTGTACGCATAGACTTGCTCAGGTTTAGACAAATCATATTCTAGGACGGCACGTCCGGACAATGTTAGTTTTCCACTCATTTTAGTGATACCTTTATCAAAGTTAAGACAAATACAAACAAAGAGATCACCATGTTTTATTCCCCATAGCAGTCCTTAGATCCCCTATGACTTTAGCGTATCCATAGACAACAATCAATTCAACAAAAGCATTCATTGTGTGGACATAATGAGCTTCTTCGAGTGCTTCTTGATGTTCATCAATAGACATTAGGACATCAATCATGTCGATTGTTTTATCATCTTCAGTTTGTTTCATGGTGTACCCCTTTGTCTTTTAAGACTACATAGTATTCTTCTTATGTAGTATATAAATAGTGTATTTACTTTAAAGTTCTTAGGCATCATAGTCTTCTCTAGAGTCTACTACATAGCTATATAGTGCATCAACGTCTTCTAGGGAAACCCCTGTGTCCAGATCGTCATTGTCTGGTTCATCGTCTAGGTCAGCTTCGGTTATCAGGTCTTTACGATCAATCAGCTTGACAAACGGCTTAATGTCTTCAAGACAAACTTTACATAAATCCATATACTGACCCGTAACAGCGTTTTTGAGTGTTGATTGGTATTCAGTTAAAAGTCTATCGCAAGCACGGCAATGCATTTTAAGTCTCCACCCTAGTCAGGGTATTGGTTGATGAAATTAGAGGCCTTCCTGACCTCATATAGGGCTCTCAGGCATGTTTTTGAGTTGTTCCTCTGCGTACTTCCTCTGTTGTTCAGGTGTCCAAGGAACAGGTGGACATTGTGAAGGCCAAGGCCAATTACTGACCAATGAGGCATTAGTGGTTACCATAGGTCGTGCTCCAAAATTAGGTCAACTGCAAAGAGAATACAGATCATTGTCATTTATTGTCACCTCTAATTTTAGGAAATGAATCTAAAGGGTTTTTACCTTCAAAATAGGCGTCTTGAAGCAGTGTAGATGGTTCTGTTACCATCATAAGCTTTAAAGTCACTATATGCCCCTTCAACAGCCAACTTGTTTCTAATTTATGTCCATTAGAGGCATCATATTTATCAAATAGAAACTCAGCAAATTCACAATCAAAGTCCCCATTGTCAAACTTAGCCTCAAATTCTGATTCATTCATAATCGTTTTATCTTTCATCATATAAATTTCACCACAATCAAGGCATTGTTTAGCCTCTGAGAAGCCAATATTAGCCCAGTCCCAGTCAATAGAGTTGCATTTTGGGCATTTTATGTTATCTGTCATGGTTTACTCTCCCAAGTTATACGTTAAATTGTCCAAAGTATCCCCGAAATCATCCCATTCACGATAGAAATCTAGATCATCAGCGGTGGACAGTGTAGACAGAATAGGCGAGTACTTCTCCATTACCTTTTTAGCTTCGCTCAATAGGTGGATAAGTTCATCCCGTGTTGAGACAAGTTCATCACAAATTGGATTGCCTTCAGCCCACAATCGACGTTCAAGGCTTATGAAATCGTTGTTGTTAAGCATTGATGGCCTCCTGTGCGTAAATTGCAGCAACAAACCACACTACGGCATTCTTGAACAAAGAAACACAACCAAGATTATTGATTACGTAATCAGGCCACTCGCCGAAGTTATCTTTGAAGTCGTCAAGTGCTTCGTGCAGCTCGACACAATAGCGATCATAGAGGTCTGTAGTCTCTTGATAATAGATCATCCCTGAGACACAAGCAGAGGCACAGCCGTGATCTGCAATGTCTTGTAACGTGTCTTGATCGTAAGACTGAATGAATTGTTTAAATGTTTGCATAATGATCTTGATCCTTAAGAAGTTGAGAGAGAGAGACAGAGATTAGAGGGTAAGCCACACTACCACGATAGCGATAGCATAGAGCCAGTATAATACTACGTCACAAAGTGACTGAGTTTTAGCGAGTGAGTTAGACATGGTGTTTACCTTTCTGGTTTGGGCCACAAGAGCCTGTTGATGATGCTAGGTATATTGCAACGACCATGCCAACGCTTCGCTGACCCTGATTTTGTAGTACTTGATAGTTACAATCATACTTGGCATGGCTTAAATGTAATACTTATATGCTATGTGTTGTTTATATGCTACACTTATTAACGCTATGCTTTGCACCATTACAGTGATTTATTGCACCTAATCTGTGCAGGCTATGCACCATCTTAGTTAGTCTGTGGATAACTAGGCACTTATGCACAGCTTAGACACAGCCTCTTGTGGATAACTCAGTGACTAGGTGTTTACCCTTAGAACTATTGTGTCGTTAGAGTACATAATAGGTGCTACTTAGCCCTACACACTGTAAGACTTGTAAGCTTTGTAAGACTTGTAAGTATTGTAAGCTTCAGAGTTACTGACTACTGAGTCATTACGCTAGCTTGCTAGCTTTAGTGGGGGAGGGGGTAAGCTTGTGTGATTACTTTTGTGGGAGCCTCTAAAGTACACAAAAAAGTCAATAGAGAAAAAGACCATGAGTAACTAAAAAGGATATATAAATCAAAGAAGTTATGGGCTAAGATAGACTGTTGTGTAAATACAACACTAATGTAGACCTAATCTGTGCACAGGAGCCTTGCATAGGACCTCATGAGAGGCTATGAAAGTGGACACAAGAGCCCTATGAAGATAGTGTTGTCACATAGGAGACATAGATGTAAATAAATGTTATAAAGTACTTGACAAATGAGAAAAGAGGTATATAATTCTCTATGAAGGTAATCCTTCCAAGAACTCAAATGAAGACTAAGTAGACAGGCTACTCAGTTAATACAGGAAGTTTCTAATTGAGTTACTTCTGTGTCTAACTTCCTAAGTTTACGTCAGTAGACTGGACACAAGAGGTAATAGAAGTAAATACAATAATTTATATACTTCATTTAGATTCTTGCTTTAATGTTAAATGTGATAGTTACTCTAGAGTCTCAGAGTAGCTTTCCCCGTATTTATTATTTATTAATAGTACATCTCCTTAAAGGATAAAGATGACACAGCAAGAAGAAACACCTAAGCGTAAAGCAGGTAGACCCAAGAAGGGTGAGATCGTAGCCAAGAAAAAAGGTAACAGAGAGTTACGTGGTCGTCCAGCAGGGGACAAGGCTATTATGGATGAGTACAAAGCTCGTATGCTAGCTTCCCCTAAGAGTTCTAGGGTCTTAGAAAAAGTATTTGAGATTGCTTTAGACGATGGGCACTCAGGTCAGATGGCAGCTATGAAGCTAGTCCTTGACCGTATTGTTCCTGCTTCTGCGTTTGATACGGCTAAAGGTAGTAATGGCAGTGCTCCGCAGATTAGTATTAATATTACTGGCCTTGGCTCTCCTGCTGTGCAGGCCGAAGAAGTAGTTTATGACGTCACTGACGTAGAGGCTCGATACGATGACGAGTCTTAACTTTGAATTGTTAAAGTGGCAACAAGAGGTCTTCAAAGACACTCATCGCTTTAAAGTAGTTGCAGCAGGTCGTCGCTGTGGTAAGTCTAGGCTCTCCGCAGTGACCCTGCTCATTGAAGCTCTAAACTGTCCTGAAGGCTCAGCTGTGATGTACATAGCTCCTACCTTAGGACAGGCTAGAACAATTATGTGGGACTTACTGAATGACTTAGGTAGGCAAGTCATCAAGTCCTCCCATGTGAACAACTTGGAGATTACATTAGTCAATGGGCGAAAGATCCTTGTTAGAGGGGCTGATAATCCCGATTCTCTTCGTGGTGTCTCTCTTACTTATGTCGTTCTAGATGAGTGTGCCTTTATTAAAGAAGATGTCTGGCAGAAGATCATTCGAGCTTCCTTGTCTGATAAAAAAGGTAGAGCTTTATTTATTAGTACACCCTCAGGGCGTAACTGGTTCTATGATGTCTTTAAGTTAGGTCAAGAGCAAGACGAAGAGTGGCAGTCATGGCACTTCACCACTAGGGACAACGAGACTATTGACCCTAAGGAAATTGATGCTGCTGAGAGGACTCTAAGCTCCTTTGCCTTTAAGCAAGAATACTTGTCTTCCTTTGACAATGCTGGTCAAGAGGTATTCAAAGAGGAATGGTTAAAGACATCCCCTGAGCCTAGCTACGGTGAGTACGTAGTAGCCATCGACTTAGCTGGTTTTGAGGAAGTAGGTAAGAACCCCGGTGCTGCTAAGTCTAGACTAGATGAATCAGCTATCGCTATCGTAAAAGTAGAAGATAACGGAGATTGGTGGGTCAAAGAGATCATCGCTGGTAGGTGGGATATTAAGGCCACAGCAGCTAAGATCTTGAACGTAGTACGTGAGTATAGACCTATCGCTGTTGGCATCGAGAAAGGTGCTTTAAAGAACGCTGTGAGCCCTTACCTCAATGACTTGATGAGGAAGAACAACGTCTACTGTCATATCCAAGACCTGACACACGGGAACAGGAAGAAGCAAGACAGGGTTGTTTGGTCCTTACAAGGTCGTTTAGAGCATGGTCGTATCTCCTTTAACGAGGATGAGGATTGGAAGGAAACCTTCGATCAGATCATGATGTTCCCCACAGCAGGGGTTCACGATGATAGGGTTGATGCTTTGTCTTACATTGACCAGCTAGCTGTTACTAGCTATCAACAAGACTACGAAGAGGACGACTGGGAGCCTCTAGATTCAATTACAGGATACTAATTATATGGCTATCAAACGTGGAAATGAAGAATTCTCAGGCTACAACAAGCCAAAGAAGACCCCCGGACATAAGACTAAGAGCCATGCTGTATTGGCAAAAGAAGGTGATGAGGTCAAACTTATTCGCTTCGGACAGCAAGGCGT
>JACCDT010304704.1_pt1 | contig 18917 bp, 19 predicted proteins | sample 7446291 | NCBI WGS metagenome assembly JACCDT01 (sample SAMN15323446, study PRJNA562643) | freshwater metagenome | isolation source: river surface water | place: USA:Blue River Watershed | collected 2017-08-17 | reverse complement strand
TAGAGCAGGTCCCTTTTAAGGACAAGGTCGTAGGTTCGATCCCTACTGGGCGCACAAACGCAAATAAAAAACCTTCCATTCAAATGGAAGGTTTTTTATTTAGCACCTGCCCTGCGGCAGGTGCGGCGTTTGTGCGAGGCGCAGCGTTGTTTTCTTTTCTCCCAAGAAAAGAAAACCGCGAGCCGGGGTCGAGAACACTTAGTAGATTAGGAGCGAAGCGAACAATTATAGTTAGTAACTCGTGATCACTCGTGCGCCCTGCCAAATCCAAAAGGTGTACTGACCCCGTATGCAAACCATTCTTAAACTGCACTCGCATCATAAATCAAAGTGAACTTTGATTTTGAAGCTCGTTTGTTTAAGCAAGAGTCGATTCCCAGCTACAAGACACGGATAATAAAAACCTTTCAGGTAACTGAAAGGTTTTAAGATTTTACACCATCACTTCCGGATGTGTCGCACTAAAGACTCAACACCCACCCCTCCAACGCCGCATCGATATCCCTCACTCCCCCATGCCCATCGTGGTACACCGTCAATAAACTCATCGAAAGAGCTTCAAGCTCACCAGGCTTAAATGAACCCAATGCTCGCTTGGCTTTTTGGTACGGAAAGTCCTTCATGCCTGCCTCCTCAGCGCTGGCGGTAACCGCCGCTAACCGCAAACTCTTAATCTGCCACCAGAGGGTACCGATAATTTCCTCCGAAGAGAGTCCGGCTGCCTTGGCTTCCATTAATTGCATCCAGAGCGTCTTCTTATCTTTCTTTGCAAGCGAGTCAGCCATCGCAAATACGTTATAGCGCTCGGCGGCCGGAGCTTTATACTCCTCAAGTGTGTCGGTAAACTTGGCATATACCTTTTTCTCTGGAGCCAAGAGCGCCCCCTCAATGACAATAAATTCATGTGGCGAGTCTTTCAGTGCCGACAAACTTTCAATGAGCTCAGCTTTAAAATCGGCTTTTGCGCTGGCTGCATCAACCACAAAGAGCATCGCTTCACCGAAAAGCGACGTGCCGCCCACCGCATCGGAAAACACCCCCGGCGTGTAGTTGTCGCCATCAATCTGTGTCACCACAACCCCCAACGCAGCAGCACTGCCCGTCTTTTTTAAGAGTGCGTTCCGCACCGCACTATCGTCATTTCCGTAGATGACTGAAAACATACCGGGTATCATACCACCAAACCGAACGGTGATTCATTGACACCACAGTGGCGATTTGGTTAGATACTCACGAACCGTTCCCAAACAGAGGAAGACTAAGGACATGCACGTACTCATTGTCGACGACGACTTGTCGCTACGCAGCTGCCTTGCACTCTTGGCAAGCAATATTGGCTTCACGGTCACTGAAGCTGGTGACGCCCTCGAGGCATTTGATAAAATCAAAACCACCGAGTTTGATGCCGTCGTTACCGACGTGCAAATGCCTGGTGGTGGAGGTGTTGAACTCTTGCGCACCATGCGCGGGCACAAGCACACACCACCAACGTACATACACAGCAGTGAATCAACGTTCCTTCAAAACGGCGAACCGGCTAAGTTGGCCCCATGGATTTCAAATCACTTTGGTGAATTCGCCAGCTTCAAAATAAAAGACGGCCGCACCCTTAAAAACGTGAAAGAGTTTTTGGAAAGTATTCTCAGCAACTAACCCCAAAGCCCAGCGCACTGCGCTGGGCTTTTTATTGACATATTTGTGCTTTGTGGTTACATACAAACAGTTTTAACAAAGTCAGGGAGACCAACTATGTCCTACCTCGTCGTTCTTCGCGGGAAACCCGAAAGCAAGCAGCCGGGTGTCTGTTTCTTCACCTCATTTGCTTCAGAAGCAGACTTCGTACAGGAGATGCCGCGACTCCTCGAACATGATGATATCGCTGCAGTAAACGTTACCGCCGAAGCAGCAGAAGCTATGTGCGCTGCAGTTCCAGCCGAACGACTATTCAACGCCGCCCTGCTTCAGTGTGTACACAAAGATGGTTCGTTCTCGATGGAGCTGTTTCGTCATGAAGTGTTGCAAATACAGATCCTGCGCGACGAAATGTGCCCGATTGAAATTATGCAAAAAGCCGTATCGTACGCGAGCCAAAGCATATAGGATCCCCGAGTTGAAGGCAGCCGTTTCAGATCGCACCCGTAACCCCAAAGCCCAGCGCACTGCGCCGGGCTTTTTCTTCGTCATTTTTTCTTTTTTATCTTTACTTTTTAAACTTTTCTAAGTCTGCCCAGTTTGGTCCCACTTCTACATCACATAAAATCGGTACGCCGTAGGTCTCTTGATCACGGAGTACGTTCTCCATAATCGCTTCAAGTTTTTCACATTCGCGTTCGAGCACATCATCGCGCACCTCGAACACGAGTTCGTCGTGTACCTGAAGGAGCATGCGCACGGCGTCATCTTCGCGCTTTTTAATGTGCGCATACACCTCGTTCATGGCAATACGCATAATATCGGCAGCCGTTCCTTGGACCGGTGCATTGATTGCCATGCGCTCCGCACTCGCGCGGATAAATGGAGCGGAAGAGGTAATCCCTGGGAAATGGCGGCGGCGGCCAAACATAGTTTTGGTGTAACCGTGAATACGGGCATAGCCCTTCGTCTCTTCAAGGTACTCAGCCAAACGAGTAAATGTATTGAAGTACGCGTTGAGAAACTCCTGCGCCTCCTCCCTTCCGGTACCTTCACCTAAGTTTGCTCGCAGCGCATTGACCCCCATGCCGTAGAGGATGCCGAAGTTAATCACCTTGGCTTTACGGCGCATCTCACTCGTGACGTCTTTCTGCGGTACTCCAAACACCCGTGAGGCCACCCCAGCGTGAATGTCTTCACCGTTTTTAAAAATCTCTATGAGCTGCTGATCGCCAGAAAGTATGGCGGCCACGCGAAGTTCGATCTGTGAGTAGTCGATAGAAACCATGGTGTAGCCTGGTACTGCCACAAACCCCCGACGAATGGCTTTACTCTCTTCTGTTTTTACCGGGATATTCTGGAGACCAGGGTTCTGACTCGCCATACGACCGGTCACTGCGCCCGTCTGCAGGAACGTAGTATGGAGGCGGCCATCGGCTGCCACCATGCCGGGCAAGTTGTCGATGTACGTTGAAACGAGCTTCTGTAGTTCACGGTAGCGCAAAACTTCCACGATAATCGGGTGGTCATCTTTCATTTTCTCGAGTTCACTCTCACGGGTAGAGCGCTGGCCGGTTGCTGTCTTCTTCTGCTGTTTTGGTTTAAGGCCGAGTGTATCAAAGAGCACCTCCCCCATTTGTTTGGGTGAGTTGATGTTGAAGGTCATCCCCGCGAGTTCATAAATTTTTCCCTCAAGAGCAGTAAGCTCAATGTGCATTTTTTCCGAAAGGGTTTTGAGGTAAGTCACATCAAGTGCAACCCCGACGCCATTGAGGTACTCAATCACTTCAAGGAGTGGCATTTCAATATTTTCAAACACGCCCAAGAGCTGTTGGTCTTTGAGCTTCGCCATAAACTTTTCGACTATCTGCGCGAAGTCAGTAGTTTCAAAATAGTTACGACCGTAGTCGATAATATCTTCATAGCTTACGTTCGTGCGATCACTCTCAAGGAGCCAGAGCATGACGCTCGCTTCTTTGACGGCGCGCTCTGAAATACCGGTCTCTACTTGGCTTGGCGTCACGTCTTCAGCTAAGTTAAAGATAAACCGTACCCGGGCGGCGAGCGTGCGGAAGCCTAGCTCAGCAAAGAGCGTTAGTATAGCTTCGCTATTAACTCGCTCTTTCCAGTGACTCTGCGGCACCTCGTAGGTAACCGGAGCGTCGGTTCTTATAGTCGCGAGCATTTTTGAAAACTGCGCTTCTTCCTCCCCCTCTTTCAGCAAGCCGATCATGCGCGCTTTAATACCCGCATCGAGAAAGGCCTGCTCGTTCTTTTTGAGTTTTTTGTAAATCTCTTCTATCGAACCGAAAGTGGTAATGATGTCGGTCGCCGTTTTTACACCAATGCCACGAATGCCAGGAATATTGTCAGAGGTATCACCACGCAGCCCCTTGTAGTCGGGTACGAGCTTAGGACCAAAACCAAAGCGCTCTTTTACCGCTGCCTCGTCATAGAGAATGGTGTCGTTAATCCCCTTCTTTAAGGTGTAGACCTGCACGCGCTTCCCGTCGACACACTGGAGCGTATCCATATCACCAGAAGCAATAATCACCCGGAGATCTTTTTCACCTTTTAGCTGGTGCGCGATTGTACCCAAAATATCGTCAGCCTCGAAGCCTTCACACTCAAAAATGGGAATATTAAACGCCGCGAAGATATCCCGCGAACGAATAATTTGCGCGACGAGCCCATCGTCAGTCTTGGCGCGGCCAGCTTTATACTCTTTATAGGCGTCATGGCGGTAGGTTGGTTTCGGAAGATCAAAGCAGGCAGCGATGTAGTCAGGCTTTAGCTCCTCAGCAATCTTTAAGAGCATGGTAACGACACCATAGAGTGCACCAGTTGGCTCCCCGGTGGGCGAGGCGAAGTCAGGTAAGGCGTGAAAGGCGCGGTGCAAAATAGCATGTGCATCAAGCAGGACGAGAGTCTTTTGATTGGAATCTTTTTTAGCCATAGCTTAGGTAAGGGTTAGTACGCGCTGTTCACCCTCGATCGTAAGGGAAAGATTAATCACTCCCGCTGGCAGCAAATCAGCCACCTTCTCGGCCCACTCAATCACCACGAGTGTGTGCGGCTCTTTTAAGATACGATCAAAGTGGAGCACCGATAGTTCACTGCTATTTTCGAGGCGGTACGCATCGATGTGAATGAGATTCTTGAATACCTGTTCCTCAAGTTCATACCCCTTCATAATGACAAAGGTCGGACTCGTCACAGGTTCGTTGACCTCGAGTGCGCGTGCGAGCGTCTGGGTGAACGTGGTTTTTCCCGCCCCCAAGTCACCATGAAGGGCGAGCACAACCGCTTCGGTTTGTGGCCGGGCGGCAGCGACTGCGAGTACCCACGTCGCAACACCCTCTAATTCCTCCACTGCACTAATCCGAAACGTTTCCATAATTAGAAGCCATTGTAGCAAAAGTATAGAAAAAGGCCCGCATGTTCACATACGGGCCCTAGAACCTTCTTAGTAGCGCCAAGCTTTCCAGCCGAAACGCTGGTAGTGCGCTCGGACGCACGCACGCATTGCCGGGCCGGTCAAAACATAGACTGCTTCACCTGCCCGCGCCCGCCTTGATACCTCGGGACTGAACGAGAACTGCATGGCGCTAGTCGGCGGGAGCGATAGACACACCGCAGGTGCACACAGGGCAGCGTTGTAGTTGCCACGGCTTGAGGGATATACCCGGTTAGCGCAGACTACCGGCACTCTGACAGCCTTCTGCAGCCTCCTGGCCAGTGCCTCATTGCGATCCATACCGAGCAGACGCCGCTCGGTGTTAACCGTATGATTCTCCGCCGCTCGAGTAAGCGTCTCTTCGTCGGAAGGAAAATCGCAGACCTCACGGTCGGTGTTGCAGGCCAGCGCTAGGCTAGGCCAAGCCAGAACGGCTGCAAGCAGTAGAACACGGAGCATGGTTGCTCTCCCTGAAGATGAACATAATTATTAATATTATAGCATATTTTAAGCGATTTGTACAGAAGCCCGCACACCCACACGTACCGCAGGGGAATGCACCACATTCCCCACCCTCATACCTGATACAATAGAAAAGAATCTATGGCGCAATTTAACAATGCAATCACCGGTGAACGAATCGAAGAGATTCGTCGCCAAGAAGAAGATAATCTCATTAAGTCTTTAGCCGTGCAGTACGGCTACTCGTACGTTGACCTCCGCGGCGTCACCATCAATCCTGACGCACTCAAAATGGTTGAGGAGGCGACAGCCATCCGCGCCCAGGCGGTTGTATTTGAAAAAATGCGCGACCGGGTCTCGCTCGCCATCAGAAACCCCAACAACCCTGATACAAAGGCACTTATCGCAGCCTTGCGCACCAAAGGTATTGAGCCAACTATTTTTATGACTTCCACCAGTAGTCTCGAGCACGGCTGGGAACGCTACCACGACCAAAAAAATACCGTTGCGGTAAAGCGAGGCGTGCTAGACATCGACACCGACCGGATTGCTGCCCAGATGAAAACCTTCAGCACCCCCGAAACGGTGCAGCAGTACCTCGAGAGTATTAAAACCGTTAATAACGCTCGTCGTATTTCGGAAACACTTGAAACCACGTTTGCGGGAGCGCTCGCCCTCGGTGCCTCTGACATCCACATTGAGCCAGAAGAAGCCGGCATCCGTTTACGCTACCGCCTGGACGGCGTCTTGTACGACATCACTGATCTTGAACGATCAATTTACACCCGCCTCATCTCACGCCTCAAGCTCCTTTCCGGCATGACACTCAATGTCCGCACCATGGCGCAAGATGGCCGCTTCACCTTCACCATAGGTGACCGCGACGTTGAGGTACGCTCCTCTATCATTCCTGGCGCGTCTGGCGAGTCTATGGTGATGCGCCTCTTGGACCCAACGGTCGCGAGCTTCACCATGGCCTCACTCGGCATCAACCCAATCCTGACCGCTATTATGCAAGAAGAGTTGGCCCGCCCAAACGGGCTCATCGTCACCACTGGTCCAACCGGCTCTGGAAAGACCACGGCCCTCTACGCTTTTTTGCAGGAGACACACAAGCCAGGGGTAAAAATTATCACTATTGAAAACCCCGTTGAGTACAAGCTCGACAATATTGTGCAGACGCAGGTCGGTGACGACTACACCTTTGCTGCTGGCCTTCGCGCCGTGCTCCGGCAAGACCCCGACATCATTATGGTAGGAGAAATCCGCGACCGCGAAGTAGCAGAAACCGCCATTCACGCTGCGCAAACTGGTCACCTCGTGTTTTCAACACTCCACACCAACAGTGCGGTTGGGGCCTTCCCTCGCCTCATCGACCTCGGAGTCGACTACCGCATGATTGGCGCATCGGTCAACTTGGTCTTAGGGCAGCGACTCGTTCGTGTCCTCTGTGAAGCATGCAAACAACCTCGCGAGAGTACTGCGGAAGAACGAGAGCTTATCTTAAAAGTTTTGAAGACCCACCCGGCTCCCCCACCAATCGCTGACCCAATCACCCTCTATGAGGCAGTTGGGTGTCCCGCCTGCAACCACACTGGCTACAGAGGTCGCCAAGCAGTGTTTGAAGCAATAAAAGTTGATACGGCAGTAGAAGAGGCCATCATCCGCGACCCCCGTGAGCACATCATTCTGGAAGCAGCCCAGGGGCAGGGCATCCCGAGTATGGCGGAAGACGGCGTCGAGAAGGTACTAAGCGGCGTGACGGCACTCGACGAACTCATGCGTGTCGTGGACCTCAGAGACGGTCGACACACCGCAGTTGCTGCACCAGAGCCGGACCCAGAGGTAGACGATTTCCTCAACCACGTGGTCTAAATATAAAAAGAGCGGCTGCCCCTAGGGGGTAGCCGCTCTTTTTGGTAGTAGACAATATTTTATTCTAGCTACAAGTAGGCAACTTCGGTGTGTATGCTATTGTGGGCCACAAGTCAGGACGCGTTCTTCACAACTCTATCGAGCGGATAATTCTCTAAGCAAGCCTTCCGATAAGAAAGTGGATGACGCGCTAAGAAATCTCTCAGTGCGCTCACTCGAAGTGAGTACCAAAGTACCCTCGCAACGTAACCCTTGTTGCTTAGAGAATTATAGGCTCGATGACAAAAGAAATTGCGTATCACTACGCTTTTATTTTGTGTCGATGGAGTTGTAAAGAGAGGATGAGCCCAAGTGGCCCAAGAACACGTTCTGCTTGCCAACTATACTAGCACAGTTAGAAAATTTGTCAAGCATTTTCCCTGCTCCCCTGCCTGATTTGGCGGTTTTTTGTTTTCCTATACAATAGTACGCATGACTACTCCCCCGACTTTTTCCCGCGATGGCGCCGGCAACCTCGACCAAACCCTTCGTCCCAACAGCTGGGAAGAGTACATTGGCCAGGCAAAAACCAAAGAAAATCTACGTATTTTGCTCACTGCCGCCCGCGAGCGTGGTCACGCCGCTGAGCACGTGCTGCTCTATGGGCCGCCAGGGCTTGGTAAAACTACCCTCGCTCACCTGATTGCGAAGACTCTTGGCACCAACATGAAAACCACCTCCGGGCCAGCCATTGAGCGGGTTGGTGACTTAGCTGCCATCTTAACGAACCTCAGCCCGGGCGACGTGCTCTTTATCGATGAAATCCACCGCCTCTCAAAAAGTATCGAGGAGGTACTCTACCCAGCAATGGAGTCGGGCGTCTTGGACATCATCATTGGAAAAGGGCCGTCTGCCCGCACTGTCCAACTCGAACTTCCACCCTTTACGCTGGTTGCCGCCACTACCCGTATCAGCCTCCTCTCTGCCCCACTTCGTTCACGCTTTTCTGGCGGTACATTTCGCCTCGAGTTTTACAGCGATGCCGAGCTAGCTCAGATCCTCGCGCGCTCTGCTGCCCTTTTGGGTGTAGCTACAAACGAAACGATTCTCGCCAACATCGCCAAGCGCTGCCGCGCCACGCCACGCACCGCCAACTACCTCTTGAAACGCTGCCGCGACATGGCCCAACTTGAAGGAAGTGACCTTTCGGCTGACGTTGTCGGTCGTACCTTCACCCTCCTAGAGATTGACCCCCTCGGTCTTAACGCCCCCGACCGCGCTGTGCTAAACGCCATCATTCATAAGTTCAACGGCGGCCCGGTTGGCCTCAACACGATTGCTGCTGCAACCGGCGAGGAGCAATCAACCATCGAAGACGTCATTGAGCCATACCTCATCCGCCAAGGGTTACTGGAACGGACACCACGAGGACGGGTCGCGAGTGCGGAGGCGTACAAGCACCTAGAAGAAATTTAAATTTTAAAATGCAAAAGTCAAAAGATTAGAGGTAAATGTTTATTAACAGATCGATTTAGTGGTAGTGCTTACAAGTTGGCATTATGAATAGCCAACTTGTAAGGCCTCGTTATTTCTAAATCGTTACACTCATAAGAAAACAGGCATGAGCGGACATAATAAATGGTCAAAGATTAAGCACAAGAAAGCAGCCACCGACTCGCAGAAGAGTAAGATTTTTTCGAAGCACTCCATGATTATTACCATGGAGTCACGCAAGGCGAAGGGAGACGTGAACTCTCCTGGACTTTTTGCCGCCATTGAACGCGCCAAGAAGGATTCGATGCCTAAAGACAACATCGAGCGCGCAGTACAGAAGGGCGCTGGTGTCGGTAGTGCTGCACTAGAGGAAATGATGTACGAAGGGTACGGGCCAGGCGGTGTCGCCGTATTAATTGAAGTAGTAACTGACAACACCAACCGCACCGCCTCAGAAATTCGCCACACGTTCTCACGCAATGGTCTTGAGATGGGAACACCCGGATCAGCGGCCTGGGCCTTCACGAAAACCCATGACGGCTACGTACCTACCATGCCTATGGAGATTGATGATGCTACGGGTGAAAAACTGGCTGAGTTCCTCGAGCAGCTCGAAGATAATGACGACGTGACGAACGTCTACACCGCTGTAGATAGCCCTGAAGAGCCAGAAGCCTAGAATAAACCGCACCTCAAACTAGAGGTGCGGTTTATGCTACTCTATGGGGAATGCGCGTTTTAGGTATCGACCCTGGCTACGACCGACTCGGTGTCGCCATTATTGAAAAAATAGATGGCCACGACACGGTGCTTTTCTCTACCTGTATTTTAACTGACAAAAAAGCTGATCTCCCCGACCGACTCCTCGCTGCCGGCGACGCACTCCTACAGATTATTACCGAACATGCGCCGGACAGTATTGGTATTGAAACTATTTTCTTTAACAAAAACGTAAAAACTGCTATTGGCGTAGCACAGGCACGCGGAGTCATTCTCTACCTCGCTAAGCAGGCAGGCTGTACGGTATGTGAACTGAGCCCGCAACAGGTAAAGATTGCGGTAACAGGCTACGGGAACAGCGATAAGCAAGCGGTATGGGAGATGGTCAAGCGCCTCATCCGCAACGTACCGAAGGATGCACTTGACGATGAATACGATGCGATTGCGGTGGGGGTTGCAGCCCTTGCACACCACCGATAGTCTGCTACAATCTGCTCCCAATACAGCACGAATGCCGTGTTGCAAAGTTTCAAAGACTTTGGTACAAACGAAGTACTTACTTACAAACCATTACGTCACTAACAACTATGTTTCCTTTTGCCTCAATGCACGATGATGACTTGCCAGAAGATGAAGAAGCCCTCAACGACCTTGATGAGCTTGATGAAGAAGGTCTCGACGACAGCGTGCTCGACGAGCTCGTAGAGGAGACACCAGTTGAAGACGACACTATGGGCTTTGGTCGCCTCGAAGAAGCTGAAGTACCTGAAGATAAAGAAAAAGATGATGAGGATGACGAGGAAGAAGACGTTGCACTTCCAGAAGAAGATGCAGAAGACGTCGACTACGACACCTTCGACGATATTGATGAGATGTAACAAAAAACTTCCCAACCTAAAGGTTGGGAAGTTTTTTGTTACACCGCATCCCTTGAACTCCACCATAGCTTTTTAAACTGTATATATGGACAAAGCGTGGTAGTATTGGCCATATAGTGAAGCGTTAGGTATATGAAACTCAATTTAAAAAATATAAAGCACTGGATTCAAAAGAACTGGAAAGATGGGATTATTGACGGGATTATTGTTGTTGGGGTGGTTGGACTCGTTATTGTTGGCGGGCTCTTTGTCTGGATTAGCAGCCTCGATATTCCTGACCTGTCTGCCTTCGAACAACGGCGTGTCGTACAATCGACTAAAATTTTTGACCGAACGGGCGAAGTACTTCTCTACGACCTCCACCAAGACATCCGCCGCACCGTTGTGCCGCTCGAGGACATCTCCTATCACATCAAAAACGCTACCGTAGCCATTGAGGACGATCAGTTTTATGATCATTTTGGTATCGATATTAAGGCGATTTTCCGTGCCGCCTTTGCCAACCTTACCCAAGGCGATCTTTTGGGGGGACAGGGTGGTTCAACCATTACGCAGCAGGTAGTAAAAAACACGCTGCTTGAAAACGAGAAAAAGCTGACTCGAAAAATTAAAGAGGCGATTCTCGCCATTCGCCTTGAGCAGGCACTTACCAAAGAAGAGATTCTTGGTCACTACCTAAACGAATCGCCCTACGGCGGAACCATTTACGGTGTCGAAGAGGCAGCTATGTCGTTCTTTAACACCCGAGCAAAAGATGTCAGCCTCCGCCAAGCTTCGTACCTTGCAGCTTTGCCACAAGCACCGACCCGACTATCACCCTACGGCAACAACCGCGACCTACTTGATGCCCGCGCCAACCTCGTGCTCGCACGCATGCTCGAGAACGGCTTTATTAAGCAAGAAGAATACGATGCAGCTATGGCTGAGGAAGTTTCATTTGAGCCACAGGCAGTAACAGGCATTCGAGCCCCGCACTTTGTCATGTACATTCGCGAACAGCTCGTGGAGCGCTACGGTGAAGAAGCACTTGCCGAGCGCGGCTTTAGAGTTATCAGTTCACTTGACTGGGAACTACAAAAAGAAGCGGAGCGAATCGTGGCTGAAAAAGTCGCCATCAACCGAGAGAAGTACAATGCTGAGAACGCCGGCATGGTAGCAATGGACCCACAGAATGGAGACATCTTGGTTATGGTCGGTTCACGTGACTACTTTGATGAGGAGCTTGATGGCAACTTTAATGTTACCCTTGCACCACGCCAGCCAGGCTCATCTATTAAGCCAATCGTGTACGCCTCTGCCTTCGCCAAGGGATACCGTCCGGAAACTGTCGTATACGACGTACGCACCCAGTTTAGTACCGCCTGTGCACCGAACGACTTTTCTACCGAAGCACCCTGCTACTCACCAGGAAACTACAACAACCAGTACAAGGGACCAATCAGTCTTCGTAACGCCCTTGCCCAATCACTCAACATCCCGGCAGTTAAGGTGCTCTACCTAACCGGGCTCCGTGACGCCATTAGCCTCGCTGGTGATATGGGAATCTCAACCCTCAATGACCCAGACCGCCTTGGTCTCACCTTGGTACTTGGAGGTGGTGAAGTAAAACTCCTTGAACACACAGGAGCATACGCTGTGTTTGCCAACGAAGGCATCAAGACAGACCAGCGATCGATACTCCGTATTGAAGACAAGAACGGCACCTTAATTGAAGAATTCCAACCAACCAGTCGCCGCGTACTCGATCGGGACGTAGCACTCATGATTAGCGATGTTCTCAGTGACAATGTCGCGCGCACCCCGCTCTGGGGAGCCAACTCACTCGTGAACTTCCCTGACCGCGACGTTGCATCAAAGACTGGTAGTACAAACAACCTCCGTGACGCATGGCTTATGGGGTACGCGCCAAACCTCGTGGTCGGCACCTGGGTCGGTAACAATGACAACCGCCCAATGGGCGGGGGGCTCTCAGGACTCATTGTGACACCAATGTGGCGCGAATTTATGGATATCGCACTACCAAAAATTGAGGAGAAACAATTTCCACAAGCTCCAGGCATTGACCCTAACCTGAAACCAATCCTCCGAGGACAAACGGTAGACACTGCCGGTCTCATCGCCGCCATTCAATCAGGAGAAACTGAGCTCGACATTAACGCCATCACGGGCAGCATGCACTCTATTCTGCACTACGTAAATACGAGTGACCCAACCGGACCATACCCAAGCAACCCAGGTAGCGATCCACAGTACGAGTACTGGGAGTACGGCGTGCAGGCCTGGAAAAACGCGCAGTACGGCATACCGGACGTAGCCCCTGAAACCCCTTCAGAACCAGAAGAAGAAACGAACAACCGGAACAATCGGCGGAACAACGACTAAAGTAAAAACGAGACCCGCAAAGGTCTCGTTTTTTGATATGTCAGTGTTCAAACCGTCTGCGGACTACAGTATTTCTCGTGGAGCGCTCTGGGTCCCAAGTCGACCTTTAAGGTGCGTCAGGATTTCCGCTTGATGAAGTTTTATCTCCGTCTTTAGTGGGCCTGAAACCGTGACTGAGAGCGTTTTTTGACCAACCGTGTACCGTACCCGCTCCTTGTCGATTTTAAAGCCCAGAACGTCTTCTACGACCTCCACGAAGGCATCAACAACAACACCCTGCGGCGCCTTAAGGGTGCGCTTATATTTATCAAAGAGTGTGCCGATGGCAGCGAGTTTTCGTTCTTTTTTTTGCATGGGCAAAGTAGTATCTATTTGGCGCAAGTTTTATCTAATTCGATACGGTGACAACTTTGAGCATCATAAGCGTTTGACTGTTCCAGGAATTTGCCCTAAGAAAGGGGCAAACTCGGAACGTAACAAATTATATGCGCTTGGGAACTGGTCGATAATTAAATTTGTAACATCTCGACAATACTCATGCGTTCGACTTCCAGTTCCAGCGATTCTCCCTCGGTAGGTGAGAAAGCGAATACGTGGAGCTTTCGCAAGACCTTGCCTGGTATTTCTCGAGGTGACGAAGAGAAATATCGACAAGGTGTACTGTTCCTGTAAGGAAGTTCGGGAACTTGGTTATGCTGATAATTTAAATTCGTGGCCATTAGGGACGCGGATAATTTTTCTGGAAGGAAAAATTACTCACGGAAATTCGCAATAGGCCCTCTGGGCCTTTGCTCATTTCACTTATTCATCGGCATCACGAGGTAGCGGAGTGTCTGGTCGTTTACACCAGTCATCACTAGTGGCCGGCCAATACCAGCAAAGTGCATCACCATACTGTCGTCCACGATGTGCTGGAGTGGCTCCTGGAGGTACCGCTGATTGAAACTGAGCGTTAGATCGTCACCCTCGGTCATAGCTTTTACCGACTCGGTTGTCGTGCCAACTTCGCCACTATTGGCTGAGATGGTGAGCGACGTATCCGTCACATGCAGTGTTACCTGCAGGAACTTATTAAGAAAGATGTTGGTCTTCTTAAATGCGTGCGCCAGATCATTCTTGAGGAGTGTTGTATGGGTACTGTACTCTTTCGGAATAATCTGGTTGTAGTCCGGAAATGAGCCGGTCGTCAACCGCGAGGTGATGTACACACCATCAGGGAACGAGAGAGAACACTGATTCTCGTTAACCCTAAACTCAGGGTCGCCCTCACGCATATCGCACACCCGAGCAATCTCAAGAGCATTCTTTTGGGGAATAAGAATTGAAGCATCCATAATGACACCCTTCTGTGGCACAGTTTTCTCCATTAGACGGAATGAGTCGGTCGCCACAAAGGTAAGTGAGTGCTCTTTCTTTTGGTGAACGTACACACTACCAAGCTCAGGCTTGATTGATGACTGACTCGCTGCAAACGAAACAGTCTTTATTCCGAGCGCAAAGAGATTACGGTTAATTACTTGCCCGTCAGCTTGAATCTTAGGAATCGTTGGAAACTCTTCATACGGAATAGACTTGATTGTTGTTTCGGAACCAGACCCCTCAACCACCAACACACCGTCTTCCACCCGAAGCGTTATTTCTTTCTGACTCATGTACTGCACTGTCTGCGTCAGCGTTGCCGCTGGTACGGCAATAAGTCCAGCCTCATGCATTACCACATCAACCGCTGACTCAATACCAATTTCTAGATTGGTGGCTCGGAGCGTTAAACGATTGTCTACTGCTTCCAAGAGTACGCACTGAAGTACCGGTAGCGTGACGTGCTTCATACTTACTTTCCCCACTAATTCAAGTCGATCTAGAAAGAGTTCTCTGGCGATGGTGACGTGCATAATTGTTTTTTTATTTAACCTATTCTATTCCTTTTATTAGGGGTGTGGATCTGTGGAAATCTAAATTCTATGGCCTGGTTACTGTGTTCTTTTGGGGCAGTGTGGTGTGCGAAAGCGTGGATTGCTGGGGGTTTTAGAAAATTGAAATGGGTATAAAACTGTCGAATGCTGCATACCTGGGGATTACTCGGTCCAATGAGCTGTTTTATACCCACCACTCCTGTCGCTGCCTGCCCTATTCTATACATGGAACCCAAAGGTTACTAGGGGTGTTATTGGTGGGGTTCTCAACAGGCTGTACACAGGTGGGAGAAATGCCAATAAAAAAGCCCTCATGTGAGGGTTTTTTATTTGAGCAGTAGTCTGATTTGGGTGATCTCTTCTTCCAGTTCGGTGTTGCTCTTGAGGTCGGTTTTGATTTTTTCACACGAGTGGATGACGGTGGTGTGGTCTCTTCCCCCAAGTTTTTGGCCAATGGCAGGATACGACACCTGGAAGTCCTCGCGGAGGATGTACATAATGAGTTGGCGCGGCTTCACGATTTCTTTGCGCCGGGTCTTTTCGTAGATTGATGACGGGTCAATATCGAAGTAGCGAGCAACCTTATCAACAACGTCAGAAACAGCGAGGGTTTTGCGTGGTCTGGTGCTGTTTTTGATGATTTGGCGAACCTCATCGATAGAAAGGGTCCTTCCGGTGAGCTGCGTCTGACACATGATGGTGTTGAGCGCCCCTTCAAGCTCGCGGATATTGCCTTCAATGGTGTTTGCGAGGTGATCAACCACGTCTTCGCCGAGGCTGAGGCTGTTCTGAGCTGCTTTAGCTCGCAGGATGGCGGCTCGTGACTCCATGTCGGGTGCCGGGATGTCGACAATCATGCCTTGAGCAAAGCGGGATCGAAGTCGCTCTTCAAGTCCAGACAAGAGGGCTGGATGGATGTCACTTGAGAACACAATTTGCTTGTTCGTATCATGGAGTGCATTGAAGAGGTGGAAGAGTTCTTCCTGTGTCTTCTCCTTGTTGGCCAAAAATTGCACGTCGTCCATGATGAGGACATCGTACTGGCGGTACTTGTCTTTAAAACTATTAGCAGTTCCGTTTTGCAATGAGTTGAAGTAGTCAACCGTGAAGCGCTCACTGGTGACGTAAAATACTTTCTTGCCGTGGCGCTTGAGGTAGTTCCCTACTGCCTGGATAAGGTGTGTTTTACCGTGACCAGTTTTACCGTAAATAAAGAGCGGGTTGTACGCAATGCCCGGCTTCTCACCTACAGTCTTAGCCGCAGCGTGCGCGAGTGCGTTAAATGGCCCAACCACAAACGTGTCAAAGATGTACTTTGGATTGAGGTTGTCACTCTTGTTGATGTAGTACTCTTCAAGCGGCAATGCTGCATTCACCGTTTGATTACGGCTTGTTTCAGGCTTTTTATCGCTTCGCTGCACGACAGTGTACTCAATAGAGCGTACGTACGGGGTGAGGTCGCGGAGGGTCTTGAGGATGAGTGACTGAAACTTGTCTGACAACCAGTCGCGAACAAACACGCTCGGTACGCCGAGGGTCACCGTACCGTCTTCAAGCGATACAATGTGTGTGTCGCGGAACCAGGTTTTGAAGTTGGCTGGAGAGATTGAGAGCTCAATACTCACGAGTGCGTTATCCCACAATTTTTTCACATCAATTTGTTCTGTGTGAACAATGGTATTGGTAGAAGAAACGTGTGAGAGAGGATTCATACTGCAGTAGCAATCAGTGCGATAGAGAGCATTATACCCTTGTGGAGAAAACTGTAAACTTTTTTGCAAATAAAGAGAAAACCAAACACATTTATCGGGACTGCGATAGGGTGTGTGTATAACTCTGTGTATAAGAATTATTTTTTCGCTACACAATACACACTGAGCATGACTCGTGCGGTATGGGTGGGGCGCATCGGTGAGGGGGCTTGAAATACAAACCAAACTAGCGTATAGTGTCGACCGTAACTTAAATTTTATGTCGAAGCGAACCTATCAACCAAGTAAGCAAAAGCGCGCAACTACACACGGTTTTCTCGTGCGCTCTGGCACCAAGACGGGCAGCAACGTCCTCCAGGCTCGTCGCCGCAAAGGACGTGCGCAGCTCACTGTGCGAAAGAGTAAGTAGTTAAGCTAAAAAACGAGCCCCAGGCTCGTTTTTTAGTGCCCTTTTTAGTTACGTCACCCTACAGGAGACATCGGATGTCTCCTGTAGGGTGGGTGTTGTCAGGTGGGATTATTCTCACTCCCCCACTTCTCTGCTAGAGTACATATACATTCCTATGCTCAAGAAGAATCAACGATTACGAACGGCCAGCTTTAATGAGGTCTTTAGGCTTGGTCAACGACTCCATGCCGCGCACTTTCAGGTTATCTACCTCAAGAGTGCTGATTTCCATGCCTCAGTGGTGGTTGGTAAAAAAGTACACAAAACCGCAGTGGCACGAAATCGATTGCGCCGCCAGGTGTACGGGGCGCTGTACCGCGCTGCAAAAGCAGCGCCACTCCCCTGCACGCTCATTGTGGTGGCGAAGCCTTCGCTTAAAACAGTCTCTACCAAGGGTGTGTCACCATTGGTGGCTGAAGTTGTGGCGCTACTTCGTGCGCGTTAGTTGCGGTGGCGTGAATACACGTTACAATGGGAGCCACTACTCACTAATGCGATTTTATGTGGAATTGGATTTGGCATACGTTTTTCTTTGACCCGGTGTACAACACGCTGGTATTTTTTATTGACGTGCTTCCCGATGGCGACGTCGGCCTCGCAATTGTATTTGCGGTGATTGTGATTAAGTTGGTCATTCTTCCGCTGTCGATAAAGGTGGCAAAAATGCAGGTAGCGATGCGTGAGCTTGAGCCAAAGATGAAAGAGTTGAAAGAGCGAGTGACTGATCGTCAGGAGCAAGCCAAGGCGATGATGGATTTGTATAAAGAAGCCAACATAAATCCATTTTCCAGCTTCTTCCTCGTACTCATTCAGTTCCCCGTTATTATTGCGCTTTACTTGGCGGTGGTCTCCGGTGGCGGCGTGGCCCTCCCAGCGATTAACACAGCCCTCCTCTACAGCTTCATTCCTGACCCTGAGAAGGTTTCCATGATGATGCTGGGCGTGTTTGATATCACGCAACAAAGTCTCCCCTTGGCGCTCTTAGCCGGTATTACGCAGTTCCTCCATGTGCACCTTTCTATGCCAGCACCAGCGGCCAAAAAAGAGGGTGAGGCGCCGAGTTTTAAGGATGAGTTTGCCCGTAGTATGCACGTGCAGATGCGCTACGTGATGCCGGTCCTAATTGTTGTTATAGCCTACGCCTTCACCGCTGCGATTGCTCTCTACTTTACGGTCAGTAACATCATGGCGATTGGTACGGAGCTCGTGGTGAAGCGGCATCGAGTGTAAATCTCACAATTGCCTTGTAACAATAAAACCATCCTGAGGATGGTTTTATTGTACGCATGCGTATACTCCGTTCACCTGAACGAGATTGTCGCTGTTGGTGAAGTAGGTGCAGCGCGCGTTGTATTGGTCCATAACGCCAGTTGGGTCAAGCCCTGGTGTGTTGAGGGGGTCCTTTACCACGAAGAGTACTTCAGTTGCACCAACCTCTTCGGCGATGGCTGCAAGATTGTATGTCCCTTCAGTTGCTTCGAAGTTGGAAATAAATTCTCGGTACATCTCCAGTTCCTCTTGCCGCATTACTGAAATCTCTGCAGCGGTCTTCCCGACAATATCGGCTGCCCAATTTGGGCTGGCGGCGAGTAGTCGATCAAATTGTTGGTCGGTATTTACTACCGCATTTTCATTGGCCATAGCTTGGCACTCGGTACGATTACCAAAGCGCACTACTTGCCCGTCAGGAAAACCATCATTGTTTGTGTCGCGTACGCACTGTTCAGCAAATGCACGTTCTTGGGCTGCGGTTGCAGCGCCGTCAATAGTGAGTACCCCTGCTGGCGAAGTGGTGATGGTTGGGTCAGGAGCTGGTGGTCTCGTAATTTGCAACGCCGTCAAATTAAACGCCTGCAGACTCGTAATATTAGGACTAATCGTATTTAGGAGTAGCACAGCACCAATTATCAGTATTAGTCCAAGTAAGGCTCCTCTGATATCGGTTTTAGCCGCACTCTTATCGGT
>JACCDT010261074.1_pt1 | contig 18925 bp, 38 predicted proteins | sample 7446291 | NCBI WGS metagenome assembly JACCDT01 (sample SAMN15323446, study PRJNA562643) | freshwater metagenome | isolation source: river surface water | place: USA:Blue River Watershed | collected 2017-08-17 | reverse complement strand
CTTTTGGCTTTACATTCATTAGCTTATCACGAACGCAACCACCAACTCTATACAACACTACTGACATTATTATTTCCTTTGCACTTAGTAATTAAGCAGCACCCAAGACAACTAACTGTTTTACGAAAAATCTGGATACGGTAGAAATGTTTGCATTAATGAACTCCTAAGTCAAAATCGTTAATAAAAGAAGAACTAATATATTTGTGAGATGTATTTAATATAGATATAGCGTCCTCTTCTGTATCGAAGTAAGTTCCATATATACTTCCCATACAACTATACCAGCTACCGTCGCTAGATAAATAATTACAATACATAGAATTACTAGGAGTGTACATTATGTAATAACCAACTTTGCTTTTACCAATTGATATAATATACTCATAATCGCATATTAAATAGACACCTAAAGTTTTTGGAAAACTTAAACACGATGACATCATACAGTTCCAAGGTCGAAGTCATGATTAATCGATAGTTGTAAAGCTTCTAAAGCGGATTCTTTAGACTTAAAGTAAGTACCATAGTTCATACTTAAGCTCATTACTTTATGCCAATTGCCATATTTACTTAAATAATTTGGGGTTTCATTTTCAATGAAATATATGAAATAATCATTTGGAATATTTCTATCAATATTATCTAATACTACTTTTTGTAGCCCATAATCAATAAGATTAACATACATAGACATAGACATTTCTATAAAACACCTAAATCAAAATCATGAGGAGGCGAAATATATATGCAATATTTATCTATTTCTTTAGATACATCTAATGGTGAATTAAGATAATATCTATCATCTTTATTAGATGACCATCCGCCATAAGATGTCATGTAATACATGAGATTATGATGGTCAATAATAGCATAATAACCAGCAGAATCAAATTCAACTAACAATTCATAAATAACACCGTTAACTTTATAGAAACCCGCAGAGTGTCTATTTACCATATTTATTCTGCCGTTGTAATAGGTCGCGAGAGTTATCGTAGTTACGAGAAACTAGAACTTTCTTACCGAAGTCACTACGGTAAAACTCCATAACTTGCTTACAAAGTTCTCTGTAGTTAGCTCGACCTTCAAGTAGCATTGCTACAGTAGACTGCATTTTACTCATCTCATTATTGCATTCAAAACAGCATAAAGCTGTAATATTACGAATACATTTAATATGAGTGTGCTGACCTGTATACTTGATAATAAATCTTGGAATAATATGGTCAACGGTATTAGCGTTTGGACAGTCGCATATATAACAACGTCCATCATATTTTTCAATCAGAGCCTTACGGATTCGTTTATAAGACATTTTGTTCCTCCAGTTCTAGGATTATATCGACATTTTCGTGATGTGTCAACATAAAAACTGAAAAATTTCAAACTCCGAGGTCAAAATCAATTATAACTTCTATTAAATCTATGTTAAAAGGTATAGATTTTCTGACAATATCTTTAGCACCACCTAATGTTATTGTTGGTTTTAATAAACCGCGACAATCATACTGACTAGACCATACATTATTAATAGTAAGATATATATAATTATCAGTTGTATTAATCTGATGATAATTTACATGTCTAGCATAGATATAAGGTAATGGAATACCATCTATATTTATAAGTATCTCGCGAGTGATTTTATCTGGAAATATCACATCTGTAAATAGAATCATATAGTTCCTAAATCATAATCTGGTAATGGAAAGTTGAGTATTTCTTCGTGTATCTCCTGTATAAAATCGTACTTTTGATTAATATGAACAACTTTACGATTATTATACTCGGGCGTCCAATGTTTTATACGTCTATTACGACCGCTGTAGTATAACATATCAACATCGTTACCAATAGCTATCGCATAGATAAGCGGAGTTTTATTTTTCCTGCCGTTATATTGGAATAGTGTTATATCTCTAATATCGCCATTCGGAAATATTACATCCTTATATATAACCATTAAGGCGACCCTAAGTCAAAATCTAGCACTTCAAGTGATTGATATAGCTTATCAAGAATTGATTCTATTTGGTCAGATGATTTCCAATATATATGCGTTTTTACTTTATGAGACCATATCTCCCAAGTATGCTTATCTGTTAGGTACTTAGACTGCCCAAACTCATCCTTATAGACAGCGTAATAATCTATTGGAGGAGTTTTTCTACATTTAATTAAGACCGTTACAGCTTTACCTTCTATTAAATATTTCATGATGTATACTTAAATGAAATTAGAAATGATGTAATAATCAATTTGATTAAACATTAATGCGTAAAAAATCACACCGAGTATGAAACGTTATGTTAGTTTCAATCGTTCAGTGTGATTTATATTAGTGACAGAATATGATTGATTCTGGTTGAAAGCCGCCTATATTTGGTGGAAAATTGTCACAGTAATACTATATATGGTGGAACTCAGGCAGCTACTGATATAAGAATGATAAAGGAAATCTATTTGTCCACATTTTTAAGACTTCTATAAGAAAAAACATATAAAGAAGATAAAGAGAGTAAGGAAAGGGAGCGGAATAGTAGTCTACGTCTCTTTTTTATACTTTTTTGACCACTTACAGCCCTCTTTTTTCCTTTTTTTCTACTTTTTCATACTTTTTTTCCTGAAACTAGAAAAATTTTCTGTCTCTAGCACCTTTTTTCATGAAATTTTCTGATTTTTGTGTCCGACTACAGTGTTTTTGGTCATCTAAGATGATGTAAAGTGTTTTCACTGGGTAAAAAACAACACTTTTGGCTCTCAGGTACAAGAAAAAGCAGAAGAAGTATTGTCATTAGAAGAAATAGTAGTATATGTTTACCCATATTAGTCTGACTATAGAAGATATAATCAGAGCAATACACAAAGCGATATCAATGTAAAGCACTCTTTTATCCGGCCTTTCTTACTATCACGGTTTATTATCGTCCCGTGACCAGAATTTTTCAAGCACAAAACGCGAAAAGTCCCACACTTTGCACGGTACATACATTATACACGATGGAAGTATCAATCTTGTATATCCATTACAATTGCACTAGCTACAAGAAAAACAGCTAGACCAATAGCCCAATTTGTCTGGTATCCAATGATACAAGCACCCATAATAAGCCACACAGCACTCATTTATATTCCTTTTAAATTAATTATTTTATTTATATCGCGACACAAACTTCATTCTTTTTCAATTACAGTTTCCCAAAAACCATCTGGATTTTCTTTAAATTTCCGTCTATTTCCATAGATTAGTCGGTTTTGTGGGTAATTTGCACATGGAACACCACCTAGAGACCCATCACATGCTCTTTCAGCACCACTATATCCCATACACTGGCCGCATACAAGAGCAGAACAGGCACGGGCGTTACCTAGAATAGCAAGAGATGCCATCCTCTTATATCTTTCCGGCACTACTCCTGTGTTAACTTCCTTGGTTAAGGCTTCTGCAAAGGTTTGCATACCTTTAACTTTGGAGAGCTTATCTTTACGAGCAACCTTAGTAACAGCCGCTCCTTCAGCCCTACCTCTTTTACCCGGCTTGGTGACGAGTCCAATTTTGAACTCTTTAATTTTGACATACACCATCTGAGGACTAATTCCCTTAATTCGCATTTTAGAGTTTTTGACACTCTTGCCCCACTCACTTTCCGAAATAGCTTGACACAGTTCACCAATACTTCCATACTGATTAGAAGATTCCAGCGTTCTAACAACGCCTTCCAGTTCGTCACTCTTAATCAACAAAGATGCACGACCCATCGCTATCCCCTTAGAAAAATTTCGGTCTCGTGTAGTAATTATACTCTCTTGTATCGGCAGCGTCAAGACGTTTCTTAAGAAAAAGCAGAACAAAAATATGTGCGGTTTCCTATTGACGGCCCGCCAGAATGTCGATATAATACGGGCGTAACGAACACTACCTGAAAGGAAAACGAGATGTTATTCAGAGATTGTAAACCGGGCTGGGTAGTTAAGACCACAATGACAGGTAATCAATATGTAGTATCAGTACCAGTAACTAACGGCAATTGCTATAATGCCTATAGGATTGGTGACAATACTCTATATTATGTCAATCCCGATGTTTCAGTAGAACACATTGGATATATAGCCATAGAGACACTACCGAAAGCCCCTGAGTTTATCACTGTACCTCGCCCACAATGATATTACTTTTCTTCTGCATTTTGATTTCAAATAGCTGACTACCACCGGACTATAGGCATCTTATTTCATTAGGAGAGACAGAATGAGAACCATGTATTGTGTAAAGTTTGATGTTGATAACAAGCCATACTTCGGTTTTAAGTATCGTGGTCGCGAACTTCCACAAGGATTGTCACAACCAGAGCCTAGATGTGCTATTAGTAAGCAATCAGATGCTATCTCTTTGGCTAAGAAGTATCGTCGTGAATCTTCATTTGATAACATCAGAGTACTAGAAGTGAAAGTGAAATGAAATAGCTGACTGGCGTAGGGCTATAGGTATCTGATAAGATAAGCTGTGACGTAAAGCCTTACGGGATAAGGACTTACGTTCGCGGCCGGGCGTCGTTTGTCGTAAACTCATATAAGCTTACGACTTACGACTTTCGTTTTCATTTCATGGTTTTTTTCTCTTAACCCTTACAACACTTGGCTTTAGGTCGTGGGCATAAAATGAACACCAGCATGGCAATTTATTCGCCTTTGATGAGTTTAGGTTATCATAATAACACACCTCACTCATATTTCCCGGCGTCATATAGAGTGCGACACCTACAACGCTACCCTCTATTTCCTTAACGCCATCAACGACTCGCTTCAATGTTCTACCACTTGAAACAAGGTCATCAATAAACAGCCACCGTTGATGATGATACCCTTCACAGATATATGATGAATGTCTAGTCTCGCTTTCCTTAGAAACAACTGCGACGTGTTTTTTCATCTTATACGCTATAATTGGCCCGATAAGTGACGCACTATATCCAGAGATGACGATACCGTCAAATTCATCTTGATGAGACTTTAACGCCTTGTGAAGTTTTTTCACAATCTCAGGAATAATATAGGCGTCTCTAGCACCTCTTTCGTATCCACAGCCACTGTGACGGATATCTTCCATTGGATTCGACATGCTTACTTTCCTTTAGTGAGGTTTGAGATATGTCACATTATACCTTATCGGCTAAGCATGTCAATAGACTTAATATGAATTTTTGAAAAGTCACAAACCCTTACTATGTAAGATGTTATGGAATCGTAAGCCCGCCCGCAAGTTGTAAGTCCTTACGGGGTAAAGGTTTACGTCGCTGGCTCACAACTTAGAACACGCCAGCCGGGATACGCCATTTCGGCAGTATGTTCTGCGTCGATAGTATTCCCAGCGGTATAGGTTCTATCTATAGAGGATACGATGACCGTTCCATTATTGTTTATTTGCCTTACCAGAACGACCAGATATTTTTCCATTCTGACCCTTTACATAACAGATTGCTGATATAAGAAACGCCCCGACAATCATCAATGCATAAATCTGCTTCAATCACTTCCTTTACTCTTGGAGTATGAACCAACGCCATTCAACGCTTTGACCGCTTTACTCGCAACCGACCCGGCTGGTTGTATACCGTGAATCAATAACGCGAAAGACTTATCGGCAAGCTCAGGAAGTGCAGCGTGGCTATCGTCGTGGTCAATTTCATAACCCAAAGCTAACGCTTCGGCTTCACTGTTCACAACTACAGCTTCACGCAATTTATGTGATGTGATTAACTCGTCTTGTTTCCCGCCCTTACTTGCTGTCAATACAAGGTTCGACGGAATAGCACCGCGAGACTTCAAGCTAAGCCACATGCCCAATGACTTCGTGTAAGCATAGAACAGCTTAGACTTATTCAATGAAGCAACGTCACACCATGCTTGAAAGTAATTGAGAGTGAACATATCGCCACCAACATGAATCCGAACACACTTAGCTTTCGCCGGGAGTGAATCGAGCAACATATCAGTGATTTTATGTGCGTTGTTTCCCGCAGTTTTCAACATTTCAAGATTGAATGCCCGCGAGTTGTATACCGTCGGAAAGACAACTTCCTGCGATGCGGAGAAACATCGGAATAAGGTATTTGGACCGTCAACGATTGTACGCTTCCCCAAACTATCCTGAACCACCTTAGAGTGACATTCATTCGCCATCGGACACGTATGACCGGACAGTATAGAGAATGTCCAAACTTGCCCACCGACAATCTTCTCCAATGCGTCGAGCTTAGCGTTCCCGCGTGACCACTTCAACATTAATTATTTCCTTTGCGTTTGAGATACGCCGATTATACCGCCCAAAACTTTATTTGTCAATAGACGCCGCGAACATAATCGCCGTTGTGAAGCTTCAAAAATCCCACGTCAATACAAACGATTCGACCAGCACGATTGAATCCGAAATTCCATCGATGCGAATCGTCGTTGTAGTATGGTGTAAGCTTCATCAAGCGTGCGTCTAGTCGGCTGATGATACGCTTGATTTTCTCGAAGATATCACTTTTGTTAGATGGGCGTGGAGAAGTTTGAGCGATTTCGCCGAGAATCTTACATCGTTCCATCATAAAACAAACATATTCACCACCATCGATGTTAATAGTTTGCAAATCCCAAACTTTCGGAGTATAACCCATATGGTATAGAACCGCCGAAGTATGAAACGATGATAATCCGACTTCCCGTTTCTTGAAGAATTTGACGCCGCAATTATCGTCAACTGGCACGAATAATGCATCAACTCCACATTCGTTTCTCATTCGCATCTGTTGACGCTCTGTATAATCACCCAGAAATTTCACTACCTTTGCGTGCATCTTGTCATTAAAGCAACTTTGAACAGTTTTCATTCGTCGTTCCTTTGTCTGATTGGTTGGTGATGCATAGATTATATCGACATAAAATCAAGAACACAATAGAAGAAACGCAGAAAAAATTAAAATAGTTGTAAGTCGTTGTGGTGTAAGAGTTTAGAACGAAAAAAGTCCGCCCCGCGAGTCGTAACCCCTTACAGTATAAGGAGTTACGTCGCGTGCGGCCAATTTGGCAGACTACTCGGCTGGAGCGTCTGCGGTTGCAACTGGCTCTGCCGATTCGGCAGGAGCGTCGGCGGTTTCATCAACTACCGTTCCGGCGTTTCGCAACGCAGCGAGGACGGAGTTTTTCATCTCCGAATTTCCGCCCTTATTTCCAGAGTTGCCGGTTCGACCATCAGCAAGTGCCGGAACCTTCAAACCGTTTGCAGCGGCCAACTTACGCAAACCGACCAGACGCTGATTGAACGAGGCAATTTCCATGCCCAATCCAGCCGCAACTTGTGCGGGCGTTTGACCAGCCTTAGAACCAGCGATAACCGCTTCGTTGAACTTATCCAACGAAACCGATGGCTTGCGAGCCTTAACAGCCTTGACAACAGCGGTCAACTCAGCACCAACAACAGCAGAATTTCCTTCGGACATAAAAACACCAACCTTTCAAAACTTGAGAAAATCTTGGTTTCCAGTCACATTAACCGTCAACCATCATGCACACATTGTATCAACTCGACTTGGACTTGTCAACCCTAAAACTACACAGTTTTCAGAATCGACCTAACAGCTTTCAACGTCTTGATTTGCACGATTCGGTCAGTCGAAAGGTTGCGGAGCTTGATGTTTTCGCTTCCACCCTTCAAGACAAAAGCCGCGACCGGCTTGCCCGAAATCTTGACACAAACAACTTCACCCTTGACCAACGGACGCTTAACCATTCTGACGATTCCTTGCAGGAGTTGTGCAACTTGTCACTTTGACTTCGTTGCGGTGATGGGGTCATTATACAGTATGTATCGTCAATTGCAACACCAAACTCCACATATTCTACATTATTTTTAATTGTTGTAAGTCCTTACAGCATAAGGGTTTATCGTAAAAAAAGTACGGCCCCAACACGTAAGTTCATACGTGGTAAGGCTTTACGTCAACTCCATTTTGGCCTAACTACAACGCCACTCGCATAATCACGATAGACGATATGCCCAACGTCTATACATACTAGATGCCCAGAGATATAACCGTAGTTTCCAGAGTGAGGGTCATCGTTATTGAATCCCGTCATCTCAAACATCATTTCATCGTGTTCAGCGACTTCATTGTAAGGACTCGACGATTCATCATCGTCTGAATCATAATCATCCGAATCCCAGCTATCATTTACTAAATCCGGTCCACAATACTCTTCGGCTGTTTCAGTGAAATAATACCAAATTTCCTTTCCAGATATTGTAACCGAACCTAAGTCCCATACTTTAGGTGTTAAACCGAGAGTCGCAAAAATTCGAGAGTAGTGATACGATTGCTTTGCAACTTTTGGATTATGAAATAACTTTATGCCATAGCTATCAGTGACATTTAAGAAAATCGCGTCACATCCATCTTTACTGTCATAATCAACGTTTACGGATAAATCGTGACTGATTTCCATATAGTTCATGACAGTAACTAATTCACTTGGAGCGATAACTTGCATTGTTTGATTCCTGTAAGTGTTAGTGACGGTCTGATTATATCATATACATCGGACTTCGCAACAGCAAACGTGAGATTTTTTCAAAATAGTTATAAGATATTACTGTGTAAGGACTTACGCTATTAAAAGTCCGCGCCCTAGCTGTAACTTCTTACAGCGTAAGGCTTTGCGAGCATACTACCTATTTTGCCAATTTGACTAGGCAGTCTACGAAGAATGCGGTAAATTTCCTGCTATAATCATCGGCCTTCGTGATGATGTGTCCAATTTCATGAATCAAAACATGCAAGAGTTCCTCTTCATTGTCGAACATCTTTTCAGCAATTCGTATCTCGTTAGAACCGAGCTTGGCATCTCCGAGAAACAAGCCAGTACTCTCATTGAATACTTCAACCTTCAGTTCTAGGTCGATTGGAATGAACGCTGATATCTTAGACCGGGCAGTCGTATATTTCTTCTGCTCTTCATCATTCATCGGACGAACAATCTTATTACCAGCGAGCGACAGATAATTATTAATCTTATCGCTTTTCACGTTCCATGATGTCGGTAGCACAACTGGAACCATTCCCAAACCTTCAACGTCCTTGATTACGAAATCGACTTCGGGGCACACACAGTAATTTTCACCGTACACCCTCACAAGTGCTTCATGAAGATGCCCATATTGACGCTCAGAGAAACATATATCAACGTTCTTTATTACATCCTCAGACGACGTTAATAACGCCGCGTATATGTCCGTGTTTCCACTCCAATTAATATAATGAGCCAAGTAAGATAGTGATGAATCGTTATCAGCGACGCGACATTCATTGATTTTCACGCTAGGTGAATTAATGCACAGGGTAGTTCCCTTGATTTCACCTACATACACACTTTGCCTATACACTCGGCCAGCTTTACCAACCCATACTTCGCCCGGTTTTTTAGTTGTGAAATAGTCCTCGATATTATTGAAATACGTTGAGAACTTTTCAAATGGCAAGAATACCGATGTGTTATCAGCCTCGCCAACAACATCATCGACAATTTCCATGCGGCCATTTTTTTCGTCGCGAGCATTAGAATAGAACTCGCGGAAAATAAACCAATCGTCGTTCCAGTCCTTAGAACCAAGCTCTGTCGTGATAGGCGTTACATGATGTGTGCCAACTTGTTTCAGTGTAACCATCTTGAAAGCGCGGTCACGAAATGTTTTCGTCTTTGTCCCAACATTAAACATATGCTCGCCATTCCAGATTTTCACTGGAATATCACCGCGAACGGCTTGTGCCAAAGCATATTTCGTTCCAGAGCCGAACATACCGATAGGATTCTCACCTACTTTGACGCTCGCTCCCATCATGTTAACTGCTGCAACAACGTCAAAGCAACCACTATTTGAAATCTTGAGCCAACGCATGAGACATTCCTAATTGGGTGACTGAGTGTATGCGGAGTATTATACAGAGTATATCGACACTGTCAACAGCGAATCTATAGTATTTCTAAAAATAGTTGTAAGTCGTTACACTGTAAGTACTTATGGAATAAAAAGTCCCGACCGTGAGCGTAAACCCTTACATAGTAAGGACTTACGTCACGTATCGTTCATTTCTTATATGAGAGAACAGCGATGAGAAAAGCGAACGCTATAAGCAAAGCCCATACCATTTTCATACGCTCACCCCAAAAGCCTTATTGACTTCCTTCTCGGTGAGAGTATTGGAACGAGTATTCAGTACCTGCCACTTGCCAATTCCGTTCAGAATCGAACCGCCGATTTCATCACACTTCATCCAAGTGTCAGCATCGAATACCTGTCCCGCTCGCGTGATAGCGTCAATCACACCAAAAGCGGTCTTCTCTTGTCCATTCTTCAACCACTTCTCAGCGATTTCATTTACAACCGGACTCTTCAGAGAATGAGCCTGAGCAATGCAGGCGAAAATATTAATCATTGGAGCGGTAGCTTTGTACTTATGCGTTCCAATGAGGTCGCTGATTTTCGTTGTCAAGAGCGGGATTTGACGTTCAATGTTCAAGCGAATATCTTCGCGGAATTTTACTAGGTCAATACCACGATGACGGCGGCGAAGTTCAATCCCTCGCTTTTCACCCCATACACATCCGTTCATACAGATAGCACGGAAGATGCTAGGCGTTTGCCATACCATCGAGCGGCCAATTTCACTGTTCCCACAATTCAACATTCCACCGTAATCGGAATCATCTTCTGAACGGATATTGTCTGGAATTAGGATATTCCCATAGAAATTATCAGCATCAGAGAAGTTGAAATGTGAGAGTCTACCGCCGGGGAGAAACTCTTCAAGAATGGAAATATACCATTCGTTGTCAACGATACTATAACTATCAGACATACATGCCCGAAGTGTACTATCGTTATACGTGCGGAGAATCACTTCCTTGGTCTTATCGATTTTCGACTGACCATTCCGCAAAGCTCTGATAATGATATCAGTGTCGCCAACGTCGCCTTCATGGTAGAAACTCCACAAGGTAGATGGCACGTTGAACCACTTACACAACTGACGACCGGCCCAATCGGTAGGATTGAACAAAGCCCCGTCAATGTCAATCTTCACAGGTCCGTCGATGTTTGAGAACTTGATAGATGACAGCTTCGCCGTCATGTCAACCCTGTTCATCTTTTGTTCTGCCATTTTCTCTTTCCCCTGTTCAAAGGTAAGAGTTTTTGGCAACCAATACTGAGACACATTACGAAAACCATCGGCCACACCTTGGTCACGTTGAACCCAAGCACCTTGGCTCTTCATGTCTTCATTGCCGGTCAAAATCACTTCGTCTGTCATGGTCATCATCCTAATTTGGAAAATCGGTCAGATGCCTCAATTCTATCAACATTATCGTCCGTTGTCAACGCTAACCTTTAGGAAATCTTTGGCATGTAATTTGCAATGTGTAATTGATGTAAAGTGTTATTGTGTAAGGAGTTACGACGAGCGGCTGGCCCGAAAATGACGCAACCCCATACACCATAAGGACTTAACGCGACGATGAATCGCGTGGTCTGTATAATGTATAGGGTTGAGGTAGTTACGTCTCTCTACCAGAATTTATACCAAGGTCGCTTTTCAACCTTAGCTTTCAACATAAAAAACGCATTCCTGATAAGTTGAATATCTTCACTCATTACGAGGATACTGTTCCAGAGTTTACGATTATCTTCGCGAAGCCCTTTGACTTCATCTGAAAAATCAACGAACTCTTTACGCAGCGACTTGTATGAGTGGAACTCGACATCATCAACCAACTCTTCAACGCGAGCGGCTACAATTTTATCAAGGTCGATACCATCAAGAAGGTCCGCTCGTTCGATTTCCTCTCTCGCAAGTTCCTCAACATCAACACCTTCGAGAATCTCGGAGTATGACATATCGTCGATAACGTCGCGAACCATATCGCTGATATCGACTTCGGCCAGCAAATCTGCTGACTGCAACGTTTCGCGGACCAAATCATCAATATCAAGTTCAACTTGCATCTTCAATAGCCCTTTTAAGTTGAGTTCCGCGAGTCCGGCAACGCTTGTCGGCTTTGTTAGCGTGAACACCAGCACCAGACTTATATGCCCGGTATTCGTATCGAAGTTTACCACTGCCGCGAACGGTTGTCAAGTCCGTTGTATGAACAATTTTGGGCTTTCGTGATTTTCTCACAGGTCGCCCATCTGCAACCTTGGCAAGTGTTTTGAATGACTCAATCATTCTTGACACCAACCATCAAATCTGGCCGATACATAAAGCACCACTCAGCCATTTCCTTACCGCTTGAAAAACGGTGTTGAACTGGCTTTCCCGCGACCATCACAATCAAACACATAATTCAGTTCCTTTAGTTTGAAGCACTCTAACACAGTACCCTATGTGAGAATTGAACTCACGTTCTCTGATTGAAGGTCAGGAATCCTACCACTGGACGAATAGGGCATAGAAAAGCGTGGTTGACGACTCGAACGTCACTCCCCTGTATATTAAGGGTGTGCTACCAATTACACCAGTACCACATCTCGACACGATTGTATTGCTTCGAGTGAGCAATCACTGACCGTCGCCAGTGCATCATTTTTCGGGATTAGCTACTTCCCTCACTGATGTTTACATTATACTATTCTGCGTTAGCCGTGTCAAGCCCTCGCATACTTATTTTTATCCAAAGTCCGATGTTTATCAGTTTTGAGATTCAACCAAACAGTTTTCACAAATACGTTGTTTCCACGACGAGGGCAGAAAACATAAATGATATCTCGCGTTTCGTCATAATGACAACGAACAACGAATTTCACCAAATTGTTTCCGCCATCTAACTCAGCTTCAATCAGTTGTGACCCATTCAAACTAACGATAGGTGAAAGATGAATCTTCCCATACCTATCAGTTAATGCCGCTGTATTCGCGTGCGGTCCATAACATGGAATTACAACCCCTGTTGGAAGTTGCTTTTGAACGACTGCTGGCATGAACACTTCGCTGTGGTACAGGCTCATTTCGTTTCCTCCGTGTAATGATTATATCGACCACCAACGCGAAATACAATAGGAAAGCACGCAAAATCTATAAAATTATATAAAAGTCGTAAAGTGTTGTAGCGTAAGTGTTTACGTCAAAATTCGCCCGCCCGTAACCCTAAATCCTTATAGGATAAAGAGTTACAGCAATTCAGTCAAATCATTCCCCTTAATTCCTTTAGTTCGCTCTCTAGCTTAGCTATTTCATCTGCGATTTTCTTTCGCTTCTCTTCCTCATATTGGGCCAATGATTTTAAGTCGGTAAACTTCACATCTTTAACCATGTTGATATCCATTCGACAATGACCCCACGGAGTAAAACCACTACCGTAAGTTGGTTTAGCTATAGTATATGTCCAAAGTTCAATGTCATATCCTAAATAAAGCGCCATGCCAACAACATGATAAAGCGTATCTTTATACGATACAGCGTCACCCATCTTGAATGGTGCGTCATTATTTGCTTTTGCAAACTCAGGAGTCGCAAACTCAGTTTTCTTAGTGGTTGCCATAGTATTAGTCCGCTGTTAGAGAGTTATATTCTGAACACCAATAAACGCGACGATTGCCACACGAACAACGTCTACTGAATCCGCTTGCACCAGTACAATCATCGCAGTTTTGACCGTCAAAGTCAAGGTCGTCAAAGTTTTTTCCGTAAACTTGCGGCAAAATATGTTCGCGAATAGCTTGCGGTTCCATGTGACAGGTTTCGTGAAACGCTAATTTCAATTCCTCATCCGTGAACGTATCACGACGGGCGTAGGCAATATCACACTGAATTTCGTCGATTTGTTGTGGTGTCATGATATTATTATATCGACCGCTTACACGTAGTGCAATAGTAAAAGCAGAGAAAAATGAAAATAGTTCTAGGTGCTTACAGCGTATGGGTTTAGAGAATAAAAAGTCCGGCCCACGAATGTAAATCCATATAGGGCAAGGACTTACGTCATGGTATAGGCAAAAGCTATGCCGAACAAAGTGACATAATGGGAGTCGAACCCAGCTAAGTTAGCTCAGTTTTGTTTGAATTGCCACTGGTGGGCAATGTGTTATGTGTTTGCAACCACACAACTTTTCTTCTGCTTTCTCGTCCTACCGATAGACGATATGTCGAGCCAGTTGCCACCGACTCTTTTACCAGTGCCCCAACTCTGGAATCGAACCAGATTCTTCACGACCAAAAGCGTGATATCCTACCAATAGACGAATAGGGCGTTTAATCAACCGAAAATATCTATAAGCACTTAGGTTTAAAAGTCGGTGTCCTACATTTAGACGAACGGATACATTACGAATACCCGTACCGGCTGTTTATACCCGGTATTCACGACATATATGGGCTGACCTATGCTGGATTTGCACCAACGTCTCCAAGGTTTGTTCACTCTCATCATCTTGTACTTCGATGACGTTTGGCACTACGTGTTAACCCGTAATCCAATGGCGTGACTTGGTGATTTCCTACGAATCTAATAGGCCATATAGTTCGAGGTTGCTATCTCCCGCCCCCACGGCTCTAACACCATAACACATTCCCGCGAATCACTGCGATTCTATTTGTGCTAGTCGCTTCGAGCTAAATCCACTATTCACTGCGGTTGATTATGTCGCAGCTTGTGGGGGGTGGGGATAGAAACCTAAAACTCCGATTTGTGGATTATCGGGAACCAATGACTTCACTCAATCACGCGAACGCTCTCACCGTATCCAGTTTCAGCATTAACACTGACCACGACCGTTTCAATCAACGCGGCCTTATGGAAGGCTAAATCATTTTCACGGCTGATAGCTTGCATAACACCATGAACTCGGTCGAGATTTTCAGAACTCATCATCACGTCGAATTGTTCTGGAGTCATTGGCATGGTCATCTTTCCCGTTTGAGTGTCGTTCGTTTGTATGTCAGTATTATACCAAGTTCGCGAATCGTGTCAAGTACAGTACCAACATTTTTCGATGAAATTCACAAAGTTATCAAATCGCTTCTCGGTCGGCGAAACACAATGAAACGGGTCACAGTTCGTTCCACGTACCATCTCGGCGAGTTCTGGTCGCACTTCAACCAACATATTGAACATCGCTTGTCCGTATCGCTGACTTGGATTCCTGCGATTGTAAATTATAGCGTCGAAATAGAATTGGTGCAAGCTCATCATTCTGATATTCCCGTTGAAGTCATTTGGTAGACTTTGCCATTATAGCAGAATGTCCCAAACATACAAGGGACAATTTCAGTATTTTCACCACGCATAAAAGCTGTCAAACGAGACCATCTATTCGCAACCCATTTGTCAAATTTACGGTCGCTCAACATCATATTCGCGGTGACTGGTAGTATGTTGTTCATGTTCATATTATATCGACACATCTCGCTTTTGTCTATAGCACAACATAAGAAAAACGCAAAGAAAATAAAATAGTTGTAAGTCTATATCACGTAAGGGTTTACAACGAAAATCGCCCGCCCGATTGACGTAAAGTCATACAGGCTAACGACTTATGTCGTGTGTCAGGCATTTAGCGTGCCAAATTCTTCATCCTACGAATATAGCAACATTGATTATGGTCGCTAATTTCGTCATTCGGCATACAGAACGCTGAATCTTCATACGTCATACCGTTTGCGAACTGACGTACCATTGCCTTGAATCTAGCGATACTACAATTATGTGGGCAAGCTCCACCGTATCGCATACAGAATGCAAATGCGAAGAATCCCATCTTACACCTACCTTGCGAGATTAAAGCTTGACTCCGTCACGTTACACTTCACAACGCGAGCAGTCGCAATCTCTTGCAACTTAGTCACCAGAACGCCGTTAGCTTTACCGCCAACGATAGGCCACGTCTTGAATGCTTGCTTTCGCATATCAAACATGGCGTCAATCTTAGCCATGTAACCAGCAAGAGCAACAGCTTTCAACCCACCACCAATTTTGTTCTGCATTTTCAAATTCCTGATTTTGAGAAACTAGAAACAGTGGACCGACCTTATATCAGCTTTTGCTGACGATTTGAGCCTTGATGAAACATCGAAACATCTTTCGCTTGTCGCTCTCACCTTCAATCTTCAAAGTCAAGTGAGTCGCGGTCTCACTCTCGACTTGTCCAACATACTGAGCAACTGAAGAATCGGCTTTCTTGTACTGAATTTTGGTCATGTTCTTTCCTTGCGTGTTGTTCGTTGTATGCGTGTATTATACAGAGTTCGCGAATCGTGTCAACTCTTAATTCCGAATTTTTTTACATAATACGCGATTGAACTAGCGTTGCGAATAATCTCGTTAGTTGTCATGTTCGTGACCTCGGCATGTATCACCGATTTACCAGCACTGTTCAACTCGTTAGCGAAATCATTCAAGTCCTTCACAGGAACGTTTGAAATCAACCCCGGCAACATCTTCTGAAGTTTCACCACAGCACTCTTGGCACTTGACAAATTTCGAGCATTCTTCAAACCCATGTCATTTTCCTTTTATGAATTACACTTGCATCTCTCACACATATTATATCGACCACAAACAGAGTTTGCAATAGCAAAAGCCAACAAAATAGAAGAAATAAAAATAAAAGTGTGGCACGAGAACTGCTATATGTAGATGATGTAAGTCCTTACTGTATATGGATTTACAACAAAAATCGGGCGTTTTTCATGCCAAAAATAATACCCCACATCTAGTATCATAGACCGAGGCCGTATACTAGATGCAGTGGATGCGTTAGGTGGGCTAAGCGGGCGGGGCACGAGGCATTATACTGTCTCACACAAAGGAAATTATCACATCAAAAATCACCACTCAGTCATCGTACATCCCCATTTCGATATCATTGTAGGAATCGTCACCGCCCATGTAGTCCTGCCACTCGTCATACTCCGAAGGCTGACCGTCAAGGAACTCATCGTATCCGGCATAGTCGCCGTCGATATCATCTTCTGGAGCGAACTCATCAGCTAGTTCCTCGGAAATGCGGGCACAATCACAACACAGTAATTGATTTCCAACGACGATACACATCACGTTTTCGTCATCGCATCCATCGCACTTGGAATTGTCGTGGTAGCACATAATCGCATTCCTTGAAGAGTGTTGCTGTCTGATGCGGATATTATACCAATCGTTCCGCTTGTGTCAAGTGATAATCTTCACCATTCAAAAGAAACCCAAGGTTGAATTGTCTCGCCTTCGGGAGTGTAGATACCGTCCATGTCAACACGCATCACACCCATAGACATACCGTACATGGAAGAATCTTCCGTGACCGTGATTTCAGCCTTAAACTCAGCACACACAGCAGCGATAGCAGCACGGAAAGCGGCTTCGCGAGCGGCTTGCATCTTCTTCTCTTCTGGCGTCATGGTCATGGTCATGTCTCCTGTACGCATATTATATCGACATCTCACACGTATTGCAATAGATAATCACACGAAATATATTTATTCTGCATTATACCCACTATGGTACGCGGTGTGCTGGTGGCCTTACCGTATGTGATGTGGTGTGACATATAGGTGTATGTCTATGGTATAGTAGATGCGTATGTAGTAGACGTAAGTGCATACAGTGTATAGGGTTAGGTCAAAGGGCGCGCCGAGGTAGACGTAAATCCTTATGTAGTATAGGGTTACGTCATTATCGTGCATACTACACATGGTATGGTGTACGTGTGTAGTGTACTATCTATTGTAGTGCGTGCAATTGATAGCTCATCGCACCTAGCATAGATACAACATCTAGTATACTGCATGTGATACGCATACAACGTGGGCTATATCTATTCGCATTTTCTATGATAAAACGAGTTGCGAATATAGTAACACATATAACGTATATCATTCGATGTTGTCCTTATCACGTTTGATTTGCTGCTTAATCTTAGCTCGTTCGCTCTTATGCAATAGGCGTCGTTCTTCGTGCCTGTTCTTACCTGTCATTTTGCGATGCTTAGACGTAGGCCCGCCATCTTCATCATACCACATACCATGATGGAATCCATAAGGGAACATTAATATCACCTATCAAACAAGAGAAGAAGAGTCAAGGCTACTAGACCACCAATCAGCATGTCACACATAAAGAACCTCACATATTAGCAAGAGCATTCATTGTCTTGAGCGTACCAAGTGCGTCCTTGACAAAGCGATTTCTCTTGGTAGTGATGGTGAACGTACCATCCATGTTCGCGTGTATATGTGTACCGATGTTGACTAAGCGAACAAACTTGTCAGCTTGAGCCTTCACAACCATCGCGATACCATGACGAGCGACATTGTTGATGATTTGTTGAGTTGTCATTGTCTTGTCCCTTACGTGAGTGTCGTATCTGATGTGTATATTATACACGCTTATCGGTATATGTCAAGCGTCTAAATAATTTTTTACACAATAATCAGCCTGTTCATCACTCATCTCATATTGACTCATAACGCTATCGATGGTATCAGGATAATCATCATCCAACGTATCAGCAAGAGTTGACTTGAGTTCAACCATCGCCATCGCCATGCAAGCTGTAATTGTCATCATCTTTATCTTATGTGTTGTGTTGTCGTTTGTCATGCTAGTGTTATATCGTCTATATCACAATGACGCAAGAGCGAAACCTATGAAATAAAAAGAATTATGATAAATACTTTGGCACGCTACTTGCTGTGCGGGAATGACGTAAGTCCATATGGTGTAAGGGTTTACAACAAAAAACGCCCATCAGGACGAGGGGTGGTATTATTTGTTTCAAGAGCATGACGTATAGTCGTGCTGGAAAACGCCGGTGCTACAAAAAATGGGTGAACCAAAAAATCACAAAGTGTAACACCTAATGATTCTTGATACCCGTTACATTCCTATCGTT